>JYMV01012858.1_pt1 | contig 19052 bp, 19 predicted proteins | sample 338911 | NCBI WGS metagenome assembly JYMV01 (sample SAMN03354496, study PRJNA234377) | hydrothermal vent metagenome | biome: Deep sea; feature: Hydrothermal plumes at the Eastern Lau Spreading Center, Western Pacific Ocean; material: Seawater | place: Tonga | collected 2009 | depth 2000 m m
ATCTCCAACAATCATTATATTTAAGCCCCTCAAGCTTCCTTTTGCCTCTCTGATGGTATGCAAATCTAGTAAGGCCTGAGTAGGATGTTCATGATAACCATCACCAGCATTAATGATAGGGCATTTAACGTACTGAGAAATCATTTCAGATGCTCCTGAGAGGGCATGACGTACAACCATAATGTCTGGATGCATGGCTTCAAGAGTCAGCGCGGTGTCTATTAGGTTCTCACCTTTAACCGTACTGCTAGAAGACCCTGAAATATTGATAACATCGGCGCTTAACCTTTTACCTGCTATTTCAAATGAAGCACGAGTTCTAGTACTCGGTTCAAAAAATAAATTAATGATGGTTTTTCCCCGCAATGTAGGGACCTTTTTGATCGGACGAGTGGAAATTTCTTTAAAGGAATCGGCCGTATCTAAAATAGTAGTTATCTCTTCCTTGGCTAGGCATTTCATTCCCAAAATATTTTTATGATTAAACATCACGAATTATCTGTGGTTAAAGCGTCTATTATGCAAACTTCATCTTTGCCGTCATCTTCTCGCATTAGAACCTGCACACGGTTAGCTTTAGAGGTTGGAATATTTTTACCAACATAATCAGGTCTAATCGGGAGCTCTCTGTGCCCTCTGTCTATCAGGACACCAAGCTGAATAGAGGCGGGTCTGCCAAAGTCAATCAGAGCGTCAATAGCGGCCCTTATTGATCTGCCCGTAAAAAGAACATCATCAATTAAGACAACTTGCTTACCCTCTAAAGGAAAGGGAAGACTTGTTTTCTCGATTAGCGGATTTTGTTTTCCCGCGGATAAATCATCTCGGTATAAAGTTATATCTAAAATCCCAAGATCTACTTCTATCCCTTCAATATCATTAATCTTTTTTGCAATTCTTTTTGCAAGAGTTGCGCCCCTAGTACGGATTCCTACCAATACTAGGTTTGTTGCTCCTTTATTTTTTTCCAGTATTTCATGAGTTATACGCGTTACCGCCCTGGAAATATCTTGTTCGCTAAAAACAACAGAATTCAATTTTGACTCCAAATCAAGACAAAAAAATAGCCCCTACGTAATTCTATCCACGAAGGAGCTGCCTTATTATGCGATATATATCATTAAATCCCTTAACGGTCTCTCAGGACCGGCTTAAAGAGTTCCAAAATCCTTTAATATATTCTATTTATTGGTGGAGGATAAGTCAATAGATAAAAAAACTCCTTGATGCGATAAATTAAAAAAAATGATGAAAATATAAATATAAGAATATTTAAATGGTTTTAAGCTTTCTTGCTTTTTCTCCAAGTTAAAGACACCTCTCCTTTTCGAACTTTTAATTGACATCCTAAACGCATTCCTTGGTCCAAATCTTCGGGCAGTAAATAATTTTTTTCCTCATCAGTAATTTTCGATAAATTACTTCTTCCATTCAAAACAGTAAGCTCACAAACACCGCAACTTCCCTCGGTACAACCGAAAGCTAAAGAAACATCGATTTCATCACATACGTCAATTAATCTACAACCATCCTCAATGTGATGAATTACCTTGTCTGGTATAAAGTTTATGGAAGCCATATCTTATAATGACATATTAAAAAAACATTTTGATAACGGACATAATTCTCATATCACAAACCAGAAACTTTTAACTTGTGAACTAGTTCAAGTTGTTGCTCTGTGAGTTGTTTTGGATACTTGACAATAATGCGAACTAGTTGATCCCCCGTATCCTTACCTTGATTGAATGGGATGCCCACTCCTTTGAGTCTAAGTTTTGTGTGACTTTGAGTGCATGGAGGAATTGTTAAGAATTTTGAGTCATTTAGCGTGGGAACTTCAACTGAAGTTCCTAGCAAGGCTTCCGTTGGGCTTATTTCTTTACTAATTACTAGATCATCTCCTTCTCTAGAGAAGTGAGGATGTTTATTAATGCGTATTTTGAGGTATAAATCCCCATGAGGCCCTCCATTCTCTCCAGGTTGGCCTTTCCCAATAAGTCTTAACCGACACCCATCCTTAGATCCTACCGGTACCTTGAAGGTTGTTACTATTTTTTTTCCGTTTAATTCAATAATTATACTACGTTTAGTACCCAGCGCTGCTTCGTGAAAAGATATATAAAAATCCTGCCTTATGTCCTTTCCTCTGCGTGTACGTGGACCTCCAAAGCCTTGTCCCGATAGGAAACTATCTAGATCAGGAAATCCTCCAGTTCCACGAGAACCGGTTTGGGGTCCAAAAGAATTAAAAACATCACCAAAATCAAAGTCTCTGAATATATCTTCTCTTGAAAAACGTTTATGAAACCCATCACTTCCAAATCGATCATATTGAGACCGCTTTTCTTTATCACTCAGAACAGCGTAGGCCTCATTAATTTCCTTAAATTTTTCTTCTGCGCTTGGGTTGTCCTTATTTCTATCGGGGTGATAATTCATAGCATTTTTTCGAAAAGCTTTTTTAATATCTTCCTCAGTAGAACCACGAGGGACACCTAGTATTGAATAATAATCTTTCACATTTCTAACCACTTGAAATAGTTGGAGTTTTCTATTAATATGGGACAGCTCTACTTCAATTATAAAGTAATTTTTTATTAAAAAAAATGATTAAAAAATGGATTTTAATATTTTTTGTTTCTTTTTTATTTGGTTGCTCGGTCAGTTCCCAATCGCAATCGACTGATTCAATCATAAACGCAGCAGACCGTCATATTTGGATTCCCGCTGATGAGAATGAGTTGGAACAGAGGCGTATTCTTCAGGCGACATTTGATGAAATCGAAAAAGAAATTGAATCACTATTTCTAAGGCTAGATGTTCTTGGTTCAGATGAAATAAATATGAGCGGAGGAATAAAGAAAATTGCTACTGACATAGAATCTATGGATACAACAGTATCAGGAATGATTAAACGGGAAGAAAGTCGTGTCAATAATTTGGGCCAACAATTAGAGGATGTCAGACGAAATAATAAAATTTTTGATAGTGAGATTGAAAGATTAAATCAGACGATTAAGTCGGATCCCGTTTTTTCTTCAAGGGAGTATATCGATGCATTCATGTCTTTTAGAAAAGGTCAGTATGCAAATAGTGCAAATTTGTTTAGAAAGGCTCTTCAGTCAAATCCACCATACGAGCTAACCGATAATTTGCTATTTGGGTTAGGTATGTCGCAGTATAGGTTGGGTAACATTTCAAAGGTTTCTAAGCCCTTATCTCGACTGATTTCTGAATACCCTGAAAGTGAAAAGTGGTATATGTCACATTTGGTGCTCGCATTAACTCATTATAAAAAACGAGAAAAAAGTCAAGCCTTATATGTTCTTCAGAAAGGATTAAAAAAGAATCCGCCTTACTTTATTCGATCCATGTTTATGAATTTAAATAAATTGATTCATAAATAGTCTGTAGTTGAGTTGGAGTTTTAATAGACAAACCTCGAATTTCAGATACCAAATTCCCATAATTTATATTTTAAATGTAACCCTTTGTAGAAAAATTGATGCTTTCCTATAAAAATATCATTAATAAAATTGACCAACTTGAAGAAGCCAACATATTGCTATCTTCTTTGGAGTTTAATGTTTTTTCCGTTTTGAGAAAAAAATCTTTGCCGGCTAAACAAGTAGCAAGTCTTACAAAAACAAAGCTTGAGGGTATGGAGATACTTTTAAATGCTCTTGCTGCCATGGGTGTTCTAAATAAGAATAAGAATACTTTTAGGAATACACCCGTGACTTATAAATATTTTTGCGAAACAAGTCCTGATTTTAGAATAGGAACGGTAATGCTCAAGTTGGATAGTAGGGGTGAGTATGAAAATTTTTCCAAAATCATCAAAAAAGGAAGAGATCATAAAGAGTTTGATAGTGAAGATGATCCTAAATTCAGGAACCTTTTTACTTATGCGATGCATGAGCGAAGTGAGCTATCGGCTGATAAGGTAGCGGATGCGGTAAGTCAAAAAAAGGTCGGTAAGTTACTTGACTTAGGTTGCGGTCCAGGATCCTACACCGCGGCAATTTTAAAGAAAGATAAAATTGCCACAGCGACATTAATGGATCGTGCAGCTGCAATCAAAGTGGCGCGTAAAATATGTAAAACTCAATCTGCATATAACCGTTTACACTTTGTTAGTGGTGATTTGTTTGATGATGAATTTGGGGAAGGATACGATACGGTCCTCTTGTCCAATATTATTCATATCTACAATGTTAGAGAAAATAAAACTATATTTAAAAAAATAAATAAGGCACTTAAAAAAGGCGGACGTTTTGTTTTGTATGATCTTTTTTTGAATAATTCAAAAACAGAACCCTACGATGCCGCTCTATTTGCCATTACAATGCTTTTGTATACGAAAACTGGAAAGTCATATGCTTTTGGTGAAGTCGACTCGTTATTAAGAAACGCAGGATTCGCTCGCATTAAAAAAACTAAAATTGGAGATGGGTCCAGTATTATTGAAGCAATAAAAATTTAGCACAATTGGTTTTCCAAGTTTCTAAATCCATGAGTTAAGAAATCGATTGTTTTTGATAGTCTGACAATAAAAACTCGATCCCGTAAATTCTTTTTTTGAATACTATCACTTGCTGATGATTTGCTTGCCGTATTATTTATTCTTTTTGTTTTTTGGTTCCACTCCACGAATGCTATATAATCGTAGCCCTGCATTATGGCAGTTGTGGTTTTGTCCTTGAGTAAATCCACATAAAAAGACTCCATTTCTAAAACAAATCCCCGTTCGTCTATTGTTTGTTTGTTATTGATTAGATATTTGTCTTCTATTTTTTTTATAACCTTTTTAATTTTATCAAATTTATCTAATTGCTTTCTAATTGAGGCCAAAAGGGATTTATTTTTTGTGGGTAGCTTGATTTTTTTTAAATAATCATTAACTGTAGGAAGTTTGTTTTTCTGACAGTGCTTAATTATGGCTTCTTTTAAAGATATGTTTATAGCACCGGGAATGTTTACACCTCCTTCAGTTGCATTTAAAATTTTATCAGTTACGTTCATTTCTTTTTTTAATTGATACTTGTAGGTTTCCATAGCTTTGGTTGTCTTTGATTTATGGTCAAATATGTCTACTGTAGGAGTTATGGATTGAGTGTATCCTCTATACTTATTATATTCGAGCACATCTAATGTTCGGTCTGCCCCTATGTTGTCTTGATTTGCTTGGTTATAAAATGAATCGGTACAATGCATGCGGTGACCTTCAAATGATAAATCCTGTCCCACAAGAATAATAGGTGCGCATCCCATATGTTGAGCTAAATAAAATGCTGCGTGAGCTACCGATGAAATGTTCCCTAGGGTCCCTTTTTTTTCACTGTGATCAGTGATCCACTTCGCGAGTTCTATTTTGCTCTCCATCATAATTTTTCTCTGATTAAAAAGAGAACATATCTCGGGAGGAATACATGGGTCATAAATTAGCCACAAGTCTTCTGGAATCGCTTTAATGTCAAACGACCGTATCGTGTCTTCATTGGGGTCAATGGTTATAACAAAGTCAGGTTTGATGCCATTTCTTAATAAAGGCTTTAATGCAGTTGACACTGTAATAACAAGGATTTGTTTTCTTACGCTTTTAATGAGTCCAATATTTTTATCGAGAGAGGGGCCCGCTGAAACTATTATAGTTGGAATGTTAGAGAAGATATCTTTTGTTGTTACAATTCCAGGACTTTCGGTTATAGCTAGGCCGTTATTAAATATATTTTTGTAAAATTTTTGTGAATATGCGGCTTGTGTATTTATATCAAGTTTGAATTTTTGATGTGCTTGTTCAATGGCTAAATTTATTAACTTGTAATAATCTCTTTCAAGATTAACTAGGGGCTTAAGGTGTATAGGTGTATATCCATGAATTGCTAGATTGGTGCGATCCTCATACAAAATCTGTTCAATTTTACTTGGGTCAGTATCTATGTGAATGCTCACTCCTGGATTGCTTAAGGCCTCAGAAAAATTATTTTGAGAAAATGCCAAACGCACTAGGGTTGGGTTTTTTTCAAATATAATTATTCGGTCTTGGGAGGATACTCTTTTATGAAGATCGTTTAGGTGGTAACCCAATCCAAGTCCAATTAAAATATAATTTGAGCTTTCATCTGAATAGATAGCATCTATAAATTGAGTGGCTTCTTGTCTGGGGTCGTACTTACTGTGAAGAGACTTTTTTGTCCCATCTGGGGAAACTCTTGATAAAGTGGCAATTCCTGATCTGGAGGTAGTTATATTATATTGGTTATCGTGAGGCGCATTTTTTATTAACGAACACAGTTCGGGTGATTTATGACATAGTATTTCTAGGTTGTCTTTTAAAAAGTCTCGCATCTAATAACTTTAGATCTTTATAACATTTGAATACTTTTTGTAAAGTGAACTTCTCAGTCTAATATCTCATCGGAAAAACATCTGTTATTGTTTATTTATTGCTGAAAAATATAATAATTCCCAGTTAGCATGTACACCTTGCTTGATAAAACAGATGTCATCATAATCCTTTATTAGTTGACGTAATATTTTTGGACTAGTCATTTGAGTGGGTGCTGCCCCTATTTGCTGGAGATTTTTGAGTAGACTTAAAGTACTAGGAAAAAAAGTTTTATGTGATTCTTTTGCGGATAAATTCACAGTAAAACCAGCCTCTTCGATCAATTTGCACCATTCGTTTTTTGATAGAAGTAAAGCGGGGCTTTCTAGTGGAGACACTTCCCGCAGCTCTGCAAGGGTGGATGGGCCAAAAGTGCTAAAAACCAAACTACCATTTTTCTTTATATAGGAGTTTAGCCTTCCTAATACAACCCGTGGATTTTTAAACCATTGAAATACCGCATTAGCAGCTATCATATCCACCATTGGAAATTTTAATAACTCAGCGTTCCCAAGCATGATCTGAGAATAGGGTGGGAGGGAGATTTTTAGTCTCATATGTTTAATCATTCCAGGTGAAATATCGTTAAGAAATATTTTTTTAGCTGGTTTGGCGAGTAGATACTTGGTAAACAAACCAGTGCCGCACCCAATTTCTAAAATTTGTTCAGGCGTATCGTTTGGAAGAAATGAAGCTAATTTTTCAGCCATCAACTTTTGCAATTGAGCGTGATTATCATAAGTATGTGCATACTTAGAAAAATTACGCCCAATTTTTTGGCTGATATTATTTTCATTTTTCTGTTTAATCATTGGATCTATAAACCGAATAAGAGCCTTAATTAATTGATAGTATGGGGAGAGGAGGTAGAATTAAAAAAATATTGCAAAGTTATGCGTGAAACAGCCCTAAACTAGAAGACCTTCTTAAAAAAACATTGGTGCTTGTTATTTAGGATTGATTATCTTTGCTAACTTACTAAGCAGTAAGTCTGGTGCGTGTCCGGCCCCAGATACTATTTGGGTTTGTGGAATTAAATTTTTTAATTTCATAGCATCGAGAAAAACATCATTGTCTCCGACAATAACTTTAAAATCGAATACTGAGTTTTTAGAAGCAATAACTGATTGAAGAAATTCTAGCCCTTTTATTAGGATAGAACGGCTTGGTAAAGTTTTTAGAAGAATCCTAGGAAAAGGGATATCGCAGTTGGCATAAAAATCTACCAATGGGTTTTCGTTGTCGCTTCTTTTTAATAATTTTATAAGATAGTTTAGTTGTGTGGAAGTTGTTTTTCCGCCCATATCGTGTTCTTTTGTAAATGCAAGAATAGGAGCGAGAACCGCCTTAATAGATTTTTTTGGAAATAGCTCACGGTGCCTAAACATCCATAGGCTACCCAAAGAATATCCTAAATATAGGTCGGCTGGTTTTTCATATAATTGTCTACGTGCCTCTTCCGTGTCAAATGGATCGGATGGATAGATTACATTTACCTCAGAACCTATAAAATATTTTTGTATCTGCTCAGAAAACCAATCAGTTGGAATTGCCCACCCTGAAACTGCAGTAATTCTCATTTTTTTGACCACCCCTTAACAATTGAAATTAATGGTTCTAGTTTTTCTTTAGACAACTCAGAGTTGAGTGACAAACGAATTCTTGAGCTACCTTGAGGAACAGTAGGAGGGCGCACTGCCCCCACAATAATATCTTTATCTAACAATAATGCTTGAAGCTTGAGGGTATCATCATTGCTGCCCACAATAAGTGGAATTATAGGGGTATTATAGTTCGTTTGTACATCGATATATTCGACCAGCCTACTTCTAAGCCAGCGGGATAATAGTTTTAGTGATTCTCGTTTTTCATGTGCATTTCTGACTACGTCAATCGATGCCAAGGCTACCCCTGTCTGGTGAGGTGATAAAAATGTAGAGTATATATATTCACCAGCTTTATTTGTCAGATACTCAATTATTGGCAACAAATTTGTCAAGACATAAGCACCCATCCCTGCAAGCGATTTACCAAAAGTCCCAATTATAATATCTACTTCATTGGAAGTTCCAGTTTCTTCTGCTAATCCAGCTCCAGAGTTGCCTAGGACCCCTGTTCCGTGAGCTTCGTCGAGTATGAGAACAAAGTGGTATTTTTTTTTAAGCTCGACTAATCGTTTTAAATCTGGGTAATCGCCATCCATGCTAAATATACTTTCAGTAATTACAAATATGGTGTCGTAATCTCTTCAAGATGACACAAATCTAAATGATTGTAGCGTTTAAACCTTGTGGAACCTCTGTTTAAGGCTTGGGCAATAGAGTGATGAATATATTTATCTACTAAAATAAGATCATGTTTACCCGGTAGATTTTTAACTAAAGCCTGATTTGCCATAAATCCAGAATTAAATAACATCCCAAAATTTTTATGTTTCCAGCCTAGTAACTTATTTATTAATATTTGATGACATGGAAGAAACCCTGATAAGAGAGGTGAGGCACCACTTCCTGTGCCATATTTACGGGCCACAGTATCAGCAATAGCTAGTACTTGTTTATTATGGCGTAATAGAAAGTAATCATTTGTTGCTAAATTCAATAAGTTTTTATTTAAAGCAAGTGGCTCCCTAAATAGATTTTCTGTGTGAAGAGCTTTAAGCTCATTTTTTAGGCGTTCTTTAAATAATTTTGGCAAAAGAAAATTTCAAATATTAGTTTTAAGAAAGGCTATTTGATTATGATATAAATTTAATTTTATGTCAAAATGAGCACTTTACTTTAGGGTCATCTTAATGCGGAACATTAATGATTCAGGGAAAATATGGTTGCGAGGTTCTGTTAGGCCAGAATATGGAGTTAGGGTCGGCGAGAAATACTTTGTTGTTGGAGAAGGCGATTCTCAATCAACTATATATTCCGTCTACGAAAATCATTTATTTATAGTTCTTCATTATCCAGAAAAAAAAGAGAGAATATTTCGGCGATTCTCGTTGGATCTTATACCTAAATCTAAAGGGACATTATTTAATGGATTCAACGAGACCAAACATGCTGACATAAAGGCTGTTATCTATCAAGATGATGGGGTAGAGGAGCATGCTGTCGGGGAGAAAGATTGTTTTCTTGATAAAAAAGGAGATGTTGATCCGATAAAAATAATTGAGTTAGCTGGTTGGGAATAAGAATCAATTATTTTTTGTATCGAATCAACCGGACAGCCTGGTGTTCTCTTTCTTCGGCATCTATGAAATCTAAATCTCCGGTTCTTAAATCTATTCTTAGATGTTGACCGGTATTGTTTTTTTCAACAGACCATAGGTAAGATGAACAGTTCGTCAAAAATGAGGGTGCAATATGAATGTCATTACCCTCCCAATCCTTCTGGATTAAATCTTTATTATATAGGCCAAGCAAATCTTCTTTATTTGGGAGAGTCCAATCGGATTGCCCTCCTGCATAAACCTGATTCATTAATTGAGCATAATTTAGGCCTTCTTGTAGGTTGACCCATTTCCCTAAATCGCCATAAGAATCTTTTGGAAGCCACTCGTTACCATTTTCTGTATCTTCGATTACCCCGCGAGCAGTATCTTTAAATCGATCTTTATTCATGTGTGACTCTAATTTAATGTGATATTAGTTAAGCGGGAAAGGTATCATTTTTGAAATGATTCTTCAAAGGTTTTTAGAAGTAGTGTGTGTATGCGCGTGGTCATAGAGTTTGAATTTATATCTTTAAGTTTCCGGTGATTTATATTAGATACGGGTAAAACTTCTATTCCTGAATTGGTTAGAAAAATTTCATCTGCTTCGTACAGATCTTTTTCAGTTATTGCGGTCTCCTTGAAGGAAATATTATTTGCTCTACAAATATCTAATATAGCTTTACGTATTATTCCACTTAGTACAAATTCATTCAAGCTTGGTGTTTTTAGTTGATTATTCTTGATAATAAATATATTAGAAATTGTTCCTTCGGTGGCATTATTGTTATTATCTAATAAAATTGCTTCAAAAAACCCCTCTTTGATTGCCTTCTCTCTCAACAGTATGTTTGATAGATAGTTGCACGATTTTATCTGGTCAGAGATTCCTTGGGTTCTAATAGCACTTTTTTTATATAACTTTATGCCAATGCCTTTTTTGTAGACATTTTTAGAAATAACCTTTGTTGGCCTAACTAAAATTACAACTGTAGGGGGCGTGTTGTAATCAATATTTAATCCTGGATCCTGTTCCCCACGGGTAATTGTAAGTCTGACTATTGAATTTGATAACTTATTTAACTCTATTGATGCATTAATAGCCGATCGGATTTCATTTTTTGTCATAGGTAGATCGATGAAAATTGAGCGGGCGGAACGAAATAAACGATCTAGGTGACACTCCATCCTAAATATCTTTCCTGAGTAGGAGCGCATTGTTTCAAACAAACCATCCCCGTATGTAAATCCTCTGTCTAAAACAGATATAGTAGCTTTATCTATGGGCCAAAAAAGTCCGTTAATGTATACGATAGGTGTTCGCATCAGATTCGACATGTGGGATCAGATAAAACTTCAATCATTGCTGCAGCCTTGGACAATGTTTCTTCATACTCATTATCAGGATCTGAGTCAGCGACAATACCGGCTCCAACATGAAAAGAAGCTTCCCCATTTTTTATGAAAATTGTTCGAATCAAAATATTAAAATCCAATTGACGGCAAAAACCAATATACCCAAAAGAGCCAGAATAGGGACCTCTACTAGACGGTTCCAGTTCATTGATGATTTCCATACAACGAATCTTGGGACAACCAGTAATAGTCCCACCAGGAAATAATGACTTTAATAGTTCGTAGATAGTTACGTTTGGGTTTAGTTTACCCTCAATATTAGAAACTATATGACTAACGTGAGAATACTGCTCAAGACACATTAACTCTGTCACATTGACTGACCCTGGTTGACATACACGCCCCATGTCATTTCGCTCGAGATCAACAAGCATCAAATGCTCAGCACGCTCTTTCTCATTTCGCAATAACTCTTTGGTCAAGGCAGCATCTTTTTTATCATCAGATCCTCTTGGACGAGTACCAGCTATAGGTCTAGTTTCTAACTTGTCATCTTTAACCTTTAAAAGACGTTCTGGAGAGGAGCTGATAATGGTGAAATCAGAAAATTTTAAAAATCCTGAGAAAGGTGCGGGATTGACATTGCGTAATTTAAGATAAAGATTTAACGGGTCACCATTAAACTCAGTGTTAAAACGTTGAGAAAGGTTCGCTTGATAGATATCACCATCACTAATATACGTTTTAGCTCTGCTAACTATTTTTTTATAATTATTTGGTGATATATTTGATCGGAAATTAATTAAATTTGAATTTGAGACTTCATATTGCTTTTTTACAGAACTTTTAATTAAAGGTTTTGATAGGGTAAGTTCGATTTTTTCCCACATTCTATTTATTTCAACCGTGTATTGATCGTATTTTGATTTATCAGAACACGGTTCAGCAGCTATTATATATTTCAATTTATTTAAATTATGATCGTAGACAATTAATCTATCGACTTGCATGAAGTATGCGTCTGCCAACTCAAATTCATTAGATTTCCTTTTTGGGAGCTTTTCGAATGAGTTGCCAGCTTCATAAGCTATATAACCGACCCAACCACCCCAGAAATGAGGGGAATATTTATAATTTGGTACGTTAGTTTCAAAGTTCAGCGCCTTCCAACCATCCTCGACAGTTCCAATGATTTCTTCAGAATCTTCATTTAATTTAAATGATGAATAGTCACTTTCAATTCGCACATAATTATTATTTGGAATACCCATAAATGAATATTCTGATGTATTTTGGGTCCCATTTTTACTTTCATAAAGGAAGGCTTTATTGTTTTCATAGAACAAGTTTTTAAACAGTATAGCTATATCAAATGGAGGTACTATTTTTTCTCCATGAATTGGTATTCGCTTGTTATTCACGGAAGATTCATGAAATTGATTAAATCTAGGGTAGATTTTCATTTTATTGCAGGAAAATATTTATTTGAAAAAATAATATACGAACAAATAGGGGAGAGGTAGAAATTTTATTCGTATCTTAAAGCATCTATAGGGTTAAGGTTTGCCGCTTTTCTTGCTGGATAAAAACCAAAAAAAATTCCTACTCCAACGGAGAATCCAAACGCAAGCATTATGGATTGAGTCGAAACAATAGTATCCCATCCTCCAATTTTGGATACGGTTTGTGAAATTATTATTCCAAGCAATATTCCTAAACCTCCTCCAATAAAGCTAATAAGAACCGATTCAATAAGAAATTGCTCCATTATTTCACTTTTTTTAGCGCCAATAGCAATCCGTATACCAATTTCTTTTGTTCTCTCGGTAATTGAAACTAACATGATATTCATAATACCAATACCACCAACTAAAAGGGAAATAGCAGCAATTCCACCTAGCAAGTAAGTAAATGTCTTTGCAGCATCCCCCCAACTATTCAGCCATTGAGATGAGTTTTGAACGTGAAAATCACTATCTTCGTCCGTATGAATACCATGCCTAATTCTAAGGAGTGAATCGATATCTTTCTTAATTACTTCTAAATCTTCCATTTGTTTTGCTTGCACATCAATAGATTGAATATGGTGGATACCAAATAATCGTTTTTGCGCTGTTGTAACTGGAATAAATATTTGATCATCAGGATCAAACCAGCTAAGAGCTCCCTTTTGCTCAGTTGAACCAATTACAAGATAGTTATTCCCATCAACCTTAATTTCTTTGCCTATTGCGCTTACATCACCAAATAAGTTTTTTACAACAGTTGAACCGATGACAGCAACTTTTCTGACCGACCGAACCTCTTCTTGATTAAAATAACGCCCTCGCTCGATAGTAAAATTAGAGAGTTGCAGGTATTTATCGCCAGTGCCTCTAACAGTTGTGTTTGTATTTTTACTTCCGTGTTTTAGTTGCGCTGAGCGATATACTTGTGCTGCTACTCCAGTAATAAGTGGAATGTTTTTTTCTATTGCTTTGGCATCAGATAACTTTAAAGTTTTCACCATATCAGATGAAACGTGTCTATTTTTTTTTCTTCCAGGTTTAATCGTAATTATATTCGTCCCAAATTTTTCTATAGTGCTTAATGTTTGTTGTCGAGCACCTTCACCAATAGAGATCATAGAAATAACAGATGCAACACCTATAATCATTCCAAGGGCAGTAAGAAATGTACGCATTGTGTTTGCTATAAGGCTTCTCAACGCCATCTTAAAGAGATCCAATGTAAGCATCAGATGGCGAGCTCCATTGTTCTGATATCTCGATCTATATTTCCATCTACCATTTCAATTGTTCGCGTTGTCAAGGCAGCAACATCTCTCTCATGGGTTACGATAATTATTGTTGTCCCTTCATTATTTAGACTAGAAAAAATACCCATGATATCTTTGCCGGTTTGCGTGTCAAGATTGCCTGTTGGTTCATCTGCCAAAACAATTGCTGGTTTGTTTACAATAGCCCTAGCAATAGCGACTCGTTGGCGTTCACCACCAGAAAGCTCATTTGGTCTATGTTTAGCTCTCTCGAAAAGACCAACCCTCTTTAATGCATCTAGTGCGATTTCTCGAGAATTTTTAGTTCTTCCGTATATAAGGGGCAGTTCTACATTTTCCAAAGCAGAAGCACGTGGTAGTAAATTAAAATTCTGAAAAACAAATCCTATTCGTTTATTGCGAACTTCGGCCAATTGATTTGGTTTTAATGATCTGATGTTAAAGTGCTCAAGGAGATACGTTCCAGAGGAGGGTAGATCGAGGCAACCTAGCAAATTTAATAAAGTAGATTTTCCACTCTCCTTTACTTATGCGAAAGCTTATGCCAGTTATGGCATGAACAGGTACTTTCCCTAATAAATAGGTTTTGCTGATGTTATTGATTTCAATCATCGCAGCTTATTTAGATCGAATCATCCAAAGAATCTTTTTTAGAGAGGACCCCTTGGTATTAGATTCCTTTGCTTCTTCAAGTAGTTTTTCCCAGTCTCCAATGATTACTTCCTGATCAGCGACAAGACCGGAAAGGATTTCTTTATGTATAGGTGTTTGAATCCCAGTTTTAACCTCTATCTCTTCGGGTAATTCATTATTTAGTATAACCGCATAGCTTTTATTTTCAGACAACCTAATCGCTTGCCTTGAGACATATAGTGTGTTTTTTACTTTATTTGTTATGATGTCAACATTTGAACTCATCATGGGCTTTAAAATATTTTTCCCCTGACCTTTTATTTCAATCTTTACTTTAAAGATTGTAATACTATTTTCTACAACTCCTTTAGGTGCAATCCTTAAAACCTTTCCTTTAAAAACTTTTCCGTAAAAAGCATCTGCAGTTACATCAACATTTTGCCCTTCGTGAATATCCCCAATGTCTGTTTCATCAACATCAGCAATAATAAATATCCTGGACATATCAGCAATTTCTGCCAAAGCAGTTCCGCCGCTAACGTTGGAAACTCCTGAGGATATAATTTGACCTTCTTCAACTAATTTTCGAATTATTACACCAGAGATGGGAGCATAGATATCTGTCTCTTCCAAGCGTTCTTTTGATTCATCAAGAGCTATCTGACGGCGGATAACTTCTGCCGCAGCCAACTCAACCTCATGCTCTTTCATTGCAATATCATGGATAGCATCTTTAGCTGCTTGATGCTTGACTTTAGCCTGGGTTAAATTTTCTTGATTGACCTTAAAGGTGGTTACTGTCTTATCCAGAGTTTCTTGCGATATGTATTTTTTTTCGAAAAGCTCGTATTGTCTTTTTTTCTGGTATCTAGAGTCATCTAAATTTGCCACGGCCTCTTCAACTTCAGAGGAAGATAACTTTAGATCTGTTTCATAGCGATGTTTTTGTAAAAGGAGGGCAGTCTTCGACTTTTTAAGACTTGCTTCACCACTTGTTAGATCTGCCTTTGCTTTAGCAACGTTCCTTGTTTCATCGTTTTTATTGAGATGAAGCAATGGTTGGCCTTTTTTGATAGATGCACCTTCCTCTAATGAAAAATTGAGGATTTTGCCACTTGCTTTAGATTTAACTTCAACTTTAAAGTTTGGTTCAACAATGCCTTTTGCTGAAACTTTTACTATTAAGTCTCCTTTTAAAACCTTAACCTTCTTATATTCAATTTTAGATAGATATTCTGAATTATCGACTTTACCAGCAAGGGTGTATACCAAAATCAATAAAAAAGTGGATACAGCTAATACGACTAAAGTTTTTTTCATGTGATTTCTTTAGTCGTCAGCGTTACGTCGTGGTGCTTTAAAGTTGAGGCGATGCTCTTCCGAAAGCGAATTCTTGATTGTTTGTAATCAATGATAGTTTTTATTTCATTGCTTTGTGCTTCTGCGAGATCTTCTTGAAACACTAAAACGTTAAAGCTTGTCGACAATCCGACTTCAAACTTTTTCCCCTCGGCTTTTAATTTTTCTTCGGCAAGCTTTTTTGCAATAGTAGCGGCTTTGATTCTTTTGGAGTCAGTTGTTAATTGCCTAGCAGATTCACGGACTTCAAGAATAATTTTCTTCTCAAGATCTTTGATGCCCAAAATTAATTGAGCTTTTTCCAAACGGGAAGCGGATAGCTTGCTCTTTGCAGATCTATTACCTAGGGGATAGCTAAATTTAACTCCAAACTCCCAATCGTAGTAGTTTGTCGAAAGTGCATCAGTTAAAGAATTACCATAACCACCTCCATAAGCACTTGTTCCTTGGAATGTCCCTGAGGTTATAGTGATAGCCTCTCCACTCAATCCATTTATACCCAGGCTACCCACTAAGTCAACTGATGGATAAATTTGATTTTCTTGGTATTTAACCAAAATATCTTTGTTTTCTAGGTCTTTTTTTTTTGCAAGATAATCAGGCCGGTTTGATAGAGCCATTTTCAAAATCTCATTAAAATCAAAATCCTCTATTAGGACATTAGCTTGGGTAGAAGGGTATATTGGGCTAATGCCTTGGGGTGATGAAAAATCTATATTTAAAATATTTTTTAATTTATCTTGATTATCATCTATTGCATCTTGTGCGGTTAGCAGAAATTCTTCACGTGAAGCAACTTCAGATTCAGCTTGAAGGGTTTCGATTGGGGCCATTGTGCCTACTAAAACCTGAGCTTTTACACGTCTTTGGAAGTCTTTGGCTCGTTCAAGTGATTTCTGTTTAACTTCTAAATCTCCGAGAGTAAAAACAAAATCCCAGTAAGTATTTTCAACCTCACTAACAGTTTCAATTACTTTGGTTTTAAATTCATGATCAGATATGTCTACTTCGTTTTTTGCAATGTGGATATTACGTTTATTTAGATCAATACCAAAGTTTTTTAATAAGGGTTGTGTTAGGCTCAATTGAAATTCAGAACTATAACTTGGATTGAGTCCTGCTGTTGCACTGTTCGTTTTATTTCTATTATTTGTGAAATCAAATTGATAGTTTGCTCCTGTAACTAATTTCTGAGATAAGGATAGATCCCAATTATCATTGTCATTTTCCATTCTATTGGGTGAGCTGAAAGCACTCGCTAACTGTTGAGTCTTTCTTCCTGTAGATAATTCTAGGCCAAGCGTTGCATCAAATTCTGAAAGCCTTTCCATAATAGTCTCTTTTTTAACTTTGGAATTAAATGATTCAACTTTTATGGATACGTTATTTGAAAGTGCCCGAATGATGGCATCATTTAAAGATAGAACTATAGAACCAGGGTGTTTTTTAAGAGAATCTATTGGAGTAAATAACTCCATTTTTACAATTGAACTATCAGAGTCATTTTTATCTAAAGATGCGTCTAAAACTTTTGCGTTTGTTATTTTTGCTGTACTTTTTGAAAGCTCAGTGGACATTAATGATTTTGGTTTGATTATATCTTTAAGAGGTGAGGGTAAAATCTTCACCTTGTCTTCAAACGTTTCTTCGGAAATTTTAGAAATATCTTCCGCACTCACAGTAAGTGTATTTATAGCTAAAATAATAAATACTATTGTCAGCTTTATTAAGAGAAACATTTTGCAACGACCCAAGAACGAGTTAGATATACATCGTCTATATTATGACTGAAAAAATTAACTATCAATTGATCAATAGATAACTTTTTTAACTCATGTTTATTTTTTCTTGCATGGAATGCGTTTTAAACTTAAAACCACTCATGCCCACGCAATACAATTACCAAACTTGCCTTATAAAGCTTATCAAACAATCTGTATATATATAGAACTAAAAGGTTTATCGGGAAAACACGTCTTTTTCTTGAATATTTCTTAGATTGTATAAATAGATGGTGTTGTGGTATAAGCTAGTTCGATTCTAATTATATTAAGCCTTTTTTTATATTTTATATGGGAAATACGAATTTAACCGGAGTGGATATATCAGAACTTGAGAAAATAGCCAAAGAACTTCGTAAAAAAATTTTAAATGTAATATTTCATGCAGGCTCTGGTCATCCGGGTGGGAGTTTATCTGCAACAGACATCCTTACGGCTATTTATTTTGGTGGTATTCTTCAATACGACCCCAATAACCCCAGCGATCCAAAAAGAGATAGATTTATCCTGAGCAAAGGTCATGCAAGTGCCCTTATGTATTGTGTTTTAGCGCGAGCAGGTTACTTCCCCGATGAAAAACTAAACGAATATAGAAAAATTGGTAGTGAGTTGTTTCTATCTGGACATCCACACCCTAAAACTCCCGGCGTTGAAATTGCCAGCGGTAGTTTGGGGCAGGGCCTGAGTGTTGGACATGGAATTGCCTTGGGTGCTCGTGTTGATCGATTGGGTTATAAAGTATATGTGGTTCTCGGAGATGGTGAAATTCAAGAGGGTCAAATATGGGAAGCGGCTATGTCAGCTGCTAAGTTTAGTTCTAATAATTTGATCGCAATAGTTGATAATAATAAGGTCGCTCAAGACAATAATACAGTAGATTTAAAAAATATAGAACCACTTGAGGATAAGTGGAAGTCATTTGGCTGGGATGTTCACCGGATTAACGGTCATTGTATGAATGATATTATGGGTGCACTTTCGTTGCCTATTCATTTAACTAAACCCAGGGTTATTATTGCAGATACAATTAAAGGAAAAGGGGTAAGTTTTATGGAGGGAAACAAAGGCTGGCATGGCGTTGCCCCTAACGAGGAAGACCTTAACAAAGCTTTGAAAGATCTTGAGGGATAAAAACTATGATTAAAGATGGCGCAACAAGAGATGGCTATGGAATTGCCTTGGTTGAACTTGGGCATAGCGACTCTAATGTTGTAGTACTTGACTCAGGTGTTAGCGATAGCACGCGCACCATAAAGTTTGGTCAGGAATTCCCCGAGCGATTTTTTAATATGGGCATTAGTGAGGCTGATATGGTGTGCACCGCTGCCGGACTTGCACGGACAGGAAAAGTTGTTTTTGCTACTAGCTTTTCTTGTTTCCTTCTTGGTCGGACAATGGATCAAATTCTAGTAAGCGTTGCTTATTCTAATTCAAATGTAAAACTAGCTGGAACACATACAGGGTTAGCTGTTGGAGAAGATGGACCTTCTGCTCAAATGATTGTGGATCTAGCCTATACTCGAGCGATGCCCAATATGACTGTTA
>JYMV01053800.1_pt1 | contig 19050 bp, 20 predicted proteins | sample 338911 | NCBI WGS metagenome assembly JYMV01 (sample SAMN03354496, study PRJNA234377) | hydrothermal vent metagenome | biome: Deep sea; feature: Hydrothermal plumes at the Eastern Lau Spreading Center, Western Pacific Ocean; material: Seawater | place: Tonga | collected 2009 | depth 2000 m m
TTTTTTCACAGGACCTTGTTAGTGTCACTGAATATCATTCAACTTCTTTAAAATTTTTCCTCGGACCTCAGTCGGCGGATTATTCTTTAGAGCTGACTGAAGAATCTCTACCGCACGGCTGGTTTCACCCTTAAGAGAATAAGTACGACCTAGCATAAACCGTGAATCATGAACTTTATTCCCTCTTGGGTATGAGTTGATTACTGTTTCAAATTGCGTTATAGCGTCGTCATACATTTCCAGCTTGATATAATTACTCCCAATCCAATACGCGATGTTATCCTTTAATCGTTCAGGTGGGCTGGCCAATGCAAAGCTTTGAAACTGAAGAATAGATTCATCGTAGTTTCCTGCACGATAAGATGACAGTGCCTGATTATATTGTGGTGGGGTACTTGCACTTTTGCGACGCGATATTCCTCGCGCTCGGGTATTACTCGCTTTTACAGTCTTCAAACGGTTTATTTCATCGTTTAAGCGCGCTACTTGAAGTTTAAGCTCTTCAACTTCCGGCTCTAAATATTCCGATTGCCCAGACACGGCTGAAAGACTTCCCTCTAATTGTTCCTGCGTTGCGTTGATTTTGGGACCCAGGGAACTAAGAATTTCTTCTAATTCACGTACTTTACTTATGAGAGCTTCTTGTTGAGTTTGCAGAGTACCGACGTCACTTTTTAGTTCATTTTTATCTGTGCGCTGATCTACACTGGCAAAATCATCATCTTCATCGAATGCAAAGTCATCATCGGCGTTTGTCCCACCTTCTTCAAAAAAATCGTCCTCGCCTCCCCCGAAAGCCTGTTCATCATCTTCAAACGGAAAATCTTCTTCAAAAGCAAGGTCATCATCGTCATTTTCTACCCATGGGATATAACTGCATCCACCCAAAAGCATTGAACCTGCAATTATTAAAGTTAAAAATACTCGCAACATTCCATTAAAAAGGGGCATAAACTCAGTTTCTCTATTAAGTTCACTCATCGCATAGGCCTTGTCAAGAAATTGGCATTCATTACTTTCAACCGATTATTAAAGCAATCTTCATGCCAATAATAAAAAAATAGCATTAGTACTTAAGATTAATAAATTAACCCTTTAATTTCAATACACTATATTTATTTAAAGAGCCAATGTCAAGCGTACACAAAAACTACAAAGTGTCTTTAATCCGCAATATTCCTTCATTTTCTATCGATAAATCAAAGTTTTAACATTAGAACTATTTCCAAAAGAAGAAATCGCTGTCCTTAAAAAATTTATTAAAAATGAGGGTCACAACCTCTAGCAATATTTCAAATATTAATATAACCTTTGAAAAACTACGAGGGTTTTCTCCGGCTAAGCATAACTGCCTTAGCGAGGATTTTCACCGCAAAGTCAATATCCTCAAAAGTGTTCCCCCACCCCAAACTAAAGCGTAATGAAGAATTAATCTTAGAAGGAGGCAATCGCATTGCCGAAAGAACCTTTGAAGGCATACCAGTCCCAGAACTACATGCCGACCCTGTTGAAACCGATATCCCTTCCATATCCAATGCTATCATCAATGCTTCTCCATCAGCCCCCTCAAACCCGCAACTCAAAGTATTAGGAAGGTGCTTTTTACCACATCCAAAATATTCAACATTTGGGATAACCTCGTCAATTCTTTTTCTCAATAAGTCCCGCAATTTTGTCAACTCTTCTAGCTTCCCATTATTTATACGATCTCGAGCTATTTGGCATGCTTTACCAAAACCGACAATACCAGGGACATTTTCTGTCCCTCCGCGGCGTTTTTTTTCCTGCCCACCCCCACAAACAGGAGAAAAAAGTGCGGGTGTACCTCGCTTAACAAATAATGCCCCTACTCCCTTAGGTCCATATATTTTATGAGATGATATTGAAAGAAGATCTACAGGCAAAGCATTCACATTAACTGATACCTTGCCAACGCTTTGCACTGCATCGGTATGAAACAAGACGCCTGTTTTTTGGACAAGGTTTCCTATCTCATTAATATTCTGCAAAGTTCCAACTTCACTATTAGCGTGCTGAATCGTTACCAAGGTGGTTGATTCTGTAAGAACACTTTCAACTTTTATCGGATCAACCCGGCCAGCATCATCCACTGGTAAATAATCCACATGAAAATCTAAAGATTCAAGCTGTTTCAAAGGGTTAAGTATTGCAGCATGCTCCACCTCACATGTCACAATATCTCGCCGTTTACTCTTTGACGCGAAAGCAACGCCGAGAATTGCAAAATTATTCGATTCTGATCCACCGCTGGTAAATACTATCTCATCCGGTCTAGCACCAATAAGCTCCGCAACCTGTTCCCTAGACTCGTCAAGAGAAACGCGTGCTGCCCTTCCCTCTGAATGAACGCTAGAAGGGTTTCCAAACTTATCTTTATAGAATGGTAGCATCACATCCAACACTTCCTGCAAAACAGGAGTTGTCGCATTGTGATCAAGGTAAATTTTATGCAAAGTAAAACTCTCAGGACAAAAAACTTAGGGGATTTGAATCGTTATAGAACTGAAGTTCAATCAGGGTTTGCTGGTCACGGGCCTATCATCTACAGAAACGGAATCGGTCTCAGGCTGTTTTCCATCTTCGTAGTTTTTTCTGAGTTCTCGAATCTCTTTTTCCATCTGCGGTAGGCGTTCCAGCATACATTCAATAGCTTTAGCAACGGGATCGGGAAAAGGATCCTCGCCGTCAGCGCCATCTTGCGTGGGAGCTACACCTGAAAACACGATACGTCCCGGCACACCAATCACAGTAGAGTACTCTGGAACATGTTGTAAGACGACCGAGCCTGAACCAATTTTCGTGTAACTACCAACGCGCGTCGGGCCCAATACCTGAGCTCCTGCACCTATGACAACGTTGTCACCAATAGTCGGGTGGCGCTTACCGCTTTTAGTACTCAATCCGCCCAACGTTACACCATGGTAAATGAAAACGTTATCGCCAACCTCCGAAGTTTCACCAATTACTACTCCCATCCCATGATCTATAAAAAACCGCTTACCTATAACCGCAGCTGGATGTATTTCTATGCCCGTCAACCAACGCATAAAATATGATATAAATCGAGCCAAAAAGTTAAGCTTTAGCCCCCACAATACATGGGCTAGCCGATAGCCAATCAAGGCATGGACACCCGGATAAAGCAGAACCACTTCCCAAAAATTACGGGCAGCGGGATCTTTTTCAATAGCTACTTCAATGTCTTCCTTTATTATCCTAAGCATAAGATTCCTCTATCTCACATCAGTATCGATCATATAAATTGTAGACTATAAAGAAGTAGGGTTGCAACCCGAATTCATTAAAATCCATAGAGTTGTAGCAAAAACGAGTTTTTTATAAATATTAATATTGAAAATTTTAATGCGCAAGCAGGTGAATTAGACCGAACAAATGGAATAGAAGGAAGGTTCAGATTTATTCCCATGAGAAAAAAAACGGGCAACGTTTAGTCTGGAGACAAAGTAATTCTCGTAGGTGAACCCCAATAACAGGACATATCTACAAAAAATGAAGATAAATAATTCTAAAAATCTCCATCTTTGATCTTAAACACATCAGGATCCTCTGGTTTTTCTATATAAGAAAGAGTAAGAGTTATATTTTCACCAACTTTACTATCCTTGTTTTTTGGATTACTTAATAACAAACGAATGGCTCTGCCTTTTGGATCTTTCCCTTGAAAAACCAAGATAAGTCCTTCTGCAAGCTGTCTATACGAGGCAAATCCGTTTTTCTGATATCTTTTCTGACGGAAATAGTTACTCAATTGGGTAGCGATCGAGACAATAGTTTCAATATTAGGTTTTTTTTGAGCGAGCTTTCCCCATACGACTTTAACCTGAATAAGTTTTTTTGACTTATAGCCAAAGATATAAATAACTTTAGAAGGACCACTTTCCGCCAAGAGGTCTTTAACATCAATCATAAGAAAAACCGTTTTCTCATTTGAATTTACACCACGAGAAACACCCTTCTTATTAACCCTAAAATCTTTTTTGATTGCCCTAAGAACAGCGCTTTCATTAGACCCGAACTTGGCTGACCGAAACCCATCAATAGCAGCCCACTCTTGAGAAACACCTGTATGAGTGGTTTTGGCTGCATCCACCGTTGTTGAAAATAAAAGTGCGCTAAACATAATCAAAGCAAATAACGCTACTTGTTTCATTGAGTTGATCTTAAGCATTTGCACGATCTCCTGCGGCATTAGACACAAAAAATATATCCCATAAAAAACTCACAACAAACGATCTTGTCATGAATGAATCATCACTCTGTGCAAGAGTTTACTCTTCATCCGCGTCATAGAAGTCTTTTAATATTTTGTCCTGAGTCTCGCGATCCACGCCTACATATATACGAATTGCATCAAATTGCCGGGACTGTTGACTGCGAATCAGTTGCATACGCATAAGCTCTAGAATACCTAAAAAGGTAACTATAATCTCCTGCTTCGTATTAAGAGTCGTAAAAAGTGAATCGAAGGTAACGCTCTCAGACGTATTTAATATTTCTAAAATATCACCAATACGATCAGAAACCGAAAGGGTGGTAACTTTAATCTCATAATTTTTTTTAAAAGATTTTTCTTTAAGAACTTTCTGAAACGCCGTCAGCAAATCAAAGACGTTAGCCTCAATCATTAATTCTTCTTCAGAGTTATCTAACACAACCTCACCAGAACGGGTAAACAGTTGTTGCCGGTCATATTCCTTTTGCCTCAACTCAAAAGCTGCTTCTTTATAACGCTGATACTCAAGCAAGCGGCGCATCAGTTCAGCACGCGGATCCTCTCCTGCAGCCGCTAATGCGTCCTCTTCGGTTTCCGGAGTTGGAAGAAGTGTTTTAGATTTTATTTTGGCAAGCTCGGCAGCCATGACCAAATATTCCCCTACCATTTCTAGGTTTAGCTCGCTTAAAAGATCAAGGTAGGTCAAGTATTGCCTGGTAATTTCTGCAATGGGAATGTCATAGACATCCATTTTCTGCTCTTTAATAAGATGGAGCAGTAGATCCAAGGGACCTTCAAATATATCTAGGTTGCATTGATAGCTCATAAAATCACATCACTTATAAGCGAAAAAAATTATCACTTAAAGCGCCTAATTAAAATCTTAATTTTTCATGAAATCGAACCAAAAAATCACAAGTCACCCCAACGATTTTGGAGAATAGAAATCGCAGCAAGAGGAGCCGTATCAGTTCTTAACAAACGCGGTCCTAGTGAAACTGACTGAAACCCATATTTCCTTGAAACCTCAACTTCCTTAGAGGAAAAACCTCCTTCAGGCCCAATAAGAATTGCTACAGAATTAAGTTGCTTTTTATGTAACAAATCCTTGATTCGTAATGATCGTTCTTCTTCCCAAAAAATAAGCTTTAGGTCGGATTCTCGATTAACAAAGCAAAAATCTTTCACTGTGGTTGATTTAGGGCCAATATCAGGAACTCTGCTCCGGCCACATTGTTTGGATGCCTCTCTAGCGATCCTACTCCAGCGATCTATTTTTTTTGCGGCATCCTCTTGAGATAATTTTGAGATACATCGACTTGCACTAACCGGCACAACTTTATCAACTCCCAACTCAACTGACTTACGCACAATACCATCAAAACCGGTTCCCTTGCAGATCCTTAAGGGGGACTCGCAATTACTCGCATCTTCTTTTAAAGAAATGGTACTTTCAATTCGATCACGCCACACAGTCGTAAGGATAACTGTATAACAATTCCCTCGACCGTCTAAAACCTGAATTCGATCCCCTCCCTTAAGGCGGAGCACCGTACGTATATGTGCTACGTCGGTACCTCGTAAAATCACTTTTTCATCTGTAATATTCTCAGGTGTGGTGAAAAACCGGTGCATATTTAATTTGCAATCTCAAGGGGTTCTATCACAAGAAGTTCTGACAAACTAGTGATTTGGTAGTGTGGAACAATATTTTCGACTAATGCAGAGCGGTTGCGATTCAACCAGGCCGTCGGCATTCCTACCGACTGCGGCCCAAGCACATCCATTTTTAAGTCATCACCAACAAAAAGAATGTTTTCTGCTTTTATATTCAATCTTGAAATTGCGGCATTGAAGATGGATGGATGAGGTTTTCGGTATGGAGCACTTGAAGAAAAAATAGCCAACTCAAAATATGCACTTAATTCTGTCTGGCGCAACTCTTCCTCTTTAATAAATTCAGGGTTGGTGGTATTGGAGATAACACCCATACGTGTCCCTGATTCTGCGAGGGTTTTCAAAGTGCTTATCACATCAGGATAAACCAACCTAACACTGTGAATAACTTTATAGTAAACAGTCAATATCTCTTTCCAAGAGACTCTACCCTCAATCTCAATACCATACTTAAAAAATAGATGCCGCAAAATCATTTCAAAATTTACTTCCCGGTGTGTTTGTCGTGATTCTTTAATCAAACCATAAAAGAGGTCTTGGTATTCACTAAAAATTAATTCAAATTCTGGCAATTTAACGCCTTGATCTTTCAAAAATTTCATCATTTCTGAAAATGCAACCCGGTCGTCTTCACAAACCAAATCAACAAGAGTGTAAGCCCAATCGAACAATACCGCTTTATATGGAAAGTTCATTCCGCAGTTTGTATTTCAGAGGAATTAATAAGTTGAAAGAAAATATCATACCAAGCAACTATTCGATAAATAAATGGATTGTAATAGCCATTTAATAAAAGAAATACGTGGTTGGCATAGAATGGGGTAAGTTTTTTTAATCTAGATGTAATTTTTCACTAAAATATTTTTCAAGATTAACAACACTTATCTTCTAAGAAGACTCTAGCAAAATCTGCCTCGCTGCATTGAGAGCGCCTTTAATATCCGGAAGTCCGCCCCCTGGCACTAAATCCACGTAACGGATAATATTTTTTTCATCAAGAACTAAGACAGTTCGCCTTAACATACCTTTTCCCTCGATCAACAAACCCGTATTTTCACCAAAATCAAAATCAGGGTTATCAGAAAGAAAAATTAAGTTATTAATCTTAGCTTTTTGGGCGAAACTATCCTGCCCTTGGGCTGTATTAGTGCTGATAGTAATTATGTCAATATGCTTATCCAAACCACCATTTTTCTCGCTAAATAGATGGGTTTGCTCATCACATACAGGGGTATTTAACCGCGGAACAACACTAACGATTTTAACTTTTCCTTTAAGGTCTTCAAGTTTAATATTAGGTTTACCAAATCTGTTTAACTGTGCATTTGGAATCATCTTCCCAATTTTTAGAACATCGGACCTATTGATATTTGTTTGAGCGTATACCGAAACCGCAGAAAATGAAGCAATCATATAAAAACAGACAAAACAAGAAAGCCTTAAGGTTAATTTTTTCCTCATAATGAACCTTTATATAGTTAAAGATTGATATCTATTTTCACCTTACAATGTCAATTCCTGTCTCTAATTCATTATCTAAACCATCATCCGCTTCTACACCGCTATCAACACCATCAAGCCCATTCCCCTGCTTATGACGATGTGATGTAAGGCTACCCATAAATGCATCGTGGCATTTAAGACAAATCCATCCATCTCCTGAAAAAATCCAGCATTCATTTTCTACCCAATCTTGGGCTTCTTCTTCGCTATCAAAATATTTTCCATTTTGAAGGCAATCTGAAGCAATTTTCGAATGGCACTCCACAGCAAATTGATTCTTCATTTTTACAAAATATACGGAATTTCAGCTTAAGTTCAAGTCTAAGAGTAAATTATACAGTTTTAGTGACATTGATTTCAGCAAAATATACTTGGTATCGTTAAAATAGTGAGAACAGAAGAAACACCGGCTACCCAGTCTAATAAAATGGAATGTAACTTTTAACCTAGCATTTGAAGGCGCATCCACTATGTGAGCTATTCCTAACGCTTCCCTCATTTTCCTATTTAATGCCCTATCCTTACATCGATTAATAACTTTTATAGCCCCATCTTCACCTAACTCATAATCGGCAGTGACCGCATAACAATTTTTCTGAAACCAGTTAGGATAGCGCGCAATTTCATACCATCTACCAAGATATCTGCTTATATCAACTCGATTAACAACCTGAAGAGGTGGTTCCTCTCGAACAGGAATTGTGGCGCATGATGAAAAAAAACAAACCAACAAGGATCAAAATATTTGAATAAATAAATCTAAACATAGCCTTAAAATATCAAGTTTATTTATTTATCTCAAAAAAAGCACCCTAAGAATCTGGAGATGAGAATTACAACGGGTAATTGTACTTAGCTACCAAGTAGATTTTGGAGAGAGTTTAGATGCATCACGAAGTTCCTGAAGTTCCTTACCACTAACGCCCAGGAAATATAGAATAAGTTCCAAGTTTGACTGATTGATTCCAGCATTAGCATGTTTCTGCACAATTGATTTAGCATTAAATGCAATACCAAGCCCTGCCCTTGCTAACATATGAATATCATTAGCCCCGTCGCCAACGGCAACAACTTGCTTTAAAGAAAATCCTTCCTTCTTTGCAATTGACATAAGAGCACGTTCTTTAGCACGTGCATCTATAATATCCCCAACAACCCGACCAGTAAGCTTGCCGTCTATTATTTCCAGTTGGTTAGAAATCCCATAGTCGAGCTTATAGTTACTTTTAATACGGTCTATGAAAAACTGGAACCCGCCACTTACGATTCCAATACGATAACCTAGATACTGTAAAATGCGGACAATATCCTCGGCACCAGGAGTAATAGGAATTCGCTCATATAGTTCCTCTAGTTTTAAAACAGAAAGCCCTGCAAGTAATTTTACTCGCTCACAAAGGGCAATCTTGAAATCAAGATCGCCATTCATAGCGCGTTGTGTAATTTCTTTCATACGATTGCCTGCGCCTGCTATTTTACCAAGCTCATCTATTATTTCACATTGCAGAAAAGTCATATCGGCATCAAATACGATCAATCTTTTATTACGTCGAAACATCGTATCCTCTTGCACCGCAATATCGACTGAAAATTTTTCCTTAAACTTAACTAACGCATTTAAGATGTCTACCGTGGAGTGATCTTCTTTACTCCCTATAACTACCTCGATTACATGGTGGTCACTGTAATCCAATTGTTCAATACGAAGAATATTAATATCACGACTAGAAAATGTTTGGGTAAGGTGATGAAAAACTGCTGATGAGAGGCTGGAGCCAAGTAATGTAACTACAGAACGATACTTATATGGGACTTCCGGGCGAAGTCCCTTTTCCCAAGGAAGAACCTGCAAGGCAATACCATTTCCAATCGCCCATTCATCTAAAGCCCCCTGCAATCCTAAAATAGAATTAGACTTGTTACTACCTAGCAATAAGGACAAATTAAGCAGTCCATTGAAAACGAATTGCTTTATATCAAGCACATCCCAGTCAAAAGCAACGACGGATTCTAAAACCTCAGCTAGAATGCCTGGCCGGTCAGTACTTGAAATTTGTATATGAATTTGACAGGGGTTTTCATCTTCCTGCATAGATCAACCTTGGGGATTATAGCGCCAACCATCCATTTTCTTACAAGTCCAACCATCGTGAACCTGAAACGTAGAAAGATCTTTAAGAGTTTCTGAATTAAACAAATCGTAAATGCCCAGACCTTTTATTAAGTTATTTTTGAGATGAAGGCGTTTAAGCTTGGTGAGAAACTTTGATTTTGAGAGAAAAGTCAACCCTTCGTCCGTAATACCATTTTGATTCAGATTCAAGTACTGAACATTCTTTAGCAAGTCACATTCGGCCAACTCAATCAAACCAACATCGCCCAATTGATTGTCTGCTAAATCCAACCACGTAACCTCTACCATTCTTATAGAAGACCATAAATAACGAGCAGACTCAGGGGTTAAAGGAATCCCGCTAGCCATCAACTGGTTTCCTCTTAAACGGCCTTCATAAATATCTTCAGCGGTATGAATTTCAGTTTTATTCATCACAGACAAAGTCGTTTTTTTTGAACAATCCTTTTAACTCAAAACGAAGAATATCGCAAGCTCACTCACAGCTCACCTTCAAAAATCTTTTGATTTAAAAACGTATCGACTTCCTTTCATTTCGTCAGGCAAATAATCCTGCGCTACCTTACTATTCGGATAGTCGTGAGGGTATTTATACTCCTTTCCATAACCGTATTTAGCTTTAGCATCACTATAATGGGTATCTTTCAAGTGCTCTGGTACTGGAAAAGATTTTCCTTTATGCTGAATATCGTTCAAAGCGTTATCAACCGCAACAATCGCTGAATTATCTTTGGGAGCTCGAGCTATGTAAATTACGGCCTGCGCAAGAGGTATTCGTGCTTCTGGCCACCCTAGCTTTTCACAGGAATCTGCAGCGGCATTGGCAACAATAAGAGCCATTGGGTCTGCATTCCCGACATCCTCTGCTGCAGTGACAATCAATCGCCGGGCGATAAAACGAGGGTTTTCACCACCGCTAATCATTTTAGCCAACCAATAAATCGCGGCGTCCGGATCGGACCCACGCATACTTTTTTGAAACGCTGAAGCATGGTCATAATGCTCAGTACCTCCTTTGTCATATAAAACAGAAACCGACTGAATTATTCCTTTAATATCTTGAACGCTAACTGGCCGAGTCTCTTTTTCACTAGAACAAGAAAAGTCACGGGCTGCCTCCAACAAATTAAGTGCTTTGCGTGCGTCTCCATTTGCATAGCATATGATCAGGTCACGCGCATCAAAATCAATCTCAAATAAATCATTTCCTAATCCGCACTCCCTATCAACCAATCCACGCTCAAGCAAGGACCTCATATCATTTTTAGATAGTGGTTCTAGACGAAATAACTGACATCTAGAACGCAAAGCAGGAATGACCTCAAATGATGGGTTTTCGGTCGTAGAACCAATAAGACGAATTGTTCCATTCTCAACATGAGGCAAAACAGAATCCTGCTGGGACTTATTAAGTCGGTGAATTTCGTCAATAAATAAGACCGAACCACGCTTTGAGAGGTTCCATGATTTTTTTGCCTGAAGGACAACTTTTCTTATTTCAGACACGCCTGCGTTGACAGCGCTGATTTCATGAAATTCATTTCCTGACATACTAGCAACAATGCGGGCAATTGTAGTTTTCCCTGATCCCGGTGGCCCCCATAATATAAACGAAAAGTTTGATTTCCCTGTAATGAGTTTAAGCAATGGTTTTCCTTCACCAATAAGCTTTTCCTGCCCAAGTAAATCTATTAATTCACGCGGTCTCATGCGGTCAGCAAGTGGTGCCGGTGGAAAGTCATTTGCTTTATCTTGAAATTCAGGGAAAAGTTCCATTAGATTTTCATCGAAATAAAATACAAGCACAGATTAAATATTTATTCTCTGCCTTCCCTCATCGTTCATCCAGTCAACAACCATAAAATCCATCCACCTATAATCACCCCAGGGAGTAGGTTTCCTAGAAAGGTATCCCATGTGCCCACCATTCCCAGGAGTGTTAAGTTCTATAGCACTGCTCATGCGAACCGATTTAAAAATAGTTGGCTCGACAAAAGGGTCATCCATCGCACAAAGAATAGTTGTCGGCACAACAATATCTTCTAAAAAATTTTTCGCGCTGCACGTTGAGTAATAATCATCGGAATTTTTATAGCCCGCCACAGGTGCTGTATAAACCTCATCAAACTCAAGAATTGTACTCTTATGAAGAGGAATAAACGCGTCGGGAAAACATTCGGCCATGGCCTCTACCTGTAAATTAATCTGCCTCATGTAATAATTATTAAACACCCTACCCCAGTTGGTTTTCGACAAAAAATAACTCGCCCTTTTTAAATCAATTGGCGGATTAACAGCGATTGCCCTACGAATTTTTGTAATTTTTTTATTTTTCTCACCAAGATACTTTAAAAGAATATTTCCGCTCAACGAAAAGCCCACGACATCAATCGCAGTATTTGGGTAAATCTTCGCAATATAATTGACGGTCACATCCAAGTCATCGCTACTCCCACCGTTCCACAATCGATCACTCAAGCCCATACCAAGTCCACTACCCAGTTGGTTCATCATGAACACCGTAAATCCACGAATCCAGAGTTTTCGAGCAATCCGACGCATATAACTTGCCTCAGAACAACCGCCCATCCCATGAGCCAGAAGAATTACAGTGGCCTCAGGATTAGTCGATGGCAATTCAAGAAGCACCAATTGTGCCTTATGATCAATTAATACTTTATGAAGTTTACGTTCTGGCAAATTCGTATTTCCAGAAACTATTGCCCCCAGAATAGTTTGAATATATTTATTCCGAAATAAAATTTTCGATTCAAATGAGTGATTAGAGGTCATAAATTATGAGCATTTTTCAAGCTAATATCGTATCTAGTAACAGTGGGATAATCGCATTGTCTTCAAGTTGACACAACTTAAAAGGATTGCTAAATTCGAATAAACATTTGATTTCAATAAATAGAAAACAATGAGGGCTATTGTGTGCGCGTACCAAATATTTTTATCATAACCAACTTAGCTTGGTTCATCATATTCTCAGCTCTCCCTTTTGAAACGCGAGCAAACCAAGAGGCAAACCTTAAATCTCAGCGCTATTATTCCGACGGAATACAACTAAGCCGGGCTAAGTATTGGAAAGAAGCCGCTGATGAATTTCGGAAAGCTATTCAAGTTTATCCAGAGCATAAATTAGCCTACGCAAACCTTGGAGTCACCCTAAGTCAACTAGGTGACCATAAAGAAGCTCTACTTGCTTTCGACCAAGCGATAACACTTGGATATGACCATGCCCTACTTCGCTACAACAGAGGTCTTTCTTTTGCCAAGTTAAATTTAATTGAAGAAGCAATTCAAGAAATCGAGTTATCCCTAAAAATGGATCCCAGAAATGTCAAAGCTAATTACAACCTTGGGCTTTTATATATAAAACAAAATAAATCGGATGACGCCCGAAAACAAGTTAACCTGCTTTACATACGCAACAACGATTTAGCCAAAAAACTTTTCAACTCAATTCTACCAAAATATAAGGTCATGTCCGTTGATAATGGCGGTTCACTCAAAGGAAGAGTTAGCTTGATTGGGAAAGTGCCCAGTCCAAGGTTTTTCCCACTCATCGCATCACCCAATCTTGAATACTGCAACCGTATCTCCGATGGGAAAGGCCATCGTATTTTATTTGATTTTACTGTATCAAAATCACGCGGACTTAAAGACACCGTGGTAAAACTAATTGGCATACCAAAAGGGAAGCCATTTTTAAATAAAATTCAAAAAATAGTAATGAGACGTTGTCATACGCCCAAGTATGTCATTGGTGCTCGTAATGGAGAAACAATACTACTGGAAAACACTGATCCCGTTAGACATGAAGTTGTCGCATATGAATTTACCGACCGAGGAGTGGATCAAAGAAGCCATCGCCCTGTGGACGCCAATACTTCCCAAGCCAGAGATATTTTCGTAAAAAATAAAACTAAAAATTTTCTAATAAAATGCAACCTACATCCGTTTTTACAGTCTCGTGGCGTGATAGTCGATAATCCTTATTATGCAATCACCGATGAGGATGGAAGATTTTTTATTAAGGATATTCCACCTGGTACTTACAAAGTTATTGCCTGGCACCCTTTCATACCCGATCAAATTGGCACAATAACAATCGAACCGGGAAGCCAGTCGACTCTAGGTTTTGAATTTGATGGAGCAAACGTACAACGAAAGATATACAACGATAATTGGCAAGGCTATCGTTTTGCACCCGTTTATGATAGTAAAGAAAATTTTTATGGAGGGCCTAGAATTGATGACCCCATAGAGGTCCTGCAAGTGTACAAAGAACTGAAAGATTGAATCAAATACATAATTAGCTCTTCTTGTAATATTTAACGAGTGATTCGATTTTTTCTGATTCTTTTATCTCAACAGCTGCTTTTTCAGCGTCTATTTTTTTCAAAAACGTGCCAACATAAACTCGATGCAACGTCTGCCCCATTTCTTCCTCCAAAATAGAGGCAATAAAAACAGAGTAGTCACTATTGATTAGTTTATTTTTAAGATCATCAGCCCGTTGGAAATCCTGAAACGACCCCACTTGAAGTACAAATCCTGGTGTTGATGGCTCAGTTTGGTTTTGGCCTTTATGTTTTCTGGCACCAGAAATGGGAATATTACCAGAAACTGGTTGAGTGACTTTTGAAACAGGACTTCCGTTCACTCTTGGGTTAAAATCATTTGATTTGTAATAATTTTCATCTTTTAGCGAAACAATACTTCCATTTAATGCAAGATATTTTTTCATCGCCGGATCATTCAGAGTATCAAAAAAAGTAAAGTCTTCCGGCGTACTTATGCCAGACTCAACCAAAGCCTGCTTATCTTTCATATTTTTAGGTTTTGATGAAATTATTTTCTGCAGGGAAATGTTTTCTTTATCTGAAAAAAAATTAAACGATTTAGTCGAACTAAAAAACAAACCAACAATACCTAAAACAAAAATCAAGAAGGTAGAAAAAAATTTAGCTGGTGATTTCATTAGTTTTAGCAATGGCCAATAAAATTAAAATCACGAAAAAAAACATCCACTACATACGCTCAGGTGATGACACGCCCATTATAGAAAGGCCATTACAAATTGTGATACGAAGACAATTCATTAAAAATAAACGCGCAAAAGACAAAGCATGATCATCGCTAACAATGCGGTTACGAGAATAGTACCTATGAAAAGTGCCGACAAGATCCTGCAAATAAAATGGGACCCGATGAACTTCTAATAGCTCCGCACTTTTTTCAATAATTTCTGTAAAAGAAAGTATTTTTTTTATCATGACAAATTCTTCTTCATTTTTTAAAGGCGACAAGTCAATATCAACCGAATCAAGCAGTTTTATTCCCTGTTCAGTTGCTGTGCGGAAAATACTGCAAATACGTGCGTGAGCATATTGAATATAGAAAACCGGATTATCTGCTGATGCTTTTTTAGCTAATTCAAGATCAAAGTCAAGATGTGAATCGGAACTTCTCATGAGAAAGAAAAATCGGGTTGCATCTACTCCTACCTCCTTAATGACATCAGCCAGGGTCTCAAATTCCCCTGACCTGGTAGACATAGATACTTTTTCTCCGTCGCGCTTCAAAGATACAAACTGAACGAGCATTACTTTAAAAACATTTTCGTCGTATCCCATCGCTTGTAATGCCGACTTCATCCGAGGCACATAACCGTGGTGGTCAGCTCCCCACAAGTCAACAATCCATTCAAACCCGCGGTCAATTTTATTCTTGTGATAGGCGATATCAGAACAAAAATAAGTTTTTTCACCAGACTGCTTGATGAGTACTCGATCTTTATCATCATTAAATTCCGACGACTTTAACCAGACAGCCCCTTCCTTGTCATAAATATGTTTCTCTTCTCGAAGCCAGTTCACAGCTGTATCAACTAACTGATAATCGTATAATTTTTTTTCGCTAAACCACTGGTCAAAACTTACACCAAAATTAGTAAGATCTTCTTTGATTCCATTTAAAATGGAATTAAGTGAGTATTCACGAAAAAATGGTAGAACCTCACCCTCTGTTTTATGGAGAAACTCACTTCCATGCTGTTCATGTATATCCCTTGCAATATCTTTTATGTATTCGCCCTGATAGTAATCCGATGGAAAATCATTCTCTCTGCCTTGTAATTCTAAATAACGAGCCCACGTCGATCGTCCGAGGGTATTCATTTGATTTCCGACATCATTAATATAGTACTCTGTGCTTACATTATATCCTGCTTTATCAAGAAGCCGGCCTAACATATCACCCACTGCTGCTCCGCGACCGTGGCCAACATGAAGAGGACCTGTAGGATTAGCGCTCACAAACTCAAGGAGAACTTTTTTCCCCTGACCAGCATCCGAAGAACCGTGTCGACCGGGTTGTTCTGCAACCTTCAATAAGCGCTCTAAAAAAAAAGATCGCCTCATTGTTAGGTTGAGAAATCCAGGCCCAGCTATTGTAACTGAGGATATATTGTCATCGCTGCATTGAAGATGGCGAGATAAGATTTCCGCGATTTCGTATGGCTTTCTTCTTTCAGACTTTGCAAGACTCATCGCGAGTGATGTAGAAAAATCACCAAACTTTTCTTCCTTAGGTTTTTCTACCACTATTTCAGGCATAACGGACAGCTCAAGGTCACCATCATTTTTGGCATTATCTAGCGCACTATTGATCAGTTTACGTACAAAATTTTTCATTTGTTTTTTTAAGCTACTGGAAAAATACTTAAAACTTGGATCTCGCCAGAAAAGCAACGATTAGGACCGGAGGGTTCAAAGTTGAGGTCGGTTTATTCAATTACGAATAGATTCAATTTCTTTCTCCATTTTATCTTCATAGGCCTTCTTTTCCTCCGCAAACTCCTTTTGCAATTCTACCATTGCATGTTGCATTTCTTCGGGAGGAATTCGGTCATGGAGTTTTCTTAGCTTATCCTGCAACATTACATCTTTATCTGCAATTTTAGCCTTATACTCCATGCGAATATCACTAATTTTTTTCTTTTGTTCTTCGGTAATTTCTTTTTTATTTTTTAGCTCAGGAACAAGTTTTTCGGATCTCTCAAGACTAAGCTCCCATGCGCTTTTTAGACCAGACATATATCATTCACCTTACAAGATTGAGTTAACATATTTCATCATAAACCAAGCGATCCAGAGACTCAATATCAAATATATTCATATTGAATTCTTAAGATTTACAAAAAGAGTTTTTTTATTTTTTTTAACCGTAAATTTAATCCCACAGATAACACCTCAATACATGTTGTTTTACATGTAACCTTTTGATAATCTCGATCCTGATATGCCGATACGAAAAAGATCCATTTTACTTAGAGATTTGAGAAATTATCTAACGTTTCTAAAAGATTATGGTTTTTCGGAAATCCCATCCGAGTCAGGTGTAACGCTAGAACTTCAATCAGGCACAAAAGGACTCCCCTACTCCTCTATTGATACCGACAAAACCTCCCATATGAAAACCAATAAAAATATCACAACAAAACCCAACATCAGCATCGAAGACGTGCGCGAAGAGTTAGGAGATTGTACTCGCTGCAACTTGCATAAGGACAGAAAAACAATTGTATTTGGCTCAGGAAACCCACACGCTGATCTCGTTTTTGTAGGCGAGGGACCAGGAGCAGATGAGGACGAACAGGGATTTCCCTTTGTAGGCCGAGCAGGAAGAAAGTTGACGGAAATCATAGAAAAAGGGATGAATCTCAGCCGCGAGGAAGACACCTATATCTGCAATATCGTAAAATGCCGGCCGCTTAACAACAGAGATCCAAAACCGGATGAAATAGCCGCCTGCAATCCATTCTTGATAAGGCAACTAAAAGCCATTCGACCCAAAGTCATTGTGGCATTGGGTAAACCTGCTGCAAGCACCTTGTTAGGAAGAACTGTTCCCATTATGAAAGAACGGGGCAACTGGCATGAATATGAAGGAATTCCTCTCATGCTGACGCTCCACCCGGCCTATCTTTTGAGAGCCTATACAATTGAGAACCGACGCAATGTCATGAATGATATGGATAAAGTTCTGACAAAACTGAAGAAATGAAAATAACAGAAAAAATATTTTTAAATTTTGGGTAGATTTAATGTCATACCGTTTATTGACTGCCACAAAGCTACACTACCCTGTGATGAAGAATTGAAGAACTTTTGGATTTTTAACGCTGCCAACCATGGCTAATACTAGCTTCCCACAAACCAATCTACTTGAAAAATTACCAAACAAAATTCTTCCCACTGCACAAAAATTGGTGAATGGGACAATCATAAAAACAAAACATCTATAATTAAAAGACAAAAGAAGCAACGGAGATAATATAAGTGGTTTCTAAAATAATACGATCCGCATATTTAGGATCAAAAGATTATATGGAGCCATTGAAGGGTGAATTAGATGGAATTATTGATGTTCATGATCAACTGGCCTTATCCTCCATCGCACCAATAAAGTCTTTATGGTCAATAAACACTTGGCATGACCCCAAAGTCTTAACCATAGACTCCATCAATGATGGTGCAAAACAATTAAAAAAAATACAACGAAATTGGTGCCTGTATTCATATCAATTTCACCGACGCGCAAAACTGATTCAAGAAAAACTACCACATGTTTCCGCAAAACCTCTATGCTTTCCCTGTGCACTACCCACCTCTCCTATCGGTTCATGGACCCTTCTTGCCGAAAACCAAATCTTAGCGTCCTCAAAATGTTCCAGTCTCTTTAAGAACGGGGAAATACTATTTGAGGAAAGTAAGGAAGGCCCTCCAAGCCGCGCCTACCTTAAGCTGTATGAGTCCTTAACGAGAACAGGAAAGATCCCTCAACCTGGTGACTTCTGCATTGATGCGGGGGGAAGTCCAGGCGGATGGGCCTGGGTAATACAAAAACTTGGAGCACGAGTCCTAACGATCGATCGGTCACCCTTAGACCCTAAAATAGCCTCCCTTTCAAATGTGGAGTACCACAAAGCGGACGTTTTCTCCATAAAACCGTCAGATTACGATAAAGTGGACTGGCTGTTCAGTGATGTCATCTGCTTCCCAGAAAAGTTGTTTGACTGGATATCTCTATGGTTCGAGTCGAAAAAATGCAAAAATTTTATTTGCACAATAAAGTTTCAAGGTTCGCCAGATTATAGTTTCGCTAAAAAGTTTTTAGAAATCGAAGGTAGTCAGGTCGTACATCTATATAACAATAAGCACGAACTCACATTTATGCATATACACAAGAATAAAACAGGAAAGATTGAACATAAAACAAACTAAATCATTTGAGATAATAACAACAAAGCAATAATCAAAATTAAAAAACCAATTAACGAGTCTAAGGTGTTTTTTAAAAAACTTACATATACAACCTGGGTATTGCTATTACTTGCGATCACTCTAATGTTTGTCACCCTCAACAACGTCAAAAAAAAAAATGAATACGACTGGATACAGCAATTTGA
>JYMV01033341.1_pt1 | contig 19044 bp, 23 predicted proteins | sample 338911 | NCBI WGS metagenome assembly JYMV01 (sample SAMN03354496, study PRJNA234377) | hydrothermal vent metagenome | biome: Deep sea; feature: Hydrothermal plumes at the Eastern Lau Spreading Center, Western Pacific Ocean; material: Seawater | place: Tonga | collected 2009 | depth 2000 m m
GGATATCGTATTTATACAAGGGTTAAAAATTGATTGTGTCATTGGAATTTATGACTGGGAGCGAAAAATTCGCCAAGATATCACACTCGACATTGAAATGGGTTTTGATATTTTTCCTGCCAGTGAGACAGATCATATTGACCAGACACTTGATTACAAGGCGGTATCAAAGCGTTTAATTGAATTTGTTAAAAACAGTGAATTTCAATTGGTAGAAACTTTGGCACAAAGAATTTGTGAAATTATTCTTGATGAGTTCGATGTTGAGCAAGTAAAACTTACTTTAAACAAGGGCAAGGCTGTTACTGGCGCACAAGGTGTGGGCGTAATCATTAATAGACGTAAAAATGGCTAAAATTCATATTAATGTTGGCTCAAATCAAGATCGAGAGGCAAATATTGTTGGTGCAATTGAGCTATTAAGGCTTAATTTTGGCGATATCAAAATTTCTGATATTTTTGAATCTCCTGCACAGGGTTTTGAAGGAGATGATTTTTACAATATTGGTATTAATACAAATACTGAGTTAAGTGTCGATGATGTGAATGCCGTTTTAAAAGATATAGAAAAAACTTTTGGCCGGGATCGTTCAGCGCCGAAATTTTCATCTCGTTTAATTGATCTAGATTTAGTTGTTTATGACGAAATTATTGATGAAAAATCAAACTTACCCAGAAATGATATTTTATTGTATTCATTTGTATTGGCGCCATTGGCACAGCTTAGTGGCAGTGATATTCATCCACTTGAAAATAAAAGCTTTCAGCAACTTTGGCAAGAATTCCAAACCAAGAATCAATTTCATTTATCGCAGTATAATATTGAAAAAATCCTTTAATTATTTTATGAAAATTATGAGCCAATTAAGACACCTTTTAGCAATACTTCTATTAAGTATTTCAACTATTAGTTTTGCAGCAACTTACACAGAGGGAAAGCATTATTTAAAGCTAGATAAACCCGTTAAAACCATCACTGGCGATAAGATTGAAGTAAGAGAGCTGTTCTGGTATTACTGCCCACATTGTTTTAATGTTGAGCCGGTATTGAGTAGCTGGGTAAAAAAACTACCTAGCCATGCAGCGTTCATTCGTCAGCCAGCTGTTTTTTCTGATCGCTGGATTAATGGTGCTATTTTTTATTATGTGTTGGAGCAATTGGATGAAGTTGATCGCTTGCATGGTAAGTTATTTGATGCTATCCACCTACACAAAACAGCTTTTATTGATCAGGCAGATTTTATTGATTGGCTGGGTAATCATGGCGTTGATAAGGATAAAGCCAATAGTGCGTTTAAATCTTTTTCAGTGCGTGTTAAGGTAAATAAATCTAAAATTAATACAGTGAAATACCACACTTCTGGCGTACCTGCACTTGTGGTGAATGGTAAATATTGGACAGATGCTTCTCATGCTGGTGGTGAATTTGAAATGTTTAAAGTGGTTGACTTCTTAATTGCAAAAGAATCTAAATAATTTTTGTGCTTGATCGTGTTTTAGTTTTATCCGGACTTGATCCTTGTGGCGGCGCTGGTATTGCTGCTGATATTGAGACTATTAACCAATTTGGGGTGACACCATTACCCATTGTCACTACATTAACAGTACAAAATACGCAGCGTGTAGAATCACTACATGCAGTTGATCATCATCTGATTGAAAAACAACTTAATAGCTTGCAAGAAGATATTGATATCAATGTTATCAAGATTGGACTATTGTCATCGGTTGAACAAATTAGTGTTATTGCCAATTGGATTGATGAAGCGCATACTGTAATACTCGACCCCATTATTAAAGCTAGTACAACGGACGAGCTATTAACCAAACAGGCTATTGAAGTACTCAAAAAAACACTATTGCCAAAAGTGCACATCCTTACGCCAAACGTGTCTGAGCTTGAAATATTAGCGCCAGGTTTGGACGAGCAAGCGGCGATTAACTCATTGCCTTGTGAATGGGTTTTGCTTACTACGACAGATGTGTCTGAGCAAATGATTGAGCATCGCTTGTATCATCAAGGTGAGTTGTTGGAGCGGTTTTCTTATCATAAGCTACCTGGGCAATATCATGGTTCTGGCTGTACGCTTAATAGTGCCATTAGTGCGCTGATAGCTTCAAAATTAGATGTAAATATTGCTGTAAAACGTGCACTAGACTACACTTACCAAACTTTGTTAAACGCCAAACGAATAGGTAAAATACAATACCATCCTAATAGAGCAACCCCTTGATATGAGTTTTATAAACAATTGGCTAAGATCTGACATTCAAGCGATCAATGCGTACCACGTGCCACCGGCTAGTGATGTGATCAAACTCGATGCGATGGAGTCACCATTTGCTTTGCCTGAAGATTTAATTGGGCAGTATTTAGCTTATTTGGCAGATAGTGAGCTTAATCGTTACCCAAGTCCTGGTGCAGATCAGCTAAATCAAACCTTAAGAGAGTTGATGGAAATTCCAAAGGAATTTGGGGTTTTGCTAGGTAACGGCTCAGATGAATTGATTCAACTGTTGGCATTAGCTTGTGCAGCTGACGATACCATTTTAAGTGTCGAACCAAGCTTTGTGATGTACGACATGATTGCTAAATTTACCCGTTTGAATTACAAGGGTGTGGCATTAACTAAAGACTATCAATTAGATTTAGCACTTATGTTGCAAGCTATTTCTGAGCACAACCCTAAGCTTATTTTTATTGCCTATCCGAATAATCCAACAGGTAATACTTTTGATAGAGCAGATATAGAAGTTATCATCAAGTCTACTGACGCCATGGTGATTTTGGATGAAGCGTATTACGCTTATGCGGGTGATAGTTTCATTGGTGATATTGCCAAATATCCAAATTTAGTGGTACTGCGCACTGTGTCTAAAATTGGCTTTGCAGGATTGAGATTAGGTCTATTGATTGGATCTCAAGAGACAGTATCAGAGCTTGATAAATTACGTTTGCCATACAACATTAATACATTGACCCAGGTAAGTGGTAATTTCTTGTTAAAGCAAAAAACAGAAATTAAAAAAAATGCTGCCATTATCGTTGAGCAAAGAGCATTGCTATTAGAGGATTTGGCGAAGGTTAACGGATTAATTGCATATCCATCACAAGCTAATTTCATTTTATTCAAGGCGCCGAATGCCCAAGCTTTGTTTGATTATTTGAAAGATAATGGGGTCTTAATTAAAAATCTAAGCTCTGCGCCAAAGCTGACTGATTGCTTGAGAGTGACTGTTGGCAGTCCTGAGCAAAATCAACAATTCATGCAAGTGGTTAATAAATTTTACATCCAACAAGGGGGTACACGTGATTGATAATAAAACGCTTGCCACATATTGCAATGAGTACTTAAATGTTGCTAAATTCTCCGATTATTGTCCTAATGGTCTTCAAATTGAGGGAACATCTGAAATAACAAAAATTATTGCCGGTGTCAGTGCCAATCAAGATTTAATTGATCAGGCAATTGATGAAAAAGCTGATGCCTTGTTTGTGCATCATGGATTTTTTTGGAAAAATGAAAAAGCAAGTATTACTGGTATTAAAAAAAATAGAATTAAAGCGCTATTAGATAATAATATCAATTTATTCGCCTATCATTTACCACTGGATGCGCATCCAGTGGTGGGTAATAATATTCAATTGGCACTTAGACTTAAGATTCAAAATCCACAGCCAATGGGTGATACATTGGTCTGGAAGGGTCAGATAGATGCGCCATTGTCTGATGTTGCACAGACGCTACACAATGTTACTGGACGTGAGCCACTGATTTTTGGTGATGCCGATAAACCTATTAGAACGATCACTTGGTGTACTGGTGGCGCTCAAAGTTATATTGAACATGCAATTGAGATAGATGCTGATTGTTTTATTACTGGTGAAGTATCTGAACAAATCCCAGCTATTGCTAAAGAAAACAATATTGCTTATATCTCAGCAGGACATCACGCAACTGAGCGTTATGGTGTGCAAGCATTATGTCAGCATTTAGCGCAACAATTTGACCTTGATTATCAGTATATCGACATTGATAATATCGTCTAATTAAACCGGTATCAAGCGTTTTTAGCACTTGATACCGGCCAACAAACTCAAGTATAATAACCTTGATTTTATAATTTTCAATTTATCTGACTTATGAGTAAGAAATATAACGTTGCCGTTGTTGGCGCAACAGGCGCTGTAGGCGAAACAATTCTAGCAATATTAGAACAGCGTAATTTTCCAATTGATAATCTATACCCTTTGGCAAGTGCTAATTCTGCGGGTAAGAAAGTATTTTGTCAGGGTAAAAGCTGGACAGTACAAGATTTAGATACATTTGATTTCTCTCAAGCGCAAATTGGTTTGTTCTCAGCAGGTGGTCATATTTCTGAAAAGTTTGCTCCTATTGCTGCAGAAGCAGGCTGTATCGTTATTGATAACACGGCACATTTTAGACGTGATGAAGATATTCCGCTAGTTGTGCCAGAGGTTAACCCTCATGCGATTGCTGATTATAAAAAACGCAATATTATTGCCAATCCTAATTGCTCAACTATTCAAATGTTGGTAGCACTTAAGCCAATTTATGATGCAGTAGGTATTGAGCGTATTAATGTGGCTACTTATCAGGCGGTATCAGGCTCTGGTAAAGAGGCTATTTCTGAGTTAATTGAACAAACAACCAAGCTATTGGGTGGCAACACTGATGTTGATGTTGAGGTGTATCCGAAGCAAATCGCTTTTAATGTGATTCCACATATTGATGTTTTTCAAGAAAATGGCTACACTAAAGAAGAGATGAAAATGGTTTGGGAGACTAAGAAAATTTTTGAAGATGAAAATATTCTGGTTAACCCTACAGCGGTACGTGTGCCTGTTATTTATGGTCACTCTGAAGCGATTAACATTGAAACTAAAAAGAAAATTACCGCTGCTGAAGCAACTGAAATTTTATCAAAAGCTAATGGTGTAACAGTAATGGATAAGCATGAAGATGGTGGTTATGCCACACCATTTATTGAGGCAACTAACCACGACGATACATTTGTTAGTCGAATCCGTGAAGACATTTCGCACGAGAAAGGCTTAAACTTATGGGTAGTTTCTGATAATATTCGTAAGGGTGCAGCATTAAACACAGTTCAAATTGCTGAAATATTAATTGAAGAGTATTTATAAAGAATATGATTAAAGTCTCTAGAAAAACCAATGAAACCGATATTACGGTTGAGTTAAATTTGTATGGTACCGGTGAAGCCAGCATTGACACAGGTGTGCCATTTTTAGATCACATGCTAGATCAAGTGGCTCGTCACGGTTTAATGGATTTAACCATTAAGTGTAATGGTGATACACAAATTGACGATCACCATAGTGTCGAAGATATCGGCATTACGCTAGGGCAGGCATTTTCCCAAGCAGTAGGCGATAAAAAAGGATTTACCCGTTACGGACATTCATATGTGCCACTAGACGAGGCTTTGTCACGCGTGGTTCTTGATCTTTCTGGTCGCCCAGGTTTGGATCTTAATGTGAGCTTTACTCGTGCGTTAATTGGTACTTTTGATGTTGATTTATTCTCAGAATTTTTCACAGGTTTTGTGAATCATGCACTGGTAACTTTACACATTGATAATCTAAAAGGGGTTAATTCACACCACCAAGCAGAGACTATCTTTAAAGCGTTTGGTCGTGCACTAAGAATGGCTGTTACCCCAGATGAGCGCCAAGCTGGTGTCATCCCTTCAACTAAAGGTTCTCTTTAACAAAAGAAACACTATGCATTCTACAAGTAGTCAAACCATTGCAATCATCGATTATGGCATGGGCAATGTGCGTAGCGTACAAAAAGCGATTGAGCATGTTGCACCTAACGATAACGTCATACTGACTGATAATGCCGATTTAATCAATCAGGCTGATCGTATTGTATTTCCAGGACAAGGTGCCATGGGTGCTTGCATGCATGCGCTTAATGAGCACGGACTGGCTGAAGTTATCAAAAAAGCCGCACATGAAAAACCATTCCTAGGAATTTGCCTGGGATTGCAATTGCTGTTTGATCATTCTGAGGAAAATTTCGGCACAGAAGGGCTAGGTATTATTCCTGGTAATGTTGTTAAATTTTCTAAAAGTGAACTTAAAATTCCACATATGGGCTGGAATACGGTTAATCAGTCTATTGATCACCCGCTTTGGCATAATATTGAGAATAATGCGCGTTTTTATAGTGTGCATAGTTATTATGTTTCTGAGGCAGATACTTCAGTGGTTGCTGGTACGACAGATTATGGTGTTGACTTTACTTGCGCTGTTGCTAAAGACAATATGTTTGCAGTGCAGTTTCACCCTGAAAAATCTCAGCATGATGGATTACAATTACTGACTAATTTTATAAATTGGAAAGTTTAGCTATTGTCTGAGCTGTGCACTTAGGCTTTGTAACAACCCTCATAATCTAAATTCAAAAAAAATAGTAGCTGAGTTATTGTGCTTGAGTCTCTAAACAACGAATGTAAGCTTGATGATCCATCGGTAACTTATTTTTTTGTGACGAGAAAATCATCTCAGCAATGCAATCCATCATTTTGTGCTCAGCTTCATGAGAGTCACCGGTACTATTAACAATTTTTTGATAAATTTCTTTAATGCCATGAGGTTGATTAATTGACAGCTGCTCTCTAAGTGAAAGGTGTAAATTAATATGCAAAAAAGGATTCACTTCACCTTGTTCTGGAAAATAATCTGATTCAACATTTTGAATTAATGAGTGATATTCTGGATGAATTTCAATCACTTGGGTTAGCTGGCTTTCTAGAGGATCAAGAATCTTCTTACCGAGAAATTTCTGCCAAGCGTTGGCTAGAAATTTTCTTTGTTCGGTTCTGTCTTGTGTGTACAGCACCAACTAAAACTATAAGTTTTTTTCTTCGTATTCACACAAATCAAGCAAAATACACTCAGTACATAGTGGTGAGCGCGCTTTACAAGTGTAACGACCGTGCAAAATCATTAAATGGTGTGCTGGCACTCTGTATTCATCAGGAATAAATTTAATAAGTTTTTTCTCAACTTCAAGCACTGTTTTACCACTAGCAATTGCAGTACGATTAGCAACACGATAGATGTGCGTATCAACAGCAATAGTAGGATGTCCAAAGGCAGTATTAAGTACAACATTGGCAGTCTTACGACCAACACCTGGAAGGGCCTCTAGCTCCTTACGAGTTTCAGGGACATTAGAATCGTACTTGTCAATTAGAATTTTGCAAGCTTGAATAATATGCTTGGCTTTTGAATTAAATAATCCAATAGTTTTGATTGTATCTCTAAGAGAGTCCTCACCTAATTCAAATATTGCTTCAGGTGTATTGGCAATTGGAAATAACTTATCAGTTACCTTATTAACACTTTTATCTGTCGCTTGGGCAGATAGAGTTACCGCTACTAGCAGTTCAAAAGGCGTTGTGTAATTTAATTCTGTTGTCGGATTAGGTATCTTTTCAAGTAACCTTCTAAACATTTCGAAACGAGTCTCAGCGTTCATTCTTCTCTTCTATTAAATTGCTCAATGAGCGAAGATTATACCCGATAATTAAATCAATAGCAAAACCAACCAAAGTGATTAAAAGAAGGACTCGCCATAAGCCTCCAACTGTTTCCAGAGTTTTTCATGATTAGGATGCTGTTCACGCATAGTATTGATGCGTTGAAAGTATTCATCAATATTTAAATAGCCGTTTTCACCAGATTGAATTCTACCTTGAACAGTTTCAAACCAATTTTCCATCTCGTCTTCTGTTAGGCTTTCTGGGTAGTTTCTAGCTTTAAAGTGTATTAGTAGAGTAGTTAATTTCTCATCTTTAAATTTAGGATGAAAGTTTTTTAACTCATTAACATCAAGTGTCTGTAATTGATCGCCAATGCGTTTATCTGCATTGTCCATAAAGCCACCATATAAAGATTGATCAACATCCTTATTGCCTGCGAAATCCTGGTCATTCCGGTATAAATCTTGAACAACCTTTCCAATCTCTACTTGATTATTTTTAATAAAGTTTAAATGTTTTAAGCAGACATCCATATTAATTTGCAACTGCTTGCTAACCTTAGGATCAAGCTTGTGAATATTAGGCACAAACATAGGGCTTTTATTAAAAATTAAATCTTTAATTTGCAAGCGCTCAACACCTTTAGGTAACTCTGCTTGCTTTGTGAACATCAGTGTTTTAAGTTCTTCAACGTCTAATTCTAATAGTATTGATGGATCTTGGTCTAAATTAAAAACAATGGCTCTGTCGTTATAAGTTGGATGATAGGCTAGTGCAACCGCCAATCGTGTGCAAGATTTTTCAGCTGCGTACATTCCTGAAGTATGTAGCATTGGCTCAAATAGATTAAGCTTAGATTCTACAAATTTTTTCTCACGTAATTTAAATGCGTGATCAAATAATCCAGGCTGAGTTTCTTTAATAATTTTCGCAATGGCGATAGTGGCGCGCACATCAGCCAATGCATCATGTGCATTGGCATGCTCAATACCATTCGCTGGAGATAATTGATCAAGCTTAAAAATTGGCTTGCCATTTTCATCATGCACCCATTGTAAGCTCGCATCCTTTTTTAGGGCGTAACACATGCGAACTACATCCAAAATATCCCAGCGTGTATTGCCATTTTTCCAGTGCCAAGCATATGGATCTAAAAAATTTCTATATAAAGTGTAGCGCGTAAATTCATCATCAAATCGTATTGAATTGTAACCAGCAATACAGGTGTTTGGAGTTGAAAATTCATTGTTAATTTTTTTAATGAATTCATGTTCAATCATGCCTTTCTGTTCGCATAGTTGAGGGCTAATACCTGTTACTGCACAAGCTTCAGGTGATGGCAAGCAATCATTTGTTGGCCTGCAATAAAACATGTGCTCATCAATAATATTGAGATTTTCATCAGTACGAATACCTGCAAATTGTGATATTCGGTCAGTTTTTGGACTAATGCCAAAGGTTTCGTAATCGTACCAGTAGAATGTTTTCATGAGTTTATTTTAACGAATTTTAGACAATAAAAAACCCAGCGTTTGTGCTGGGTTTTTTATCTTCAATAATTTATTTAAAAATTACTGTGGATGTACGTTAGCCGCCCATCTTCTAAGTCAAATTCAACTTCTTGACCTTCTTCTAAAGATTTGTAGCCGTCGCCTTGAATTGCACGAAAATGTACGAATACATCGTCGCCATTATCTTGCTCAATAAAACCAAAACCTTTTTTAGCGTCAAACCACTTTACTTTTCCTGTTGTAGACATAATGTCTCCTTATAAGTTTAAAAAAATACCGTAAAAATAGACCACATTTATAACTTAGAGAGGATGTAACCATCAGTCAAAACAATATAAATAGCAGCTGTATACTTTACCAGCAAGCGTATTTTAACGTATTTTTAACCTGTGTAAGTATTAAATTACTATGAATTGTTTTTTGGCTTAGAGCGCGAGAATTTTGGCTTTCTACTGCCGCCAGCACTATTGCCATCTCTACTGCCTCTACCGCCATCTCTGCCGCCTCTACCGCCACTTCTACCGCCACGATCGCCATCTCTAGATCCACCTTTAGAAAACTTCTTACGACCAAAGTTTCTTTTGCCGCCTTGTGATCCGCCAACAGTAGCTTTGTTGTTTTTATCGGTTAGTGCAGTAATATTTAAGCGCTTTCCATTAACTGTAGTCTTTCCTAAAATAGCAAAAGTTTCTTTTGGCATTTCATCAGGAAGATCAACAGTTGAGAAATTATCAAAAATTTGAATAGAACCAATGTACTCGCTATCCATGTCAGCTTCATTGGCAATAGCACCTAAGATATTTCCTGGCTTTATGTTGTTGTTATTACCTACTTCGATTTTGTATCGACGCATTGGAATATCTGGATGATTTTTAAGCTGATTTGGCTCAATTGAAATAATTTTTTCTTCACCAGGCTTTTGATCTCTACCAAAACTCGGCTCTTTTTCAGATAAAAATAAAGGCTCGTTACCTTGTGCGATATGTGCCAGTGCTGCTGCAATTTTAAGGTGCGTTACCTCTTCATTAGCTTCTTGAAATTCACCAACTAATTTTTCAAAAACACTTAAGTCTCGATTGTTGATAGTTTCAGTAATTTTCTTTTTAAAATCATTAACACGTTTTTCATTGATGATTTTTGCTGTTGGTAATTCAATAGGTGTGATTTTTTGACGAGTAACGCGTTCAATGTTACTAAGCATGCGACGTTCGCGATGAGATACAAATAAAATTGCTTCACCTGAACGACCTGCACGACCAGTACGGCCGATACGGTGTACGTAAGTTTCTGCATCTTGAGGAATATCATAGTTCACTACATGAGAGATACGCGGAACATCAAGTCCACGGGCTGCAACGTCTGTTGCAACTAAAATATCAATACCACCTTTTTTAAACTTACCAATAATTTTTTCACGTTGACTTTGTTGAATGTCACCGTTAATTGCTTCTGCAGTGAATCCTCTAGCAGCTAATTTTTCAGCCAACTCCACAGTAAGAGTTTTAGTTCTGGCAAAAATAATCATTGCATCAAATTCAATAACTTCTAGAATTCTAGTAAGCGCATCTAATTTTTGGCTCAAACCACCCACTAAACAGTATTTTTGCTCAATATTTGGAGCGGTTTCTGTTTTGGTTTTTACTTTAACAATTTTAGGGTTGTTTAAGAATTTTTCTGCAACACGCTTAATAATGCTTGGCATGGTGGCAGAGAAAAGAGCGATTTGACGCTGTTCTGGAATGCGCTCCATAACCCATTTAATATCGTCAATAAAGCCCATTTTCAACATTTCATCTGCTTCGTCTAAAACGAAAGACTTAATGTTGTCTAATTTTAAAGTGCCTTTTTTGATGTGATCCATAACACGCCCTGGCGTGCCAACAACACAATGTACGCCACGCTTTAAAGGGCGTAATTGAACGTCATATGATTGACCGCCGTAAATTGGCAGTACGTGAAAGCCTTTTAAGCCACGAGCATAAGTTTGCACAGCTTCAGACACCTGAATGGCTAACTCACGTGTTGGTGCAAGTATTAATAGCTGGGGTGCATTTAAGTTTAAATCAATATTGTCCAATAATGGCAAAGCAAAGGCAGCTGTTTTTCCAGTACCCGTTTGCGCTTGACCAATAATATCTTCACCATTTAAAAGGTGAGTGATACATTGTTCTTGAATTGGAGAAGGGGTTTCGTAGCCAATTTTATCTAGTACACTTAAGATTGAGTCAGAAAGACCTAGATCGCTAAATTTCATTTGTGTTGGTTTATCGTTTGATTGTTCAGACATGCGTAATTATAAGACGTGCAAAGGACCCAATTATACCTGTTTAGCTGCCTAATCGATTCATATATATTAGATTTTTATTATATGTGTGATTTTAAACCCATTTAATAGAGCAGCCCATTGAAGAAGTTTGCTCCAAAGGGCCTTTGCCGGTTTCTGCTACTTGTTTCATGGCCTCAAATAGGTCACGTTTAACATCTGTAGCAGCACTTTCTTTACGTGATGCATCTAATCGACCACGATATTGAAGAGTTAAATCTGAATTATAGCCAAAAAAATCTGGCGTACAGACCGCGCCATAAGCTTTGGCAACAGCTTGAGTTTCATCAATTAAATAAGGAAATGAGAAATTCATTTCCGTAGAAATTTTCTGCATATTTTCAAATGAATCCTCTGCATAAGCACTAGGGTCGTTTGACATAATGGCAACAGTATTTAGTCCTAGTGTTTTTAATTCTTTTGTGTCACGGATGATGCGATCAATAATAGATTTAACATAAGGACAGTGGTTACAAATAAACATAATCAATAGACCTTTATCGCCTTTGCAGCTTTCTAAAGTATGTAATTTTCCATCAACACCTGCTAGTTCAAAATTAAGTGCCGGCGTGTCGAAGTCGCAGATAGGGGTTTGTGTACTGACCATTTTTTCCTTTTGTGTAATTTATTAAAAAAGCCTTGCTTTCATTTGATTAAGATTTTAATAAGGATTGAACAATATATCCAGCCATCATTAATCCAAAAATATTTGGCATATAAGATATTGCGCCATTTACAGCTCTTGGTCGACCTGCAGGTGATGTATCTGTGGCTGTGACAGCTTTGTGTGGCAGTGCTTTAATGGGTAATTCTGTGGAATGCACCACAGGAAATTTCATCGAGGCACGGATATTTCTAAGTTGTTTGCGCATTTCTCTCGCCAAGGCGCAATTTTGAGTTTTATCCATGCGTGATATCTTTACTTGGGTTGGGTCGAGTCTACCACCGGCACCCATACTAGAAATGATCGGCATTTCAGATTTATTGCAACTGTCTATTAGTACAGTTTTATAGGCTATAGCATCGATACAATCAGCCACAAAGTTGTAGTCTGTATTAATTGCAATTAATTGGGCCACCTCCCGATCAATAAATTCATCACGTTTGATAATAATAGTATCTGGGTTGATGTCATTAAGTCTGTCAGCAAGTGCATCAACTTTTTTCAATCCTAGGGTGGAGTGAAGTGCAATAACTTGGCGGTTAAGGTCAGTTTTTTCAATGATGTCAAAATCAATCAGGGTGAGTGTTCCAACGCCAGCACGACACAAACTTTCAGCGCAAGCGCCACCAACGCCACCAAGCCCAGTAACCACAACATGTGATTCGGCTAATCTAGCCAACCCTTGTTGACCTAATAATATTTCAGTACGTGCGCAACTACCGGCCATTATGATAATGTGAAAAGTGAAATGGCGTTATTATCACATTGAGCGATGACGGTGTCTATTGGTATTTGCTTAAGCAGTGATATTTCTTCTGCAACCAGTTGTAAATCATTTGGATTAGGATGATCATCAGTTTCAATTAGTATAAATTCTAACGGGCAATTTTTTACAATTTGACGAATTTTAGTAGACTTTTGATTAGTAATTTGTAAGCCAAAACCTAAATAAAAACCCATGCTGGTTAATTGCTGAGCTTGAGATTCACTGCCAGAAAATCCATGAATTTCTCCTTTTAGCTTGGGATGTTTTCTTAATGTGAGGATTATTTCTTCGGTTGCTTTAACCGCATGAATGATAATAGGCAAATCATAGGTAAGTGCCAACTGGACTTGGGCATCAAAAAAATACACTTGCCTATCCCGATCTATATCTTTATGAAAATCAAGCCCACATTCACCAATTGCAACAGGATTGTTACACTTGATTAGATATTCAAGACGATCAAGATCACGTTGCGAGTGTGATTCAACCATCCAAGGGTGAATGCCAAAAGAAAAATAAGGGTACATTTGAACATCGGTCCAATTCTGATTGCCAATACTAGGCACAATTGCAATTGCATTTTGAGCAATTGTATTCATAGAATCAAAATCTAAATGAGCTTGTTAGTTGTTAAGGGTTCTTGTTACGTAATATAATAATCAATATTGATTGTTATTAGTATAATTCATGAAGATTACTCAAAAAATTTCTCTTATATCGCTTGTGCTTATAGTGTCACTATTTGTGACCCTAGTGGGCAATGTTAAATTTTTTACAGAGACTGTGGTCGTCTACCCTCTTCATGATAATTTAGCTTTTGTTGTTTCGCTGTTTATTTGGCTTTTTGCATTCCTGTCAATCGCATTATTATTGGTGGCTTATCGTTATAGTGTTAAGCCAATTCTGATTTTTATATTATTAGCTTCCTCTATCGTAAGCTATTTTTCCAATAATTACGGAACTGTTTTTAATGACAATATGATTGTCAACAGTATGGAAACTAATTTGGCAGAATCAATGGATTTATTCAGCATTAAACTGGCTGCCTATTTTGTAATGCTAGGCATTCTACCTTCTGTATGGGTATATCGAGTAACACTTCAAGATCATTCCTTTAATGCGCAGCTATGGCGTAGATTTAGAGCTATCGTGGTTTTAATCATTGTATTTGTATTGGTTACGCTTGCCTTCTCTAAAGCTTACACTTCCTTTGCAAGAGAGAATAAGCAACTAAGGCTACACATCAATCCAACTTATTTTATGTATGCAATTGGTAAACATATAAATAATCAATTTGAAAGTATAGGTACGCCTTTTGTTACAATCGGACAAGATGCAAACATTCAACGAAGTAACCAAACAAGTAAGTTGATTATTGTAGTAGCAGGAGAAACTGCAAGAGCTGATCGATTTTCATTAAATGGCTATAAAAGAGATACCAATCCACTACTTGCTCAACAGGATGTTATTAGTTTTGAGCAAATGAGCTCATGTGGTACTGATACCGCCGTATCTTTACCTTGCATGTTTTCAAGCTTGACCAAGAGTGATTATTCCCATACACAAGGGAAAAATATGAGTAATGTTCTAGATATCTTATCAACAGCAGGTGTAGAAGTGCTATGGCGCGATAATAACTCTAGCTCAAAAAGTGTAGCAGATCGAATTGAATATCAAGATTACAAATCAAATGAGGTAAATACTATTTGTGATATTGAATGCAGGGATGAAGGTATGTTGCCAGGCTTACAGTCTTACATTGATACACGACAAAATAAAGATATTATGATTGTTTTACATATGATGGGCAGTCACGGGCCGGCTTACTATAAGCGCTATACAAAAGAGTTTGAACAATTTACACCCGTATGTAAGACTAACCAACTTAATGAATGTACAAACGAGCAAATTAATAATGCCTACGATAACACCATACTTTACACAGATTATTTTCTTACCAAAGTGATTGAGCTATTAAAAAATAATCAAAAAGAGTATAAAACAGCCATGTTATATATGAGTGATCATGGAGAATCTCTTGGAGAAAAAGGCTTATACCTACATGGAATGCCGTATTTTATGGCGCCAAAAGAGCAAACTCATGTTAGTTCTATTATGTGGTTTGATGATCAATTTTCAAAAGAAATTAACCTGCATTCCCTTCAACAAAAATCCAAACAAGCCAAAACACATGATGGCATGTTTCATACATTGCTTGGCTTGATGAATGTTGATACCAATGTTTATGATAAAAAGATGGACTATTTATCATATGAATAAGGGTTTTTATAGTATTCCTGTAGTGGCAATTACGCTTATTTTGGTTGTTGTTTTATTTGAGTTTTCATCAGTTGATGCTATTGTCCAATCTCTAATATATAACAACGATACTCAAATTTGGTTGGTTGATAAAAATGATCAGCTACTAGATTTAATTTTTTACAGTGGCATTAAAAAAATATTTATATCACTAGTTCTATTCTTATTATTTTCATTGATCTTTTTAAGGAAATTTAATTGGGTTAAGAAAAATACCAAAGGCATGATTATTGTTGTTTTAGCAGGATTTATTGTACCTCTTACAGTAGGTGCATTAAAAGAGGCAACCAATATGCCTTGCCCTAATCAGTTAGTAGAGTATGGCGGCCTTTACCAGCATATAGGGTTGTTTGAAAGTTTAAGCATTGATCAGCAAAGGCCAGCCGCAAGATGCTTTCCTGCAGGTCATGCAAGTGGTGGTTTTTCTCTATTAGCATTATTGTTTTTATTTGTAGCAGCAAGATCAAGGAGAAATATATTAGTCGTTGTTATGGCTTTAGGCTGGAGTACAGCAGGATATAAGATGTTTATTGGTGATCATTTTTTAGGTCATGGTGTGGTAACTATGGTGCTGGCTTGGTTGCTAATCTTAATAATTGCTTTTGTTATTGAGAAAATTGAGAATAGATTTTTTAATAAGAATATAAGACGATAGTTCAACATCGATACGTAAAAGTGATTATAATAGTCCGATTATTCAGATTGAAGATATACACGAGTTATTATGAAGACATTTAGCGCTAAAGCACATGAAGTAAAAAGAGATTGGTTCCTTGTGGATGCCGATGGAAAGACATTAGGCCGTTTGGCTACAGAAATCGCATCTCGCCTTCGTGGCAAGCATAAGCCAGAGTTCACGCCACATACAGACACAGGTGATTACATTGTTATCATCAATGCTGAAAAGGTTAAGGTAACTGGTAAGAAATTTGATGATAAGATGTATCATCACCATACTGGTTACGTAGGTAATTTAAAGTCAATCGCTTTTAAAGACTTACAAGCTAAAAAACCAGAAGAAATTATCAACAAGGCTGTTAAAGGCATGTTGCCAAAAGGTCCTCTAGGCAGAGATATGTTTAGAAAGATGAAAGTATTTGCAGGTTCTGAGCATTCACATGCTGCACAACAACCGCAAGTTTTAGATATTTAAGGTAAGAAATTATTATGGCAAAGACAGAAACATTTTACGCAACAGGCAGAAGAAAGACATCAGTAGCTCGTGTTTACATGACTAAAGGTAAAGGTGTATTTACAGTAAATAAACGTCCAATGGATGAGTATTTTGGTCGTGAGACTTCTTCAATGATCATTAACCAACCGTTAGATACAGTTGAGATGAGAGATAAGTTTGATTTCACTATCATGGTTAAAGGTGGTGGTGATACAGGTCAAGCGGGTGCAATTCGTTTGGGTGTAACACGCGCTTTAATGGAATACGATAACGACTTAAGACCTGATCTACGTAAGGCTGGTTTTGTTACTCGTGATGCTAGAATTGTAGAGCGTAAGAAAGTTGGCCGTAAGAAGGCACGTAAGAGCGAGCAGTTCTCAAAACGTTAAATCGTTTTCGAAAGACAATAAAAAACCCGCTAACAGCGGGTTTTTTATTGCTTAAGGTTTATTGATCAGATCATATTTTGAAAGCTTATTGTAATTGATGATAGATTGTACTGTCTCAACATATTCATAACCGATTTCAGCATAATTTTCTAATCCTTCAGCAAGTGCTATACCGGTAATAGGTTGTTTTTGGTCGCGTTTATTTTTACGAATTTTTCTAAGCGTTATGTAAGCTGAATTTCTATTGATAGATCGAATATAGTATTCAATGCTTTTTTCTAGGGATGAGAACTTGGCCACTTCATGCGTGGCTTTTTTATTGCGCTGTAATGGAACAACACCACAACCTTTTTTAAAGCACCAGAGGCCAAAAAAATTGTGATAATATTTGGCAAACCGTGATCTTCCCCAGTTAGATTCGTAAGCACCTTGAGCTAAAATAAGTGATGCTGGAACCACATCAACCCGCATTAATAGAGCTTCGATATTACCTTCTTCTACACGATAATATTTATAAATTTGTGCGAGCTTTAATTGATTAATATCCCCAGTAATAATGTTATGGCGTAATTGAATAATTTTGGTATTTTGTTTGCTAATGGCAGGGAGCAGGTAGTTAAAGAAAGCTTGTTTACGTTCTTTTACATCTGTCATTTCTTCAAAGTTAGGCGTCTTAAGTGAACTAACCCATGATTCAAGCCCCCAAAATTCATCTGCATGAATAGAGGAGGTTACTAAGATAGCGCTTAGTGCAATGTATTTAAATTTCAAAATTTTCACAAGAAGCGCTCATAACTTCTATTGTAAACATTTTTTCAATGGGTAAGTTGAGTAGATGAGATTTAATGACTCGAATCACACCGGCATGTGCAACGATAAGTAAGCTATCGATATCTCTTGATGTGATGGCATTAAATGCATTCAAAACGCGCTGCTGAAACTCATACAAGTTTTCAGCATTAGGTGGTTGGTTGTTAATAGGGTCTTTCTTAAAAGAATCAACTAAATCTTGTCCGATGTCTGTAGCACTTAGTCCTTGCCAATCTCCAAAACCTAACTCTTCAAACTGATTGATGATTTCTAATTGTGATTGTTGTTGAACGCTAAGGTGTTTGGCAAAGGCTTGGCAGCGTATTAAAGGTGATGTTGCAATGAAGTCCCACGTTTTATTTTGTGTGGAATCTAGCATTTGTTGCCAACCTTTATCGGTAAGTGCATCATCTTGATTGCCTCGATACAGGCGCCCGCCTTGAGGCTCACCATGTCTCAATAGGTCAAGAATCATTCGTTAACTTGTTCTCGTGACATTAAATGATTAACTGCTTCAGTAGGCGACACTATTCCTTGAGTAACTTGATAAACTTGCTCACAAATTGGCATTTCGATTTGATTTTGATTCGCAATCGATAAGACTAATTCTAGAGTGTTAAGCCCTTCAACCGTTGCACCAACATTGTTCAAAGCCTGCTCAACACTTTGGTCGTTGGCTAATTCCTTGCCGAATCGACGATTTCTAGATAAATCGTCTGAGCAAGTGAGTACCAAATCACCCAGGCCTGATAAGCCGTTGAAGGTTTTTTCATTAGCGCCCAGGCTTTTTCCAAAGCGGATCATCTCAGCCAATCCTCGAGTAATCAAGGCTGCCTGCGTGTTAGCACCATAACCTAAACCAGATGCAATACCGGCGGCAATGGCAAGGATATTTTTGACAGATCCACCCACCTCTACACCTATGATATCTTCATTGGTGTATGCTCTTAACGTTTTGGTGTGTAGAGCTTTAGCCCAATAATCTCGAGTATTTTTATCTGCTGAAGCAACCGTAAGTGCAGTTGGTTTATGACTGGCAACTTCAAAGGCAAAACTAGGGCCAGAAATCACACAGCTTGGGTGACTACCTAGAATCGCCTCAAAGCTTTCATGTAAGAAGCCTTGTTGGCGAGTGTCAAATCCTTTGGTTACCCAGGCTATAGGTTGTCCTGGTGTCAGGAATGGTTTAATACTTTCCAGTGTTGTGGAAAAACCATAACTTGGTACCGCAATGAGAATACTTTGGGATTGTTGGATTAATGACAGATCAAAAGTTAATTCGACATTGTCAGCATAATTAACTGAAAGGGCGGGGTGTCGTGGTTTGAGAGTTTCGATCTCTGCTTCTGAGTAGGCATGCAAATAGATTGTTTCAAATTTATCTGATAGTGCGATAGACAGTGCACTACCCCAAGCGCCAGCACCAATAATTGACAGGTTAGCCATTTAGAATATCGTCCAATCTACCTGATTGATCAGCGGCAGATAAATCATCAAAGCCACCTACATGTACGCCATTGATAAACACTTGTGGAACGGTATTTCG
>JYMV01006646.1_pt1 | contig 19036 bp, 17 predicted proteins | sample 338911 | NCBI WGS metagenome assembly JYMV01 (sample SAMN03354496, study PRJNA234377) | hydrothermal vent metagenome | biome: Deep sea; feature: Hydrothermal plumes at the Eastern Lau Spreading Center, Western Pacific Ocean; material: Seawater | place: Tonga | collected 2009 | depth 2000 m m
ACCCCACCAGGAGTGCGAAGAGAAGGCACGAGAAGGCAGCGAGAAGGAATCTCACGGCATCTCCTTCCATTGGGCGGGGTCCCGGGTCGATCATAACGAATTTCTGGCTCTTGTCGCACAGGTTCTTCACTCGCCGGCTCCGGACCTCGATCTGTAAGAGGTACTGTCCTGTCAGGGAAGGCCGGTTTGGGGCGCTCCCGCTTCCTGGGATTCTGTGGAGATGTCTCCGCCGAAAGGGAGCCGTTCCAGGAATTCTCCTTCCCCTGCCAGAAGGGTGTCCTCGGCCGGGAAACTCTCCTCGAAGCGCCTGAGGAATCCGGCGAGGTCGGGCGGGAGGGGCGAGTGAATCTCGACCTTCGAGGGGCAGATCGGATGCTCGAAACGTAGGAATCGGGCGTGGAGAAAGAGGCGGGGAAGTCCGAAATCCGCGCGCAGCCAGCGATTGATCCGCCCCTTGCCGTAAGTGGTGTCGCCGACCACCTGGTGGCCCAGATGGTGCAGATGCCTGCGGATCTGGTGGCGCCTACCTGTCTTGATGGTGACTGCGAGAAGAGAGAACCCACCGATGACCTTGAGCCTGTGAAAGTGGCTCGTCGCCTTCTTTTTCTCGCCGCTCCCACGATCGGTGAGAGGGCGTCGGGAGGAGAACTCCGGGAGGGACCTGCCCCTCACCAGGGTGGTGTAAGCCTTGACTGTTTCATCGAGGGAAAGATTCGCCTGGATCCTGGCCGCCATCTCGCTGCTGAGAGCGAAGATCACGAGTCCGGAGGTGTTGCGGTCGAGCCGGTGGACTGGATAAACGAAATGGCCGACCTCATCCCGAACCCACTGGAGCAGGAAGCCACCTCGATCTGGAGCCTCACGGCTGCGATGAACGAGCATTCCTGGCGGCTTGTCGACGACGACGAGACAATCGTCCCGAAAGAGGATCCGGGGAGATGAAAACTCGCTGCTCACTGAACTGTTTCGGGAAGAATGGGGGGAGGTCGATCTCCCGGGTCGATTTCCGAAATGACGATGGTTTCGATCTGGGTGAGCCATTCCACCAGATCAAAGCCGAATGGCGAATGCCCCAGTTTATCGGTCGCAGCCTCGAGATGGCGGCACGCTCGCTTCCACAGACCGAGAGCAGGAACCGGCTGGCCGAGGCGCAACTTGAGGAGAGATGCGGAGACCTGGATCAACCCATTGAAAAGGCGTCGCTGGGGGGTTTCCTTCTGCAGGTTAATCCAGATCTGTTCCCACGCTTCGTGAGCTTCGTAATAGAAGCCGTGGTTGAAGAGGTCGACACCGCGAAGGAAGCAGGGGTCTTCGGAGAGGGGATGATCACCGTCGGAGGTTGTCAGGGGAGGGGGATCGATCGCGGAGCGAGTGTTCTGACCTGGCAGGTAGGCGCGTTCGGGCAGAGGAAGGTCGGGGAGGAAGAGGGTGAGGGAGTCCATGCCCGGATCATCCCCCGTCGCGACTGTGGTGGCAAGGAACTGAGAGTGAATTTACTCCCCGAAGCTCCACCTGGAGGCGAAGTTGTGGCACAATTAAAGGGGGCCTACTTCTTTCGAAGCAGGCCCCGGTTCCCCGGTTGAGCAGCAGTGATGGCAAGGGCCTCACCGTCGAATTTTCACCATTCCCTGCTGGGGGTACCTAAGGGCAATGTGAATGCGAAGTGCAGTTCAAACCATCCGGGGTTGTATCTGGTCCGCAGGTTTCGAAAGGTGCTGGAGGCGGGGAACCGTTGATGAACAGGTATCCAAAAATAGCGATGGCGTCCGACAGGTCCAGGGAGCCATTGTCATCGAAATCGTCAGCGTCGTGGCAGGGCCCCTCGGGAAGGATGAGTGCAAATCGGTAGAGGAATGTGATTCCGTCGATCAGAGACCGCTGCCCATCACCGTTGACGTCACCTCGCAAGAACTCGGGGTCGAGGACCAGGACTGACCCGTTAGTTGTCACAGGCACAATCTCCACGAGGAGCTGGACCAGGACGTTGGGCACCGGTGGATCCCCGAGGCTGGTGGTAAAACTCAGGGGTGTCGAACCGAACAAGGCATCGGGGGCGACCAGGTAGGCGACTGTGACAATCTCCATGTCAGCACCGGGCGGGATGGTGAGAAACGGGAAAGAGAAATCGGTGACGCACCCTATGGTGAATCCGGTTGGGAAAACGTTCACCTGCCAGAAAACCGGTGTGAGGGCTCCGGAGAGAATCAATCCCTCGTTTACGGCGTTTGCTGGCAAACTGAGTTGCGATTCGTCGTGAGAGACCCCAAGGGAGAATCCGTGAGTCGACGCTGTCGTAGTCATGAGAATGGAAGTCTCGACCGTTTCACCGAGACGTCCGGTGACGTCCTGGATCGCCAGCGAGTTCTGCCCTGCAGCGGTACTCAGGAAACTCAGGAAGAAGGAAACCAGCAGGGTGCTTTTGACTACGCAGTTCATCTTTACCCCCAGATCGCTGCTGTTGAAGGCGCGACTAGAACGTTAACAAATAGGGAGGCGGTTCCCTGGGAACGAATACGGACTCTTGACTGGGGCAATTCTAACGACATTTCGTTCCCCCGCTACAACATGTTAGTTTGTCATGATTGACAAACAGAAACGGAATACAGCAGAGTCAGGTCGGATTGGTTTCAGGATTCACGCTCGAGTCGCCAGGTACCGTCGACCAGGGGTGCCTGATAGGAGTCGGTGAAACCGTCAGGCCATTTGACTTCCACCACCGGCGGGGTGCTGTTGTCAGCGAGGCCGAAAGTGAGAGGAAATTCCACCTGTGACAGATAACTTCGGGTTGGCATCACCTGCAGGGACCGGACAACACCTCCGGATCTGAGGGTCACCGTTGCTCCGATGGCATCCAGGTTCGGAGGCCGATCGACGAGCAGGATTCTCAGCCAGTGGTTGCCACTCTCTTGATCGTTCCTCAGAAGAAGGGGGGCGCCGCCAGTCTGGGTGAGGAGAACATCGAGATCGCCATCGCCGTCGATATCGGCGTAGCTGGCACCCCTGCCGACGATGGGTATTGCCAGGTCGCCTGTCAGTGAGGCGGGGACCTCGACAAAACACCCATGAGGGCCGGGCCCACTGTTCCAGAAGAGTTGAGCGGGCTGCCTGTAACTCTGGCCAGGCTGAACCTGAGCGATCTCCTCCTCGAGATGGCCATTGGCCTGGAGAAGGTCGAGATTGCCATCGAGATCCACGTCGAAGAAGAAGAGACCAAAACTCAGTCTACGCCGGCTCGCCGGACCGACGCCCTCATTCACCGATTCGTCGAAGAACTGGAGGCCCCCGGGTTCGGTGACAAAGAGAGAGGTCATCTCGCTGGCGAAATTGCCAATGGCAATTCCGAGACTGCCGTCGTTCCGGAAGCGGGCGCTGTCGATCCCCATGGCGCCGGTGGCTGCTCCGTTGGAGTCGAATGCGAGGCCGGCGGTCGCTCCGATTTCCTCGAAAGACCCGTTCCCCAGGTTTCGTAGGAGGAAATTCCCGACGGTGTCGTTGGCGACCACGATGTCCAGTTCTCCATCTCCATCGAGGTCGCAGGGAAGGAAGGCGAGGGCCTTTGCCGCCGGGCGATCGCCGTGCCTCTCGGTCACCTGGATCCCAGCAGAGGTGGAGGTGTCAGTGAAGTGACCGTCTCCAGCGTTGATGTGGAGCCTGCTGTGGCTGCCCTTGAAGTTGGTTGGCGGCCCATAAGCCCTTCCGACGCCGGTTAGGCGGTAATCGACGGCGATGTCGATTTCCCTCGTCCATTCGACGTACTGGCAGACAAAGAGATCGAGATCACCATCGCCGTCGGCGTCGAAGAATCCGGCGCTTGTGCTCCAGGCATCATCTTCTCCTGCGACTCCGGCTTCTGCCGTGACGTCGGTGAAGTGCCCACCTTCGTTTCTGAGCAAGAGGTCTGCGCCGACAGCCGCGACGAAGAGATCACGATCTCCATCACCATCGAAATCGGCGACGGCTAGGCCTGTTGCGTAGGGGGAATGGGTCAGCCCCCATTCCCGGGATCGATCAGTGAAGTGGCCGGAGCCATCGTTGATATAGAGGTGAATGGAAGGGTCAGGGTCCCCCTGCTCGTCCCAGGGCCATTGTCGTCCGCTGGCGAGGATCAGGTCGGGGTCTCCGTCGCCATCAATATCTGCAAATGCACAGCCGCTGCCCATCGTCTCGGGGAGGAGTTTTTCTCCGCTGGCACCGTTGCGGTGGATCTCGGTGATGCCAGCCTCGGTGGTGATGTCGGTGAAGGAGATTTCCGGAGGGTTTCGGTCTTTCTGCTGGCCCCTTGCGACCACGGGCGATCCCTCTCCCACGTCTTCGGTCTCCTTCTCCTCTCGCGGGAGCAGAAAAATTAGCACGACGATAAAGGCGATGATCCCGATCACCTTGAGGGAGAGGATGAAAGCGTCCCCGATAACGGAGTCGTCGCTTTCCTCGAGGTCTTGAAGGTCCTCACCGGGTTCAGTCATCGCTAATTCCCCTCGGGGACGGGAAATGCACCCTGACGGTGAAGATCTCGAATCACGATGGCTTCTGCGGCGTGATCCGCTGGCTTGTTCCGGGACCGGTGAAGGGTCACTGCACGGTCACGTGCGTTGTCGTCGAGTTTGTAGCGAGCATGGTGAGCAGCATGAATCTCCTTCTTTGAGTCGTTCCCGAGGCGGGTGTGGATCTGTGAGAGATTGTAGTGTGCTGCGGCGTTTTCAGGATCGGTGATGAGGGTCCGGTCGAACCAGGTCACGGCCTCGAGAAGTTCCAGTCGCTGCTGCTCCGCCAACTGGCCACCGCGGAGCTTTCGTGCCCTTGCGAAGTGGACGGTGCCGATGGCATTGGTCAGGCGTACGTCTCGGGAGAAGTCGAACCCGCGGTCTCGTGCATCCTGGTAGCGAGTCTCGAAGAGCGCCATCAGACTCTCGAGGGCATCGTCGAAGTTCCCGTTCTGGATGTTGACCTGGGCACTGAACCAGTCGACGGACCAGGGATTGGCGGGTGGATCCCAGTTTGTTGCCCGCTCGAGGGAGATCACCGCACCGTCGAGATCTCCTCCCCGGATCTCGGCGCGAGCCCGGTTGAGCGGTCCATCAGGCCGGCCCAGTTCGGCAACGTGTTCGAACGCTTCCATCGCTTGCCTGAGTTCTCCGCGCACCGAGCCTTTCCCCCCTTTTCGCAGCAGGCCTATCCCGTAATCGTTCCACCTGATCCACTCAGGCGGCGTATTTCTGCCGGGACTGACCTCCCCCGTCGCCGAACCCCCAATCGAGAAGGAGACCTCATCCTCTGCGAGCAGGGTGATCGGCAGATCGTTCGGTTCCTTGTTCCCACGGAAGAGCTGCAGATACGTGGTATCGAATTTCCGGTAGAAAACACGCACGCGGACCTGCAGGGAGCCCTCGGCATCCTCGGGGACCTTCAGCCTGTAGTGGACGACATCTCCGGCGCCAGGAGGAATTTGGTTGTTGTAGAGAGCGACAAAAATATCCTGAGCGTTGCGGCGGTCGATGCGCTCGCCGTGGCGATCGAGAACGTAGGCATTGATGAAGTGAGACCAGGGATCGACCCTCTGGGATGAATCCCTGCCGCCGTTGCTCCCGACAACTTTCCCACCACTTTTTGCCAGAACCTCGACCCATATTTCGTTTGAATCTGCTGTTCCCTGGGTAAACAGATGACCGATTCTGATGGTTCTCAGCACGACCTCGAGGAGGTATTCGGAACCCGGCTGGAGAGTCGGCACTTCGGGGCCGATGGGGGCGGTGAGCGCCCCATCGATGGTGCCCTTCTCCTTGATCCCGAAGATATCGACCCGGAGGACCTTCTCGAGCGCCTTCTGATGGGCTTCGATGACTTCATCGGGCATTTCCAGAAGGTAGGGAATGGCGGTGTTGGCGGTCGCAAAGAGGTGGTCGTGGACTGTCGGAGCCTCCCCCGGATTTCTCGATCGTGCGCCGAAGTCATCTGCCTCGACCAGGGGCATGTGGCAGCCCTTGGTGCAGTTGGGGATGGCGGTCTGGGGGTAGTAGAAACTCGCAACCCCGTGGCCCGAGACTCCACTGAGGAGCCAGCTGTCGTAATGGTTCTGGCCACGGAGCCAGCGGTACTTGTTCAGCTCTTCTGGAAGGTGAACCTTGTGGCAGGCGCCACAGAATTCTGCCTCGGTGTGTAACGGCTTGAGGAAAGTCTGGCGATGGAAAGCAGGTTTGGCCTTGATCAGTTGCCTGTTGATCCAGGCGAGGAGCGGATTGTCGCTGAAGGCGAATGGGTACTGTGAGGGCTCCTCGATGGTGAAGTCGGCGTTTCCTCGCGGAGAGTTCACATGGGTGATCGCATGACAGACCGAGCAGGTGATGCCCGCAGATGCCGTCGGATCTCCGACGTCATCAAAGTTTGGATCGTCGAATGCACCACTGAAGAAGGGCACCGGATCGTGGCAGCCGGCGCAAAACCGTGAGGCTTGCACGTCACCATCTCGTTCCAGAGCGACCTTGCGAGTTTCCCTGACCGAGAAGAGGTAAGCCGGGTTGTTGAAGGAACTGAGTCGGTGGGCACTGTGGGCCCAACCCTGGTGAGCAGTGGGGTGGCACTCCTGGCAGTAGGCGTCTCGCTGAAGCGCCATCGCTGGAATGAAATCCCCTGTCACTGTCCTTGCCAGGGACGGGAAGAAATATTTCTCTCCCTCTGCCGGTCCTGTCACGTTCCAGTTTCTCGGATCCTGGGATTGCAGCACCATCATGACGATGGCAAAGACTGCAGCGATCCCCGCCCAGGTCCCGCCAACCTTCCATTTGATCTTCGGCCCGGCGAGACGATGGAGGATGAAGACCCAGGCCGCGACCAGCGGGGTGATGACGTGAAGCCAGTATATGATCGCCCTGGTCGCCGGATCACGGAGTTCGAGAAGCCCCTCGATACGGGTGAGAAGAACCCCCGAAAATAGAAGGACGAGGCTGACTGAGAGGAGCGCGTAGCCTGCCTTCACCGCCCGCCGATTGGGGCGACTGTGGGTGTTCTTGATGTGGACGGCTGCGAAGATGACGAACGGGAGGATGAGGACGATGCCGAGGAGAAGGTGAAAGAGAAACATCCCCTGGTAGAACCAGTCCTCGTAGACTTCTCCTGTGAGGTACTGGAGTAAGGTGATGCCCCCGAGATAGACGGAATTGACCGACAGAAGAGCGAAGAGGCCAAATATAAACGCCAGAAACCGAGCGAGGCGGGGTCCGACCGCTTTCGGAGCTCTCTTTCGCGGTCGCTCTGGGGTTCCTGGTGTCAGGCCCTCAACGGACATGTCGCCTCCATCGATTCCTTCGTCCCTTGGCAGCACGGGCGCTCTTCTGACAGGATGGGGTTCCACCCCTCGTGAGGCAAGGGGAACAGGGCAGTGGCACCTCCTACCGCTCTTGCACAAGCGAAGCTGGTGATCACGGTGTTTTCGGGCTGGAAGGGGATCAGGGTCGAGGCGGACCCATCCCCGAGGGACCGGAGTGGGCACGTTTTGGTCGCAACACCGAACCACCGGATGATCGTCCCCGAAGGGGGAACCTGACCGCTGGCTGGTGCACCTTCACGGAATCCTCGGTTCAGGGGAGAACTGGGCCGGATTTTCAGGCGACCGGTGGAGGCGAGGCCAAACTCAGGAGCGCTGCTGGTCGACCATCGCTTGCATGGTCGGAGCGAGGCGGGAACCCCACCCGATAACGTCGGTGCCTGTGGCGCCGATCTGGAAACTCTCTTCGCTGCCGAGGAGATTCCCGTCGCCGTGGTCAGCGGGCATTCCTTCGCCTCGTAGGTGCCGGGCACGGGCTCCACGTCGATGCTCGGCGTCGATTACGCGACCCGTTCTGCAAATATCTCCCCCGCTAGGTAGAAAATTCCTCTGTCCCGCGAGGTCGGGATCGGGAGCCTGTGCTTCCGTATCGAGTGACGATCTCCTGCAACACCTCGGTGCCAGGCGACTCCTGGACAGGAAAGGGTTTCTCTGGTGTTCCCTCGATGTACAGGCTCTGGGACGGGAAGGCGAAGCCGACCCCGAGATCCTCGGCGAGGCGGACAATCTCGAGGATGAAATCCTGCCTCGCCTGGAGTTCTGCTCCCCAGTCGGGGACTTCGAAGAAGACGTAGACGAGAATGTCGAGGGAGGAAGCCCCGAAGTTGTTGAGATGAACCATGTAGTAGTCCTGCCGCATCCGATCGCTGGCCTTGACGATCTCGCGGATTCCCGCGCAGAAGGCCTCGATCTTGGCTGCTGGCGTCTCGTAACGGACCCCGACCATCGTCCGGAAACGGCGGTAGCGTCGCGCACCCATGTTGTCGATCGGAGCGTCGACGAGGCAGGAGTTGGGAACGCTGACGACGGAATTGTAAAAGGTCCTCACCCGGGTGCAGCGAAATCCGATCTCTTCGACGGTTCCCTCGACTCCTCCCATGACGACCCAGTCTCCGACCTGGAACGGACGATCGGCGAAGACAGTGACGGAGCCGAAGAGGTTGGCGAAGGTGTCCTTTGCTGCCAGGCCAACGCCGATGCCGACGACACCCAGACCAGCAAGGAAGCTGACGATGTCGACATCGAGATTGTCGAGGATGAAGAGGAAGGCGGCGACCGTCACCAGGACCTTGAGGCTCTTGCGGACCATCGGTGCCAGCTGGTCGTCGAGTTTCGACTCGGTGGTGGATGCAGCGTCCTCGAGGCGAGCGCCCGCCAGGTCAGCGAGACGGAAACTGAGGAGGAGGCCGCCGACCGATGCGATCATCTTGGTGAAAATGATGAGGATCCTCGAGCCTTCAGGAGGGAGGTCGAGAAACGGGATGAGGAGATAGGCTGCGGCTGCGGCGGTGAACCAGCCGACTGCTCGGCTGATCGATTTCAGTTCCCCCGAGGTCCTGCTCAACTTCTCACCGCGCGCGAGGAGCCGTACGAGGACTCCAGAACCTATGGCGACCGTCAACTTGTGTGTGAACCAGGCCGCGATCAGCAGGACGACAATGCCGATCCACTGCCAGTGCTCGAGGAACAGGACCTCTTCCTGGAAATTTTCAGGCATCCACGAACGGACCCATTCTCCCGCCTGATTGGGAACTCCAGTGGCAGTTTCTCCCGATTGCGCCATCAGGGAGGGTTGGAAGAAGATCGAGACTGCCACGAGAGAGGCGAGGTGTTTGATTGAGTAAACCATCGGTGTCCCCTTCGGTCTAGGGAAGGAATTTTCCCGGGGCGGTGAGTTTAGCAGGGAGGTACTCATCGATGACATAGTTCAATCCCCACATCGCCAGGGATTGTTGTTCAGCCCTGACTCCCATCTTCAGCAGCATCTCGATCGCATTGATCCACTGCTTCTTACTGCGAAAAAATGGATCGTTCTTGAGGGCATCTTTCGCCCGCTTGATGTCCACATCCTTGAGGGGGTGAGTCGGCAACTTGTAATCGATGATGTCCTGTGGTGTGACGCCCAGATAACTCGCATGGGGGACGCAGAAGAACTTGTTGATGTGTGCTGCATTGCCCGATCCGACCTTCAATGTCCGGTAAATGTTCGATATCCCGTAGGGATCGCAGTCGACGAAGGCGTAGACGGGGATTTTCGCTTCATCGGAGAGGCGGCGAATGAAGCGCCGGGTTGAGCGGGTCGGAACCCCCGCCATGCTGACGAGGATGCAATCCTGCTTCTTCCAGAACTTGTGGCTCTGCAGCCTCTGGAAGATGCCGCCTGTTTCGATGGCGAGGATGAACTTGGCTTTTGTCTCGAAACTCAGGTGCTCCACCGAGGAGGGGATCGAGTAAGCCCCGCTACCGAAACGAGTGCAGTCGATGCGCTCGACCACCCCCGATTCGAGGTCCGGATCGAGAACCACCAGTTCCCCTGCCACCGCACCGCCGTGGTCATCCGGGACGAAGCGCAACAGCTCGCGGGTGATGTCATCGACAGAGAAGAATGCCTCGATGTCATCCATGACGGTGTCGGACTCGGTCTGCTCGCCGAACTTCGCTTCCTCCCAGTTTTTCGACTGGTAGTAGACGTCTCGCTTGGTGGCAAAGTCATTGCTAGAGACCAGTTCGCGTGACAGCCCCATCATTCTCAGGGTTTGTGCGAAACCCTTCACAGTGTTGACGGTGAGAGTGCGTTCCTTGCGTGAGCGACCGATCTCGAGGTAGCCCTTGCGCTTGTCGTAGGAGACGTTGGAGAGGCTTCGGACAGGGAATTTCATCGTCGGTTTTTGCTTCTTGAGGATCGTCTTGTGGATCGTGTCTGCGGCGTTCTCGATCCTCTCGATGGTCTTGCGGTCCCGGCGGGCGTTACTTTTCTTGACCTTGTCCAGGTAAGACCTGGAGACCATTTTCCCGGTGGCTTTCTTTTTCGCCAATGGACAATTCCTTCCCCGACTGATCAGAGTTTTCGACTGCGTTCGAGGATGTCTGCCAGCTTGACCTCCGCCTTGCCTCGTTGCTGATCGCTGAGTTCGAGGATCTGCTGCAGAGCAATCCCGATCTGGGGGATATATTTCTCGATGTAGGAACGCTTCCTCTCCGCATCGGCGAGCCGTTTCCTCTTCCGGAGATGGGTGGCCAACTTCCTTCCGACCTCCATCAGGGCGAGGCGCATCTCCTTGAGAATCTCGTCGTAGTGCGCGACCGCCTTCTTGCTCTCGGAAGTGAACGGCACCCATACCGAAGCGATGTGGATGAGAATCGCCATCGGTGCGGTGGGCAGGGCACCTCTGGCTTGCTGGACCTGGTAGTTACGCCAGGGAACGTTGATGACGGCACTGGTCATCGCACAGGCTCCCTGCTCGAACTGCAGCGGCACCCGGTTGGCGAAGCGGAAGATGGTGGCGAGCTCGTCACCGGGAAAGTCACCTCCCCACGCGATGCCCGCTTCCACCTGGAAGGGATTTCCCCGGTAGACGGCGGGAGGACGGGTCGCCGAAAGTATCAACTCCGGGTTCAGGTTTCTCGCCAGGGTCTTGGCGATCAACTCCTCACCGATGGGGGAGAGGCAGTTGGTCGGAGGGGCCATTATCCGGGTTTCTCCGATGGCAGCATGGAGGAGAGCGACGTCATCATTGGACAGACGTTTCGGATGGCGATCGGGGTCGATCCGGCGGCCGTTCGCCTCGCTGATGTCGGCGATCTTGCCGACGACGTTTGTGGTGACCCTGCAGAACTCCGAGCACAGGAACCCGCTGACGGTTCGCGATGAGGTTTCCTTGAGCATCTTCATCAGGATGCCTAGTTCCACTCCGTGGGGGTGAGGAAGAATTTCCTTCGGTTCCGCTGGCAGCGACTTGACCACCCGATCGAAGACGATGGCTTCGTCGCTGTTCGGGCTCATGTAGGTGATCTTGACGTGGGGGTTTGCCAGGGAGACCTGCTCGAGGAAGGAGTCGACCGAATGCTTCCCTTTCTTGTAGGTGGCTTCGATATCGATCTCGACCTGGGTCCCGTGTTTCCAGTCGACATCGACCTCCTGCTCGCGCTTGACCACGGGCTGGTTGCGGGCCAGGTCGATGACCAGGTTCACCTTGTAGGCAGGTTCCCTGGCGCTGGTTCGGCTGGTGATCCGAACCGGTTTCCCGGTGGTGAGGGTTCCGTACATCCCCGCGGCGCTGATGCCGATTCCTTGCTGCCCGCGAGTTTGCTTGCGGCTGTGGAACTTGGAGCCGTAGAGGAGTCGACCGAATATCTTGGGAAGCTGTTCCTTGACGATTCCTGGACCGTTGTCCCGGACTATGACACGGAAACGGTTGGCCTTGACCGCCACCACCTCGACGATGATTTCGGGCAGGATTCCCGCTTCTTCACAAGCATCGAGAGAGTTATCGACCGCTTCTCTGACCGTGGCCAGCAGGGCTCGGGTCGGAGAATCGAATCCGAGGAGGTGGCGGTTCTTGGCGAAGAATTCGCTGACCGAGATGTCTTTCTGGCGCCTGGCGAGGAGCTCCGCCTGGGAGACGTCACCGCCACTGTTCTTCTTCTTCCTTTTCCTGGTGGAAGTCTTCTTCGCCGCCGGTGCATTGAAGAGATCGAGCTGCGATCGGGAACGAGTGCCCTTCTTCTTGCTGGCTTTCTTTTTTGTCTTCTTTCTTCCAGCTTTCTTCGTGATTGTCATCTTTCCCGGCGCCTTCTTCTTGGGGACCATCTTCATCGCCTTATTGCCCGTTGCCAACGCACTCCCTGTTCCCTCGCCCTGCCTGCCTTTGATCCCCATCGCTGTGGGATTCTAGCGCTCGCCGGGGAAGATCCTACTCCTCCGGACAGAATTCGACGATCGACCCTCCTTCGGAGGACCGCTTGGCGGACATCAGGCTGGCGGGTGCCAGCGCCTTCGACCTGACCCGGGTGAGTCGGCTTCACGTTGGCGAATCGCATCAAGACCCCGGGAAGAAGCCAGATAGCGTCCCAGGGGCCGTTGGCGCTTCAAACTAGACAGTGGGTCAATCAACGGATGGGATATATGATGGGGAGTTGTAGTTCGCCTGATGGATGTCGGGTTTGAACGATCCAGCAGTTGGATCACCGTTTTCCTCAAGGAGATTCATGGTGAGATTTTTCGTCTTCATCAGCACCCTTATCGTGCTCACCGGGACTTTACACGCCCAGGTACCGATACCGCCGGTGCCGCCGACGGGACCGCCGATCCTGCTCGAACTCGGTAACATCCAGTACAACCCTTCCACAGGAGATGGAACCGTTTCGATGATGTTGACGAGCGAGGTCCCCATCGCGGGATTCCAGTTCGATCTGGTGTTCGATCCTGCGGCAGTGCTGCTGGTCTCGGCCACCGGCGGACTCGCAGAGGACTTCGGTTATGACGTTGGCGTCGGTCCGACCAGCGGAACGGCATCGACCCGGATGTTTTGACCATCGTCGCCTTCAACTGCAGTGCTTGCTCCAGTGGCGTTCCGGAGATCTGTATCGAGAATCCGATCTTCTCCGATGTCGGCGCCATGTCGATCCCCACTGAGCTGGGGCCCTGTGCCACTGCGGTAGCATTGCCTTTGTTCCTGCGGGGTGATTGCAATACCGATGGCAGTCCCAACGTTGCCGATGCGATCTTCCTGCTGGCGATTCTCTTTTCCGGCGGCACAGCGGCTGGCTGTGTAGATGGTTGTGATTCTAACGATGACGGCTCCATGAACATCGCAGACGCGGTGCACTTCCTCGCTTTTCTGTTCGCGGGAGGAGCACCACCAACGCCACCGGGAGTGCAGAGTTGTGGTCTGGATCCAACCGCTGATTCACTCGATTGCCTGACGCCTGGACCATGTCCCTGAGTTGCCGCTGAGACCATCTCGATTTCACTCTGGCCGCGGGTTTGCCTTGTAGGCCTCTTCCATTCCATCTGCCCAACGGAAGGTCGGGAGAAGATCTCGATCGATGTAGCGAAGGTGAGGTTCGTGACTTCTATAATGAGGATGAACATAGCGCCACGATCCGGAGACCTGAGCTACTAGCGAGGATTCTGCGTCGACTCCGGGGTGGAGTTCAGCATCAAGAGCTTTTTCTCTCCTGGCGAGAGCGCAGTAAAAGACCAGGGCGAGGAGGGGGTGATCGGCAGGAATGTGGCGGGAGAGGTGTCGGTGGCGCCAGGCGATGGACTCGCGGAGGCGGCGGGTGTCACCGACTCCACCTCGATTCCGACTTCCTCGCACGGTTTCCGGCGTGGCTCTCGGCCAGGCCTTCTCGGTCGGCGACGTGGCCACCGGGGAGGATGTGCCAGCTGCCGTCAGGGCCCCGGCCACTTCTGCCACTGGCTTCTCAGAAGGGGATCTTTTCCCTCCGGCCCAACGATGGCACCGACGGTGTTTCCGGGTCGCCTGGGCCGGGGATCGGCGGGAATCTGGCGACGGGACATCGTCTCCCTTTCCTCACCCTGCGCTGAAAAGCGACAGGGGCCTGTGGTATGCTGACGGGGCGCCGTTGTCAGTCCGACCTGCACGAGATGGAGTGAAACCCATGGCTCGAAGAGCCCTGTCTGCCCTGTTGTTGACCTTCCTGCTCGTCTCCCCCCTGGCAGGCCAGGGAGGGCAGGGGGAACTGGAGCGAAGATACCAGAAGAAACTCGACGCGCCTTTCATGAAGAAGGTGGAGTGGGCCCAGACTCTCGCCTCGGCAAAGGAGCGGGCGCGCAGGGACAATCTCCCCATTCTCGCGTATTTCACCCGCAGTTACGCCCCATGACCCCCTTGCCTCGCCCTGGAGGGGGGTCCTCTCCAGCAACAGTGGTGGGTGGAATCTGCCGGCAGTTTCGTCCCTTACGTCAACATCTCCGCTCGTCTCCCGGGAAAGCCCGATCAGGGCCTATTCGCCAGCGTCGGTGCCACGGGGTATCCGACCGTCGTTGTCATGGACCTCGCTGGCGAGGTCATCCTCAGAGAGGATGGCAGGGGGAAATTTCGCCCCACCACCAGGAAGCGAGTCACCGAGGCGGTCGAGATCGTCGGTGAACTGATCGTCGCCCGGGATCGGCTCAGCAGTTCCCCCCGAGACGTGGTTGCGAGGGCGACTGTGACTCTGATCGAAGTACTCCTCACCGGCAAGAATTCCAGCAGCGAGGCGATGGAGAAAGCTCTGGCGGTCGAGGGAATCCCGGCTTCTCTGAAAAAGAAAGCACGAAACTGGTTGTACCTGCGTCCGATTCAGGAGGTTCTCAATCGCTACGTTGCCTCGGTTCAGAAACTGTCCCGGAGCGACAGAGAGGGCAGGAATCGAGCGTTCCAGAGAGCCGCTTCCGACATGTACGGGTGTTATCTTCGTGGGGTCGAGGCGGCCAATCCACGGGACTCCGTCCACAGCGACTACTGGCGACTGGTGTTCCAGGGAGCAATGCTGGAAGAGGACCTCCCGGCTGCTAAGGACGCTCTCAAGAGATACCAGCAGGCATACGGCTCCAATCCGACATTCCTGGAGCGGTTGCGCAGGATGCAGAAGGCGCTCGGGGATCTCCGCGAAAAACTGGAGTCACCGAACACGCCTGGTGATGGAGAATCTCGAGGGGCGAGAGGGAGTCGTTGAGCAACACGTCTCAGAAGGTCGAGTTGATCGGCGCACCCGTTGACCATGGAGCAGGGCGCCGCGGGGTCAGCATGGCACCAGCGGCGCTTCGTATCGCCCGTCTGCGCTCGACACTCAAGAAGGTTGGGGTCGATCTCATCGACAGCGGGGACATCTCGGTTCCATTGCCGGAATTGAACGATCCCGGGGATCCGGCCGCCCGCTACCTTCCCGTGATCAAGTCGGTCTGCCAGGACCTATGCAAACTGGTCTCGGGAGTCCTCGACCGCGGTGCCTTGCCGCTGGTGATCGGCGGAGATCACTCGATTGCCATCGGTACCATCTCCGGAGCTGCAACTTACCTCCACGACAAGGATCCGTCGGTGAAGCCGCCAAAAGTCGGGGTTCTGTGGTTCGACGCCCATGCTGATCTGAACACCCCGGAAACTTCACCGACAGGGAACATTCATGGAATGCCAGTCTCCATTCTCCTCGGACAAGGGCCTCCCGAACTGGTCGAGATCGGCTTCGACGGGGCCAAGGTCGACCCCTCAAGGTTTGTTCAGATCGGCCTGCGGGACCTCGATCTCTCCGAGCAGAAAAGGCTCAAGGAACTGGAACTCACCGCCTACACCATGGAGGATATCGATCGCAGAGGGCTGGTAGAGGTGACCACCGAGGCGATCGCTGTCGCTACACGGGATGTCGACGTCCTCCACGTCAGTTTCGACATCGATGTTCTCGACCCTCGATTCGCACCGGGAACCGGTACGGCACGCGTTGGCGGATTGACCTATCGGGAAGCCCATCTCGCTCTCGAAATGGTTGCCGACAGCGGCCGTCTCAGTTCCTTCGAAATGGTCGAGGTCAATCCGATCCTCGATGAACGCAACAAGACCGCCGAAGTCGCAACCAGCCTCATCGCATCCGCACTAGGCAAGCGAATCTTGTAATCCCCTCGAGCAGATGCCCCCTGGTGGTGCCATGCGGATTATTGCCCCTCCCCTCTAGGAACTTGCGCCTGTCGGTGCATAGAATGCACCGTACAGAAGCCTGTAATTTTAGGAGAGGGGCAAATGATGGCGAAATCCAGTGACTCAGGTCGACCCGAGGTACCGGAAGGGTGGCCTCCAAGACAGTCTGGGGGCAAGGGAAGGGGAAAGGCAATCCAGCTTCCCAAATTTCTGTTCCCCCTGTTCCTCGGATTCTTGCTGCTGGTGGGTCTCTTCAGCTTGTTCGTGACGGATCAGGGTGGATTCGTCGACGTCGGCGATACCGAGGTCGCAGTGGTCATCAATTACCTCACCGGAAGTTCAGAACTGGTCACTGACCCCGGAATAGTGATCTTCATCCCGTGGTTGCAGCAGGCGTTCCTCTTCGACAAATCTCCCAACGAGTTCGTGATGGAAGGCCAGCGCGACATCTCCTTCAATCATGTTCGCGAACTTACCGTTCGGGCCAAGGATGGATCGAGTTTTCGCTTCGATACTCTCACCATCCAGTACCAGCTGATCCCCTCGCGGACGCCCGAACTTCTCAATGATTCCGGGGACGGAGAATCGTTCAAGAGAAACTGGATCCGGGCTTCCGCTCGTTCGATCCTGCGCGACGAATTCGGCAAATACAGCAGCGAGGAAATCGCAGACCCGAGCAGTTACGAGCTCGCTGTGGCCGCTGCAACCGCACGGTTGGATGGGATACTCGAATTGCACGGCATCGATGTGACCCAGGTGATCATCCCGAGGCCCAAGTTCGATGCGGTGGTCGAGGATGCCATCGAGAAGCGCAAGAACGCCAACCAGGAGGTCCAGCGCCTCGGAATCGAACTGGAAAAGCTCACCAATGTCCGTGAGCGCACCCTCGCCCAGGTCGAGAGGGACAAGGCAGAGGAGTACGAGCTGGTTCTCGGCATCATCGAGGCTGATCGCATTACAGCGGAGAAGGACAAGATAAAGAAGATGAAGAATGCCGACGCCGTCAAGATCGAAGAAGCGAACAAGGGTAATGCCCAGGAACAAGCGAACCTGCAAGAGGCGCGAGCTCTCGAGGAGAAGGCAAGGAAGGATGCAGAGGGTCTGCGTGCGCGTGTCGCTGCCCTGGAAACTCGGGGTGAGATCCTCGTGAGGGAGAAGTTGGCGCAGAAGTTCGCCGGAATCCGCTTCACCATCGTGCCCTACCGTCGCGATCCAGCGCCGATCCGGATCGAGCATCTCGGGGCGTCGGGGCCGCTTCCGGCAACTGGCCCGACACCAGCAATCGGCCGGGGGAGAGGAGGGAACCGATGAAAATTGCACTCTTTCTGATCGGCATCTTGCTGGTAGCGGTGATCGTCCTCGGTTTCGTCACCGAGAAGATTCCGCCGGCGAGGATCGGAGTGAAACAGGTGGTTCTCGGACCCTCGAAGGGGATCGTCGAGCAGGACTACTTTACTGGCCTGGTGGTCGGAATCAGCGGCTACCATCGCTGGCATCTGCTGCCACGGCAGACCCATTTTCTGCACTTCACCGAGTCGAAGGGGTGGCGGGAATCGAAACTCGCCCGAGGAATCGAGGACTGGCAACCCGCGATTCAGCTTCGAACAAGGGATGGGAACACCATCGGGCTCGATGTCACCGTCACCTACAAGATCAAGGAGAACGAGGCATACTTGATCCTCAAGGACGGCCTCAAGGATGCCTACCGCGAGCGTGTCAGGGCGCGGGTGATCAGCACCCTCAGGGAGAAACTCGCAGAACTGACCTCGGAAGACCTGCAGATCACCAACACGAGATTGCAACGAGCCAGTGACACCCTTGACATTCTCACCGAGGAACTGGCGGTGTTCCATGTCGTTCCCGAGAATCTCTTCATCCGGAGGGTCAAGTTCCCTTCCCAGTACGAGATTAAACTGCAAGAGAAGCAGTTGCTGCGCCAGGAGTCGCAACTGGAAAAGGCGCTAACCGAACAGGCTGGGGTCGAGAAGACGGTGAAAACGCAGACTCGCAGGATTGCGGCAGAGGCGCTGGCGGCGGAAAAGACATGGGACCGGGAGATCCAGGAGAAGCGCTCGGAGTACCAGGTGTTGATCGCCCAGATCAATGCTGATGCCGAGCTCTATTCCCAGAAGACTATCGCTGAAGGGGATGCAGAACGCGATATCGCCATGGCGCGAGGAAACCTCGCTCTCGAGAAGGCGGGGGCGTTACGGGACGAGTTGCGCAACGCAGCCCTCGATTCTATCGGCGGGCGGATCCTGCTGGCGCTGCAGGCGGTGGAGAACCTGCAGATCCCCGAGGTGACACTCAACAGCGATGATCCGGCGGTTCCCTTGATTCTGGATCTGTCGGAGATGACGCAACTGATGGTCGGCAGGCGGGGTCTTCAGCCGAAAACTTCCGGCAACTAGCTCGACAGGATGGGCGGCCTGTTCGCGAACGGTGACTTGGGGGAATCAGCGCTCGGGCCGAAATGGGAAGCGAGGGGGAGCACGGCGGCGACGCCGTGCTTCACCCGCGGTGGGTTGTGGCTCACCGTTTTTCTCCGGAGCGTTCCTTGCCGAGACTGACGAGGATGCAGGGACCTCCCGAGATCACCTCGATCCCCGCTTCCCGGGCACGCTCTATGGCTGCTGGTGACTCTGCCCCCGGTTGCAGCCAGATCTTCTCGATCCCCGCCGCGATGGCATCGTCGAGGACCGTTTCGGTCACCACAGGTGGTGTGATGACGGATGCTGCCACGCATCTGATCAGCACCAAAGCCACAGGGTGCCACCAGGCTCGGATGACCGGTGAGATTGGTGATCCCGAGCGATCGAAAATTCCCTGCGGGAGAGATGTAGGCATCCACTCCAGAGAAGACCTGGGCTGTATCTCGCATCAATAGTGTGCGTAGTCTCTGAGCACGGATTTACTCGACCGCAGGAATCAATCGCGCTGCACGAAAACTGTTGGGCCATGCCTGTGGACCCTGTTCAACCAGTTCGTCATCGATGTCAGTCCGAGTCAGTCAGGGAGTCAGCGGAAGCACTCCAGGGCCGATGATGTGAAAGGTATCTTTCTTGATTCCAGGAACAGT
>JYMV01035403.1_pt1 | contig 19033 bp, 15 predicted proteins | sample 338911 | NCBI WGS metagenome assembly JYMV01 (sample SAMN03354496, study PRJNA234377) | hydrothermal vent metagenome | biome: Deep sea; feature: Hydrothermal plumes at the Eastern Lau Spreading Center, Western Pacific Ocean; material: Seawater | place: Tonga | collected 2009 | depth 2000 m m
GTAAGTGAATAAAAAATCACATACTGTTTCCCGTTGCTTATGTCGTGTGGCCATTCTTTTACCCATGAAAATAGGTCAATCGAGTGGATGTCTTTTCCAACCCAAGTGCTAATATCTTTTGGATACCAAGATGCTGGCAACATGACATCGGTTGTTTTTTGATTTAAAACCGAATTGAATGTGAAGAATCCTGCGATAACAGTAAAGGCTATAACTAAAAGAAGACTTCGGTTTCCTTTGCTCAAAGCTCCGTTACTTGGTCTTGGCTTGATCAAGAGAATGCCAAGAAGGAGCGAGAAATCGATGGCGAACATCGCCATTGGCGACAATGATTTTTCGCCAAAGCAACCACAACTTTCAAAATTGCCATAGCCAAACATTTCTACACTTAAGACTAGGAGGAATGTTCCTAGCATGACTATTCCAGAAAGTTTTGCAAACTTTGGTGAAAAAAGCATGAACGCAACAAAAAAGAATTCAATAGAAACAAGACTTGCAAGTAAAAGGAAATGGTCATTTATGCCAAAGGTACTTCCGGCATCAAGAATAGATCGCGGTAGTGATTTTGGCGTGCCCCCGAGCGCTTTCTGAAGGGCTCCAAAAATAATCCATGCTGGAACAACAACTCGAATGAGGAGTGTGCCAATCCATCCAACAAGAATAACTTGCTTTGATGCAAGTGCTTTTGATTCAGTCATATTTGGATTTTAGCGTAGGTGGGCGGTTACTGCCGTCTTCGACGGCAACTCAATGTGAGAGCAGCAACTAATAACGCAGCAGGTGGACCAGGAATAGTCATTCCTGTGAATTCCCATGAGCGATTTGAGTCAAAACTGCTTGTTGCAACTATTTCCCATCCACCATCATTCCAACTTGCGAATTGGAAGGCCTCGTCGTCAAAGGTAGATGCAACACCGTCTAGGTCATTAAAGGAGTATGCGAATGTGTCTCCAAGGGTTAGACCAGTCCAAGCAAAGCCATCACCGCTTCCAACGCTACCCCAGACAAACGTTGCACCTAGTGTTTGCGAGCCAAACGGGGGTGTTATGAGTTGCCAAACATCTTGTGAGTAGTCATTTATGTACATTCCTAATGTTGAAGATGCTGTGCTCGTGACTCCGAGAGTCGCATTTGATCCAGTATCGCCATCGCCAAGTTCTTTGTCAATAAGTGTTAAAAAAGATAAACCAGCGCTGGTATTGATAGGGAGAATAGTAATTTTTCCGTCTGTAGAAATTCCCCAATTACTCAATATTTCATGTGCAGTGGCAAGATCAGTTGAAGAAAAATAGGGTGCTGCTGAATTAAGTATGTTCATCGGGTTCGCGTTTAATTCAAAGGTTCCCGAATCGTGGCTAATTTGGATAATGCTTGCGTTTACAGGAACTGCAACGAGGCAAAAGAGCAAGGATGTTGTAATGAGTCGGTTTAGTTGCATAGTGATCAATCTCTGATTTGCACCAAAATCTGTGCTTATGCATATATCTTCGGCATGAGCGAAGGTGGTGCTAAAGTACTTTGTATATTCTATGAACGTCCTGTTCGGTTTGTGCGGTTTGCGTACTTTACGTTGTTAATTTGGGCAATATGTCGATGTGCTTGCACTCAAAAATTGGTTCTAGCGTACTATGCGGGGCATGTTGAGCCACTATTTGACGCAATTAATTTTAAGTACAGTGCCTAATTCTCTAAGTTCAGTCGAAGGTTGGGCGAATACGAATCTGTCTTCTTGGTTTCATCTTGATTTCATAGGGATGGAATATTGGCGATGGGCGGCAATTGTCATCACTATTGCAATTGGATTTGCAGTGAATGTAATTGTGCGATTTGTTTTGCGAAGTGTGCTTCGAACACTTACACACGCCGACCAAGAAGACCATGAGCTAATACAAATTATTAAGCGAGTTCCCAAGCCCGCCGGCAGTGCAGCTGGCGGTGCCACTTGGCTTCTCATGTTGCCTCTTATTAGTTTGTCATCGGGAGTGCAACAAATTATAGAACCCGCCGTTCATATTTATATCACTCTTGCTTGTATTTGGTTTGGATTTAGAGGAACAGATTTAATCGCTTGGGTGGCAGAGCAAAAAGCAAATAAAACCAATAACAAATTAGACGATTTACTTGTTCCGCTTTTGCGAAAAACACTCAAAGCAATCGTAGTTGTATTCGGTGTAGTTTATCTTGCTGATAGTATGCAAATTCAATTGACTCCGATTATCGCAGGATTGGGTATCGGCGGATTGGGGTTTGCATTTGCAGCGAAAGATACCATCGAAAACTTTTTTGGTTCCATCACCGTTATTCTCGACAAGCCCTTTGAAATTGGTGACTGGGTGGTTATTGACGGAGTTGAGGGAACAGTTATTTCTGTGGGAATGCGTTCAACACGCATTCGTACGTTCTATGACACAGTCGTGACAATCCCAAACTCAATTTTAGTTACTTCAAAATGCAATAATTATTCAAAGCGGCGGTACCGACGTTGGAAACAAATGGTCGGCGTAGGATATTCCACGCCTCCTGAGAAAATCGCTTCATTTTGTGAAGGAATTCGCGAATTGCTTCGAGTGCACCCGTACACACGAAAAGATTATTACCAAGTTTGGTTGAATGAATTTGCGGGTTCAAGTTTGAATATTCTTGTGTATGTTTTTTGGACAGCGCCAGATTGGCAAACTGAATTAAGAGAACGTCACAGATTTATGCTTGACATTATTCGATTAGCAGGGGAATTAGAAGTTGAGTTTGCTTTCCCAACTCGTACTCTCTATCTTCGCAACGAAGAAAATTGGCAACAAGGGTCCAACAAAATTTCAGCAATGCGTCCAGAAGGATGGATGGAAGATGCTGAAGGCGAAGGTCGAGAAGTCGTTGAGAATTTCACATCTGCAGACGACTGGCGTAAACACTTGCCTCCACCCTATACATTCACCGGAGCGCGTGATGGCGGTAATGGTCCAAGTGGCGAAGGCGGCGAAGGCGGCGAGGGTTAAAACGCAATTCAGACTAAACACTGTTCTGTGCAGTACGAAATCGCTTTGCAAAGTTGCCGTACATCTTCGGGAGTATGAAACGGTCCGAATGAAACACGAAGCGTGCCGCCCTGTACGTCTGTGCCAATAGTTTGGTGTGCAAAAGGAGCACAGTGTAGACCGCTGCGAGAACAAATACCAAAATCAGTTTCTAGTTTTTTTGCAGTTGCATGCGGGCAATTTTCAAAAACTAGAGAGAAGACTGCGCAGCGATTTTCAGTTGATTGTGGACCAGCAATTCTCACACCATCAATCTCCTTCAGTGCGTTAATGAACTGTAGCGTGAGTGCTTTTTCTTTCTCAAGTAGGCAATCAATTCCTTTGGATAAAATCCAGTTTGTGCTCGCGACAAGACCAGCGACGCCAATCATATTGTGTGAACCAACCTCGTACTTGTCCGGCATAGTTGATGGCTGGACAGGGTGCTCGCTTTCGCTTCCTGTTCCACCAGTTCTTGTAGGAGAAAGTATATTTTCCACCCCTGGTTTTAAAATAAGACCGCCGATTCCAAGTGGACCAAGCAATCCCTTATGTCCAGGAAATGCAAGTAAATCGATGTTCATTTCTTGGACATCGATTGGAAAGTGACCCATTGTTTGCGCGGCATCAACGAGGAACGGAATATCGCCACAAATAGAACCAATGGCTTTGATGTCTTGAATTGTTCCTGTGACATTAGAACCATGCGCAACAACTACAAGCCGAGTTGTACTTGAGATAGCTTTTTTTATTGCACTAGGATCGACAACGCCAGTTTCTGGATTCGCTTTTACGATTGTGCATGTAACACCAGTTTTTGAAAGCTCGTTGATTGGGCGAAGTACAGAATTGTGGTCCATTGCTGTTGTAACAATATGAACAGGAAAATTATTTGAAAGGTGCTGCTGTGCGATGCCGTTAATTGCAACGTTCAGCGCATCAGTGCAGTTGTTTGTAAAAATGCAGTGATTAGTAGATGGCGCGTTTACGATTTTGCAAAGTTGTTTTCTACAAGTGTCAAGTAAATTTGTCGCTTCAACCGCTTGCGAATAGGCGCCTCGACCTGGACTGGCACCACAGTTGTATTGGTACTGCACAATGGCATCTAAAACAACATCTGGTTTTGGAAATGAAGTAGCAGCGTTATCAAAGTACAGTTGCATTGATTAGACAGTCATCGCCTCAAATGGCAAGTCGTGTGCTTCTGCAACAGGTTGATTTGTGAGAACTCCACGATGTGTGTTGATTGCATTTGCAAAGTGATGGTCGTCTTTTGCAAGTTTCATTGCCGAAGATGATGCAAGCTTCGCAACCCAAGGCATCGTTGCATTCGTTAATGCTTGCGTTGAAGTTCTTGCAACTGCGCCTGGCATGTTGCCGACACAGTAGTGCACAACGCCATCGATGGTATAAATTGGATCACTGTGCGTTGTAACTTTTGCAGTCTCAACACATCCGCCTTGATCAATAGCAACATCTACAATTACCGAGCCAGTTTTCATATGGGATAAATCAGCACGAGATACTAAATTTGGTGCTTTTGCTCCTGGAATTAGTACTGCACCTATGACGAGGTCTGCCCACGCCAAGTGGTCACGAATTGCTTCGGGGTCAGAATAAATAGTTCTGCAATTTGCAGGCATAAATTCATCGAGTTGCCGCATGCGGTCAATGTTGATGTCCATCATGACGACATCTGCGCCCATGCCTGCGGCAACTGTAGCTGCACAAGTTCCAACAACACCACCACCGAGGACAAGCACCTTGCCGGTTTCAACTCCTGGTACACCGCCAAGCAAAATTCCTCGCCCGCCTTGTGGCCGTTCTAAATATTTAGCGCCTTCTTGAACAGAAAGTTTTCCCGCAATTTCACTCATTGGTGTGAGTAGTGGGAGGTGCCCGAGGTTATCTGTAAGTGTTTCATATGCAACCGAGATACATCCTCGTTCAAGGCAACCAACGGTTAACTCGCGATCTGCAGCAAAATGGAAATAAGTGAATACGGTTTGGCCATCTCTTATTAGTTCAACTTCTTGAGGTTGTGGCTCTTTCACTTTGACAATCATGTCAGCAGTGCCCCAGACTTCTTCCGCTGTTGGGACGATTTGAGCTCCGACTGCCAGATAGAGGGCGTCGTCGTAGCCACTGCCAATTCCAGCACTTGCTTGTACAAGCACTGAATTGCCGTTGCGAATCAGAATTTCGGCTCCTACAGGGCGTAGGCCTACGCGATATTCATCTTTTTTTACTTCGGTTGGGACTCCAACAATTGTCATAATGACGCTCCTTTTTCTCAACTGGACATGATATCCGCATGTGAGCAACTCGACCAGAGGTACATCGCATCTGGTACACTCACGCAACCTTGGAGATGACTTTTCAAGAGAGGAATAAATGATGACAAGTAGATTTATAACATTACTTCTAATTGGGTTATTACTACCCACAACTGCGATTGCTGGCAACAGAGAGGACGTTTTAGAAAAACTGAACTCTGGTGCTTCGACTGAGGGCAGTGAAGACTCAAAATCATGGCAAATATTTTTTGATGCTTGTCTTCTATTGTCTCCTCCGCCGCACGCAGTTGGAGAATCGTTCAATATGGGAATGGTCTGGCCAGGCATGGCAGACTGGTCAACAGTATCTGATTGGGCTTCAAATAACGAGCACATGGAGAATGCTTTTATTGAATCTGCAAAACGTGCGCTCATTGGTTTGCCATATGGTTCTGAACATGTCCCAGATGCATATCAGACGGCTGGAATAGTTGCAGAGATAGGCGTCGATGGTAGTTTGCAACATTTTAATTTTGAATATATCAATACAGTACGAGCTGCCTGTCTCTGGGCAACAGCAGAAACCTACCGATTGTTTGAAGCAGGTGACACTGATCGTGCGATTCGTTTACTAATGTCAGAGTTAATTGTTTTACGAAAATTTTGTGACAGAGATTTTCTTAAAGAACAATTGGTATTCATGCCAATGCTTGGAGTTGCGCTAGAAAATACGAGAGATATGTTTTACAAGTATCTCGAATCTATTTCATCAATCCAATTTCGTACTTTTGCAAAAGAGTGGATTCCATATTTGCAAACAGGACCAAATCGATTATTGATGCCAGAAGGCGACCGAGTGGTTGGCGAGGCATTGGTGATGGAATTATTCTTGCCAAACGGAGACCCACACCCTGCGAAATTTAGAGAAATTCTCACTGATGTGCAATCAGCACGTGAACCATTAACACGAATTGGTGCATCGAAATACTGGGCAACAATTGCAACAATACATCGAGGTCGTGATGACTCATTGAAACGCCTACATCTTATTTATGATGATTGGTGGAGAAGATGGAAAATGCGTGCATTTCATCCACAATTGAAAGTGGATACGGCTTTGCAACGCTCGAATCCAGTGGTATACGCTGCGGTGAATTTAATCATTCGGGATATTCAAGAGCTATTCGTTCAACGTGATTTGGTTACAACGCAAATAAATGGGACTGCTGTTTCTGCTGCTCTTTGCGGATATATCAATCACTACAAAGTGTATCCATCTGCAATTAAGAAAATGTATGCACAACTTCTTAATCGTTCCTCTAATCTGGATTACCTGCGCCCGCTCGACTTACGTACTGATGCCGCATGGGAGTTATACACGTATCCAGTTGGCGGTTTTCATTTTAGAAGAATTGAAAAAACGACAAAAATTCAAACGCTCGCAGGTGAAGTAATACTTAAAGACGGCGATTGTTTGTTGTATAGTGTTTCGCAAAACAATGAAGATGATCGCGGATTGAGCGCAGGCGATGACATAATCATTTGGCCTCCACTTAAATCACTTGAACGTAACGCAGGATTGTTGGATTAACCACGATGGCAGAAATTGAAAACGTAGTAATTATTGGTAGTGGTCCAGCTGGATGGACAGCTGCAATTTATGCGGCTCGTGCGGACCTTCGACCATTGGTCTGTATTGGAGTACCAAAATCGTCACCAGCAATTGTTTTACCTGGTGGACAACTGATGTTGACTACCGAAGTCGAAAATTACCCTGGTTTTCCTGACGGGATTACTGGCCCAGACATGATGGCTGATTTTCAAAAGCAAGCGGAGCGATTTGGCACACGTATACGTGGTAATGATATCGTATCTTGTGACTTCTCAGAAAAACCATTTAAACTTGAAACGAACAAAGGCGAAACAATTCTTGCGAAAGCAGTAATTATTGCAACTGGTGCAACTGCGAATTGGATGGGTTTAGAAAATGAAATGCGATTAGCTCGAAGCGGTGGTGGTGTTAGCGCTTGCGCAGTCTGTGATGGTGCATTACCGGCATTTCGTGATCAACCACTGGCTGTTGTCGGCGGTGGTGACAGTGCACTCGAAGAAGCAAGTTACTTAACTAAGTTTGCTTCTAAGGTTTATGTTATCCATAGACGTGATGAGTTCAGGGCATCCAAAGCAATGCAAAAACGTATTTTTGCTTCTGCAAATGCAGAACCACTTTGGAACAAAGTAGTGGTAGATGTTTTGGGCGATGATGTGATTACAGGCGTGCTCTTGAAAGATACAGTGACTGGCGAAGAATCAACACTTGATTTGCGCGGACTTTTTGTCGCTATTGGACACACTCCAACAACTGAATTTTTAGATGGCACTGGAATCGAATTAGATGATGCAAAATATATTCAATTGAAAACTCGCAGTAGCAAAACAAACATTCCAGGTGTGTTTGCCGCTGGCGACGTAGCGGACTCAGTCTATCGCCAAGCGGTAAGTGCAGCAGGGATGGGTTGTATCGCAGCCTTAGATGCTGAACATTATCTCAGCGCACTCTCAGATTAATTGGGGGACAGTCCCTACGCTGATTCAAGGGGATCGTCTGGCGCGATTCGAGTGATGATTTTTGCTCCAACGGCGTCGCCCCATACATTTACGGCAGTTCGGCACATATCTAGAATTCTGTCAACTCCGATGATTATGCCTATCGCAGCCACTGGAAGTGGTCCGTTTGGCGATCCAGTTAAATTCGTATTCACAGCAGAGATGACGATGACCATCGTGACAAGACCTGCAGAAGGAATACCAGCGGCGCCAATTGCTGCGAGGGTTGCTGTGATGACAACTATGACAAGTTGGCCAAATTCCAATTGAATCCCAAACAGTTGGAATAGAAAGACGACTGCCACAGCTTCATACAAGGCGGTTCCATCCATATTGATTGTTGCTCCAAGAGGCAATACAAAATTGGCTGCTCGCTTTGAACAACCTCCTTCGCCTTCAGCAGAATCTATTGTGACAGGCAATGTTGCAGAACTGGAATCTGTGCCGACAGCAGTCATCAAAGCCCGTTTCATTTGCCACATAAAAGTAAATGGATTTTTGCGTGAGAAGAGATATAAAACCAGTGGCAAAACGATGAAACCGTGAATCGCAAGACCGATTAGAACGGTTGCCATGTACCAGCCAAGCGGACCGTAAATCGAATTGAATCCAATTTTTTCAACTGTCCATGCAACTAAGAAGAACACGCCAATTGGTGTGAGCCAAATAACCCATCGAACAAGAATCATAAGTCCTTCAAAGCAAGCGTTGCAAAGGTCTCGTGCAGTTTTGGTTTTATCTCCGCCCGCTGCTAATGCAAGTCCAAATGCGATTGCAAACACAATGATTCCTAGTGGCCGCACTTTCACCATATCATCAAGAATGTTGACAGGTACAAGTTGGTACAAAATATTCATCCACGCAGAACCGAGCGAGCGTGTAGCAGTTTCCCCCGCGCTAAAACTGCCCGCAGTTTGTCGCAATGTCTCTTGCACTTCTTGTGGGAGAATCCCCGGAGAAATCCAAGTTACAAGTACAGTGCCAAGGCTGACGGCCATAAACATTGTTGCTAAATAATATATCAGCGTTGCGCCACCAACTACACCTAGTTTTGATGGATCGCCAATACGAGTAATACCTGAAATCACACTAAAGAAGATGAGTGGAATGATGAGGAGTTTCAGTGGTCGGATTAAAATGATATCGCCAGCAACTTTGTACCAATGTTCGCCGTCTACAACTGAAGTTGTAGAACCATGGGCAAACTCTCCGACGAGTGCGCCTGCAACGAGGCCTATGAGTATAAGTATCGTCAATAAATTTGTACTTCGATGTGTCATGCGATGTACCCTATCCGAAATGAGCGGTATTGCAGGAATTTTAAGACGTGATGGTCAGCCAATTAAAGAAAGTTGGGTTGCCAAGCTTGAAAATTCGTTGCAGGGCAGACTTTGGCGATTTGAGGATAGCGTTGAACTTTCAGAAGGAAGCGCAGAACTTCTGTTTATCTCTGATACAAAAATGAGCGATAATTGTGTGATTGGGAATGAAAGTACTTCCGTACTCTGGAATAAAGAAACACTGGAGTTATTTTTTGCTAGAAATGGTATTGGAAATCATCAACTTTATGTCCTGAACTTAGGAAAAGCTGGGGATGGTGTAGTTTTTTGTTCAAATCCGATGCCGTTGTTGCATATTGCTTCAGAGTTAGAACTGCAAGCAACAAATCTATTGAATGCTACTCAGCAATTTTTACAACTTGGATTTGTAACAGGAAATGAGTCCCTCTTGTCACCGGTGTTAAGTGTTCCACTTGAGATCGATTTGGCATTTTCATCATGCAACCAAACCGAGAGTGAAATTGAGAGGAGTTCTTCAGTAGCAGAAGATTTAATCTCTTTAGTTTCAAGAATTGGATTGCCATTTTCAGACTACACACTTTTATCTAAATTATGGAAGTATAGAAATGCAAGCAGTAAAGGAAAATCTACTTGTGACGGTTTTGAAAATTCAAGTGTGCGAATAAAAGAATCGGTAAAACTTTCAAGATGGCAGGGCATGTTGTCTCAACTTCCAAAACAAACGAAAGCGCGAGATTGGGCAATGTTTGGCATTACAACTTTTGATTCGATTTTTTCCATTGCGCGTATTGAACAACTTACTTCACATCCTTTTGATTCGCCGTTTAACCCACAATACATTGGTTCAATCGAGGAGCAACTGAAACAGTACGATAACGAAGTCCGAAACCCAGATTCGGTATTTCGTGGGATGGATGCAGCAGCTGATCTTGCTCAAGTTGAATTAGAAATTTGCGACGAATGTGCAAACCCTATTGAATCGTTCCCTCTTTCATCTTGGTTGCGAAGCCCGCAAAGTAGTCTTGGGCAACTTGCGGGCGACACATTTTCGTCAAAAGATCCATTTGGCAATTTGCCTATTGATAACTCTGTTGTGCTGAAACTTTTTAGTGCGCACAATCAAGAAACAAAAGATTATTCAAAAGAATTGTTTGCTTTACTTACTCTGAGTTTGTGGTCTGCGCAGGTTCACGCATAATGATTCCAAGCTCATGAAGTTGAGCTGGATCTGCTGCGCCCGGCGCTTCGCACATAAGGTCTGCACCAGTTTGCGTTTTTGGAAACGCAATGACGTCTCTGATATTGTCAGTGCCAATCATCATCATAACCAAGCGGTCTAATCCGAACGCTACACCGCCATGTGGAGGAGCGCCAAAACGAAGTGCGTTTAGGAGGAAACCAAACTTGTCTTCCGTTTCTTCTGCGGATAATCCAAGGAGACCAAACACCTTTGCTTGTACCTCTGGGTTATGAATACGGATTGAACCGCCTCCAACTTCAGCGCCGTTAATGACTAAGTCATATCCCGACGAAAGGCAATTTCCTGGGTCAGTTTCTAATATGTCAATGTGCGTTTCAAGTGGTGCGGTAAACGGATGGTGTTCACTTACCCAGCGGCCAGCATCTTCATTCCAATCAAACATTGGAAAGTCAACAACCCACAACCCTCGGAACAAGCCCTCGGGAATTAATGCAAGTTCTTTAGCAACAGCAAGGCGTACTTCGCCAAGGGCGATGCAAGAAACTCGGTAGGAACCCACGCCGAACATCACGATGTCGCCATCTTCGAGGCCGAGTGCTTCAACAAGTTCGTCCTTTATTGGTTCTACAAACTTTGCAACACCAGTTAAGAATTCGCCACCTTGGTACTTCACAACTGGAAGGCCTCCAGCGCCGTATGTTTTAGCAACTTCAGCGAAGGCATCAGTTTTCTTTCGTGATAATTTTTCAGCACCACCCGGAACACGCATCGCTTTTACATTACCACCAGTATCGCATGCTTCTTTAAAAACTTTAAAATCTGTTTTGCTGGCAATGTCTGTAATGTCTTTCAATTGCAAATCAAAACGAATATCTGGTCGGTCAGAACCATACTGGTTCATTGCGTCTTTCCAAGATATTTGTGGAAGGTCACCGAGGTCGATTCCACCAACTTCTTTGTATAAGTTTTTTGCAAACGTGCTCATTAATTCAAGAATGTCATCTTGATCGACGAAACTCATTTCGAGGTCGATTTGCGTGAACTCAGCTTGTCGATCCGCGCGAGGATCTTCGTCTCGTAGACATTTGCAGATTTGTAAATACTTATCACAGCCAGCGACCATTAAGATTTGCTTAAAAATCTGTGGGCTCTGGGGTAGCGCATACCATTGTCCTGTTTGGTGCCTTGATGGAACGATAAAGTCACGTGCACCTTCTGGTGTTGGGGTAATGAGAAGGGGTGTTTCGATTTCAAGAAATTCGCGATCAGCAAAAAAGTTACGTGTGAACTGAGTAATTTTGTGCCTGATTTGTAGAATTTTTTGCATTTTAGGTCTGCGCAAATCGATGTACCGATAGCGAAGCCGGTGTTCTTCCCCAATTTTGTCTGCATCGTGATCGTCTGGGAGAATTGGAAGTTTTGCTGTTCTGTTTATTATTTCTATTTCTTTTGCTACAAGTTCGATTTCCCCAGTGGCAAGTTTTTCGTTTGGCTTGCCATCTCGAAGGCGTATTTCGCCTTTAACGGTTACAACATCCTCGCGCCGAAGCGACGCTCCGAGTTCCATAATATTTTCAGGTGTATCTTCTGCATCAAAGACAACTTGAGTCAAACCATATCTATCTCGTAAATCGATAAAAACAAGCCCTTTGCCCTGGTCTCGGTAGGTGTTGACCCAGCCACTGAGTATGCCAGTTTCGCCAGTATTTTGTTTCCGTAGGTCGCCACATGTACATGTTCTTTTAAGCATTCGGGTATCGTATCAGAGCAATCGAGTTACTTGTGGATAACAGCAAACCAAAGACAATCTTACTCACAGCTTTTGAGCCAAGCGGCGATGCTCTTGGCGCAATGGCTACTGCGGGTTTAAAGGCAATAGACCCTACCATTAGAGTGGTAGGGCTTGGCGGTACTCTGATGAAATCAGCCGGGGTTGAATTGCTTGCGCACACTACAAAAGAAGCAGCGATGGGTGTCGGCGCTATCTCAGAAATCAAGCGTATTAAAAGGTTGGTAGATTTTATTGGTGCGTGGATAAAAGAGAACAAGCCAGATGTTGTCGTTGCGGTTGATTCGCCTGCTGCGAATTGGCCAGTATGTAAAGTAGCTAGAAAACATGGTTGCAAAGTTATTCACCTTGCTGCCCCCCAACTTTGGGCGTGGGCACCGTGGCGAATCAAAAAAATGAAACGACTCAGCGATCATGTCATGTGCTTGCTTCCGTTTGAACCAGAATGGTTTGAATCAAGAGGAATGCCAGCAACATTTATCGGCCATCCCGCAATGAAAAAAAATGAAATTGAAGAAGTGCAACTTCCAACCGGTAAGCCGAAAATTATTCTTTTGCCTGGTTCGCGCAAAAGTGAAATTCAAAAGAACTTACCGATGCAACAGGAAATTTTGCGTCGAATCAAAATGGAGTTTCCCGAAACTACCGCAGTTATAGCTTGTAGGGGCGAAGATGTTGAACGAGTTCAAGCGTGTTCAAGCGATGTGCAAATTATTTCAGATGCATTGCCAGCCGTTTTAGAGTGGGGCGATTTAGCACTTTGTGTTTCGGGTACAGTTTCATTACATGTGATGAATCATGAAACACCAATGATTGGGATGTACAAAGTGAATGCACTTTCGATGTTATGTTCAAAAATCGTTTTGAATACACCACATAGATTATTGCCAAACCTAATTGTTGGAAAAAGAATCGTTCCAGAGTTCATTCCTTGTAAGTACACACCTCGTGCCATTGCGGATGTTGCAATTGAATTACTTGCAGATGAAGAGGCGATGAAAGCGATGCGAAATCGTCTCAAACAAGAAGCGTCTGTCTATACAGAACATAATCCGAGCAAGGAAGCTGCGGAACTTATTCTGAGTTTTGCTTAAACTCGCCTCGTTTTAATTTGCCAATATATTCGTGGTAAGCGCGCATTGCTTTTGGTCCGTAAACCCACATGATTGGAATATTTGCTACTAACATTGCTCCAAGGCCAAGTGTTGTCCACATATCAAGTTCGGCATCGGTCTCAATGAAGCCGATGGTTGAAACAGCAACGAGCACGGTGTACGCCAATCTGTAGAAAGTCACTGCGAAAACAGACACCGCTCCTTCTTTACCAAAGATATAAATGACACCTTGTTCTCCGTAATAACTCCATGAAATCATGGTAGAAATCGCAAAGAGCCAACATGCGATGACGACGAGCCATTTGCCAAGACCAGGAATTGAACGATCAAACGCATGTGCAGTAAGACTTGCTCCAGGGTAGTTTGTCCAGATACCGTTAGACACGAGGGTCACAGGAACCGTATTTCCGTCTTCATCTTCTTCAAGGCCAATAGTCTTCCATTTGACAGCAAGTTCTCCAGCATCACCATTTACGACGGTTCCCTCTATTCGTTGAATATTGGTTCCTGTATCTTCGCTTGTATTTGCGTGTGCCATCATAAAGACGGAATCATTTAATGACCAGCCAGTGGTACCTTCTTCAACTTGGTTGATTTTTTTTGCTTCTTCATTTTTATGTGGAAGCACAGGAGTTGAAAGATGCCATGCATCCCCATCGAGGGTTAGTGCTACGGGAGCATCGTCAGCAAATGAAGCTTCCGCGCCTCTGTTCCAAGCGCCAGTGGCAAGGATGATAAGAGCTGTAACAGTACAGACGACAAGCGTGTCAACGAATGGTCCGATGCCCGCAACGATTCCTTCTCGGACTGGTTCCTTGCATTTCGCTGCTGCATGTGCGACAGGGGCAGAGCCCTGACCTGCTTCTGAAGAAAAGAGTGCTCGTTTAATTCCCCACATCATTGCATACCCAAATGTTCCTCCGATGAAAGCGCCTCCGGCCGATGCGTCGCCAAACCCAAGACCGTACTTAAAGATGTCCATAATTATTGCAGGAATTGCTGAGATGTTCATGAGAAGAACGACGATGCCGGCGATAAGGTAGAGACCGCACATGAATGGGACGAGTTTACTCGCGACAGAACCAATTCGTTTGATACCACCGATGATGACACTACCGACGATAATGGCGAGCAAGATGCCGATTGCGAATGTTTCAGGATTGAATCCATTTTCGGCTTTCTCTATTCCTGAGACACCCGGAATATCGAAATATTGCGTTGTTACTGCTGCAACATTCCATGCTTGGAACATATTGCCACCAGTGATTGCTGACAAGATGAGCGTGAGACAAAAAATGCCACCAATGGTTGCACCAAATCGCCCGCCAGCTTTTTTAAATAAAGAATCGACAACGTACATCGGACCACCATGCGGATTGTCCGGATCAGACAAATCTCGACTCAGCATTGACTGCGTAACTTCTGTCATTTTCAATGCCATTCCAAGAAGCCCAATCACCCACATCCAGAAGACGGCACCCGGACCACCTAAAGCAATTGCAAGTGCAACGCCAGCAATGTTTCCTAGCCCGATAGTTGCAGAGAGCGCCGCTGAAAGAGCTTGGAAATGGCTGATGGCACCTGGGTCATCTTTTTTGTCGTATTTGCCTCGAGTTACATCGACGCCATGTGTCAGGGCTCGATACTGACCAAAGCCAGTCCAAAGCGTGAAGAGAACACCAGTAGCTAAAAGGGCGTACACCACGTAATCGTGAAAGAAGATACCGTTGATTGCATTGATGACATCGTTTGTGGTGAATTCCATGGCCAGCGAGTTCCTAAGTAATTTTGAGTGAACGTGGGTTTATATTCCTTATTGATGATATACGATATGAGGGATGAGCGAATGGTATAAAGACGGACTTAGTTTTTCTTGTACCCAGTGTGGCAATTGTTGCACTGGTCCTCCAGGGGCGGTTTGGTTTACTGACGAAGAGGGTGTCGCGATGGCGAAAAAGCTCAAAATTAGCTTGGAAGATTTTTATGGTCGTTACGCTCGCAAAATTGGCATTCGTTGGTCATTGACAGAAAATGTTATCTCTGGAAAATATGATTGCGTTTTTCTCGATAGGACAGCAGAGAAAGCGACTTGTTCGCTCTATGAAGCTCGCCCTTTGCAATGTCGTACGTGGCCTTTTTGGCGCGAAAATTTACGTTCAGAGGCAGCTTGGCAACGAGCGAAGGACGATACTCCTTGCCCTGGTATGGATACAGGCAAACTGATTCCCGCAAACGAAATCCGAATTATTCGTGACGCAGAGTAAATAATCACGGTAGTCAATTATCACTTTTGAATATCGTTATCATGCACTTCCGCGGGCTGTAGCGCAGCTTGGTTAGCGCGCCTGACTGGGGGTCAGGAGGTCGGAGGTTCAAATCCTCTCAGCCCGATTTTTTATGGGCTTAGTCGTTTTGTTCAACATCAATAAGTACGTATGCAAAAAACACTGAACATTTGGAAATTCACCGATGGAAAGCAAGGACACATTAGTCAGACTGATGGGTTGATTGCGGCAATTCGCAACTCGCACGATATAGTTGAGTCTGTCGTAGATGTGAACGAGTTGCCCAATGCATTTTTCATGTTTTTTAGTTGGTTGTTTCGCAAGCGACCAGCCATTTTCCCAAACAACACGCCCGATTTTATAATTGGAGCAGGTCACAGGACACATGCTTCGATGCTATTGGCAAATTCACTTTGCGGTGGCAAAACAATTGTATTGATGAAACCATCCTTGCCATTGAAACGATTTGATTTTGTTGTTGTACCGAGACATGACGGCGTTACCCCGAGAACAAACACAATTGAGATACAAGGTGTATTGAATGCAATTGAGTTTGTTGAACATAAATCTTTGGAGAAGGGGTTACTGCTTATTGGCGGAGATTCGACTCATTTTGAATGGGACAATGCTTCTGTTGTCAAACAAATCGTTGAAATAATTAAAAGCGATCAACAAGTCGCGTGGACATTGACTACATCAAGAAGAACACCAGCTTCATTTTTGTCTTTATTAAAGGGTTTGCAAATGACCGTTGTTCCATTTGAAGATACGGACAAAGAGTGGTTGCACGAGCAATACAAAAATGCTGGTAGGATTTGGATTACGCCGGATAGTGTGTCTATGGTGTACGAGTCGCTATCATCGGGAGCAGTAGCAAACGTATTTTCTCTTTTGCCAAAAGAAAAGTCATCACGCGTTCGTGCTGGATTAGATCAATTAATTGACTCGGGAACTGTTCGGACGTTTGATGAGTGGAAATTACACTCAATGGATGACCAAGTACCACAAAAATTTGATGAGTCAGCAAGAGTCGCTGAAGTTATTCTGGATTCAAATTTATGAGTAAGCCATTAACGGTCATACAAATGCTCCCCGAGCTTGAAAGTGGTGGAGTTGAGCTAGGTACACTTGAGATGGGAAAATACCTTGTAAGCCAGGGGCACCGTTCGATTGTGATTTCTGCTGGCGGTTCGATGGTAGCACAACTTTTGAAAGAAGGAAGTGAACATGTTGCATTACCAGTTGGCAAGAAATCATTAAGCACGCTTCGCTACATCTCTAAAGTAAAAAAAATAATGCAAGATGAAAAACCAGACGTGTTGCATCTTCGTTCAAGAGTGCCTGCCTGGATTGGCTACCTTGCGTGGAAGAAAATTCCTACATGCAATCGCCCAACATTAATTACAACGGTGCATGGACGATACTCCGTAAGTAAATATAGTGGAATTATGATGCGAGGCGATACGGTGATAGCAGTCTCTGAAATGATAAAAAAGTACATTTTAGAAAATTATCCATTTGTGGAACCAGAGCGAATCAAAGTAGTTTGTCGGGGTGTCGATACTTCAGAATATACATTTGGATATAAGCCGAATGCTGATTGGAAGAATGCCTGGTTTGCGAACTATCCGCAGATGCGTGGCAAGAAATTGCTAACACTTCCTGGCAGGTTGACTAGGCTAAAGGGGCATGCAGATTTTATTGCTATCATCGATGCTCTTGTAAAAGCAGGAGAAAACGTGCATGGAATAGTTGTGGGTGGGGCACACCCTAAGAAAAAGAAATATGAAATTGAACTTCAGGAACGAGTGCGTGCATTGGGTTTGCAATCTCAAATTACATTTGTTGGACAAAGAGCTGATGTAAAAGAAATCCTTGCAATTTCATCGATTGTATATTCACTTTCGCAAACACCAGAATCATTTGGCCGCACAACTTTGGAAGCTTTGAGTATTGGGAAGCCAGTTATTGGCTATTCCCACGGTGGTGTTGAAGAACAATTGAAATCTATGTTTCCAATGGGGTTGATTCCTTTGGGTTCAGTTCAAAACGCTGTTTCGAAAACTGAAGTATTGCTTGCGAAAGAACAATTTCCAACGGAAAATTCTATGTACACCCTGGAAAATATGTGTAAAGGTGTGCTCGCTGTTTATGAAGGCGATTAGTTATTTTCGCCAATAAATTGTAATTAAATAGTTAATTACAATTTCTACTTCAGTTATTTGACTAGGAAGTATTCTTGTTTTTCTTTTTCATAGTTACTGCAAGTGCCCAGCCAACAGTCATCCAAACAATTACGGCATGCTTGTTTGTGAAATAATTCATGCTAAAAGTCAACGGCCAAAAGGTAGTCATAAAAACTGCTGTTGCAAATACAGGGAGTGCAGGCTTTGTTGAGTTAAGATTGCGCCAAATCAAATCTTTTAAGATAAGCACAACCATTGTAGAGAATCCAATAAATCCTATTATTCCTGCTCCGACAAGCCATTCAATATAAAAATTGTGTGGATGAAGGTAGTATCTATCTAAATTGAGGTGGAATTTATTTTTTATGCTTGCATTTTTTGGGTCATTAATTATTTCTCGATAATTTCGTAGCCCTACACCTGAAAAAATATTTGTTTCAGGCGTGTTCATCCAAATATCAATTGCCGACCTTGTAATATTTCCATATGGAGAATTAGGCCAATCCGCTATTGTTTCATACGTGCTAATTATGCTGCGTTTCCTCATGGCTGGGTTTGAAACGGCAACTATTCCAGCACTGATGATCATCGCGATGCAACCGGATAGTATCCAAAACCTAAGTTTAGGATAGATAATAAAAAAACCTGTAAATACAATTGCGCAACCGAGTAGAAAGTTAAGTAGCGCTGTTCTCTCGCCTGTCAGCAATAAAAACACAGTGGCAACAACCATTGATGAAAGTAGTAAAGAATTTTTGATTTTAAGTGAACTAAATTTAGTAGTGTAAAAAATACTTGCCAGTGCTATGAATATCAATTTTGTTACATAAATGCCTGGAACTAAATCCGTAAATGGACCCGAAAGCCTGTTCGAAATTTTTGTATAGCCAAACAAATCTTTACCAAAATATGCTTGTATGAAGCAGTCTATGATTATGAAAACAACTACTGAAACTACACCATATTCAAACCATTTTTTTGTTGTTTTGTCTTGTAAAATCCAGTACGCAAGAGCAGCGCCGAAAATAATAAATCGTATGAATAAAAATGAAATTTTGAAAGACGCTTCTGGGTAAACTGCAAGGGGTGAACTTATTGTAATTGCATACACCCAAAGCGAAAAAGCAGCAATTACCCATGGCTTTCTAGTCCACTCCCAATTTTTTCTATTTCCAGAATGAAAAAGAAATAGAATAGCGATTACGGTTGCTATTGCATCTGCTCCTGTATGCCAAAACAGAAAGAGGGCGGGCATTAAGAAT
>JYMV01026327.1_pt1 | contig 19032 bp, 22 predicted proteins | sample 338911 | NCBI WGS metagenome assembly JYMV01 (sample SAMN03354496, study PRJNA234377) | hydrothermal vent metagenome | biome: Deep sea; feature: Hydrothermal plumes at the Eastern Lau Spreading Center, Western Pacific Ocean; material: Seawater | place: Tonga | collected 2009 | depth 2000 m m
CTTCAGGTTCTTCATCATCTATAGTTTCTTCTTGGTTTTCTTCTGGGAGTTCTTCGGTTAATGAAATAATGTCTTCAAATGTGTTCATATACTCATTAAAGGAAAGCGCATGCTCCAAAAGGCCTTGAAGGGTCTGATCACCATAAAACATTTCTAGTTCATAAATAGCTTTAAGATGGCCCGTAAACGCCTCCACCATTGCTTGTAAATCTCCCATTTCTTCGGAGACAGAAATAATTCTAATAATAGCTGAGCGTGCGTACACCAGTAATCCTATATTTAAAAGTACTGATAATGTTAGTGCTGCTGACAATATAATATCAAGACGGCTCATATGTTTCCTCTTTGGCTTCTTTTTTTTGTTGGTCTAAAATTTCACGATTAGACTCAATGTATTCTTTTGTAAGTTCTCCGACTTCTTGTTCTTCTTCTTCGAGAGAATCATGAACAATGACAGGACGCGTAAGGATCTTCTGAAGCCCGTGTGGACCCTCACACATAATACATTTTCTTTGTGTAAACTTATCGTTTATACCGTGGAACACCAATACAACATGTTCACAGTCGCTACATTGGTATTTATAGCGTGGCATGGAACTATTCGGTAGTTTCGACTGTGGTATCCGTAGTGGCATCTACGTTGGGCATCTTTACAGTCGGCGGATTCTTAACGATTAATCCTTCGGGGGTAGTATCAAGATCAAATCCCTGTAGAACAGGGACAATATCAGTTTGATATAATAATGATTCTTGGAGCGCCATCATAATGGCGCCGAGTGCTTGATTCGATAATTGCATTTTAATCTCCTTTTAGCTTATCTTCTCACGGTCTTCTCGACCAAATGTCTGTTAGTGCGATATGTCATGTTCTCTAGTCTCCTTTCAGGACTCGATGGCTATCGCTATCAAAATGTTGTGTTGAAAATTCAAACAATTCTGAATCTTCGAGGGCCACCATCTGGTGGCGTAGTCCACGATATACGTGGAAGTTTTCGCCGGCGTTCAAAACAAGCTGTTTCGCTTCTGTAATATCATCGCTATCTGAATAGTATATCATCATTTTGCCGGATTGCAAGTAAAATACTTCATCTTTTAATTTGTGGAAGTGCCATGAACACCGTTTTCCTTGCTGAAAAAATAAAAGCTTGCCGCAATATTCTTCGCAATTTACAACCCATCGTTCCCAGCCCCATCCCTTATCAACATGGTTCATCGGCAAATTTATATTATTATCTAATGGCATCTTGAATCTCTTTTAGATCGGCCTCATACATCATTTCAACTAGACCCTCAAACGTTACTTCTGGTTCCCAGCCGAGAACCTTTTTGGCTTTCGAAGCGTCTCCTAACAAATGAGGTACCTCGTTGGGCCTAAATAAACGGGGGTCTATCTCTACATGTTTTTCAACACTTAAACCTGCGCGCTCGAACACGCATTCTAAAAACTCTCTTACAGAATGAGTCTCGCCAGTAGCAATGACATAATCATCAGCTTCATCTTGTTGCAACATCATCCACATTAATCTTACATAATCACCGGCAAACCCCCAATCTCTTTTCGCGTCGAGGTTGCCTAGTGAAAGTTTGTCTTGAAGCCCTAGTTTAATTCGGGCTGCAGCTAATGTAATCTTACGCGTTACGAAGGTTTCGCCGCGGCGGGGGCTTTCATGATTAAACAAAATGCCGCTCGTTGCAAACATTCCATATCCATCACGATAATTCCTTATCATGTGGTGGGCGTATACTTTTGCACACGCATAAGGTGATGCCGGTTCTAAAGCGGAATTTTCATTATAGGGCGGCTTGGGGTTAACTCCGAACATTTCCGAGGAGGAGGCCTGATAAAATTTTGCCTTTGGGCACAAATTCCTTGTTGCTTCTAAAAGTCGCAAGGTGCCCATCGCTACAATATTAGTAGTTTCTTCGGGAGTTTCGAAAGACACACGAACGTGGGATTGAGCCCCTAAATTATAGATCTCGTCTGGTTGGTAATTCAACAACAATCTGTGGATGTTTCCTGAATCAATTAAGTTTCCATATTCCAGCGTGAAGTTTTGCAATCTTTCGGGATCATCAAAAATGTGATCGATGCGATCTGTAGAAATCAACGAAGTCCGGCGCTTGACGCCCACTACATGGTAGCCCTTATCAAGCAATAAGTCTGCTAAATATGAGCCGTCTTGGCCTGTTACTCCTGTTACTAGCGCTGTTTTTTTCATGTTTTAATATGTCCCTTCTCCGGGCCTCCTCTTTCTTTTTCTTGATGTCGAGCGTGTATTAGATAAGGGCGTAAAACTTCTGCGACCTTTGGATTTCTATTGCACGCATTTATCAATAATTCATTGCGTGCTTGTATGCCGGGAGTCTGATCATGATGATAATGGATACCATAATTAGGCTTATCAAGAGTCACAGTGCTATAAGTGGCGCCGCCTTCGCGATATAAAGTTGCTGATAATTCTACGTGATTATGATAATCTTTCATAAATTTATTAATTATAGCCGATGATGGCCGCTTCGGATAGAGTATAAAATTAATGAATCTCCGTATTGTCTTTTCTGGGAACCTTCGGAGATCTTCATAATAAATGATTTGTTTAGGGCTGGGATAGTCTAAATAATATAATACATTCTTTATATAGGAATCGGAGCCGGAGATTCCCCCCCCATGTCGTTTAATGCATTCCCGCGGATCCCGCAATAAAAGAAGCAGTTTGGCATTTTCATCGGTTCGATTCGGGGCAATCCATTGGGATGTAGCAGCTACCTCATGATCAAAATGCTTCTTTAATATCATTCCGGCGCTATAATTCATTCTCTCTTCTCTCCAAGTGACGTTCGGTTGGGAACTCACAGGATAATCAATATGAGATAGGTTTAGTGTGCCTATTTCGTTGAATAGAGGGGCGTGCAGAGGGCCCATCAAGGTGTGGTCGGCCAGTATACGATCACAAAGACCGGGTGCAGGGCATGCCGATCTTAAATGGCAATCAAATATTGTTACAATGCCTGTTATATATTCAATAATATAGCGTGTCCACGAGTTTCCGCTGCGAGGATAACTTAGTAAATAGGCCACTATTTGATCATCGATAAGGTGGTTTGTTGGGCGTTCAGCCATTTTCTAAATACCAGTTATATGTTTTCATAATGCCATCTTTAAATTTGGTAAATTTAAAGTCTCCAATTAATTCTTTTAACTTATGATTGCTGCCGTCTTTTCTAAACTGTCCATCTAATTTGTTATTATACACGATATTAATCTCTTTGTCTACTTGAGACAATAAAGTTCGCGCCATTTCATCAATAGTGAGATTCTCATCCGGTGCAACAATAAGGGGGGCAGCACTAGAGTGCTTTTCTAACAACACAGGTAATATCTCACACAAATCATCCACATAAAGTTGCTGTCGCATTGGGCGGCCTGTTCCCCATAAGTGCAAAGTATCACCATTCTGCAGGCCGCTAACCTTAGATATCAAGGCAGCAATAAAATGCGAACGTTCTGTATTGAAGTGGTCGTTGGGTCCATAAATATTGGAAGGACTAAAAGTCGAATAATTCACGTCATATTGTTTTCGATATGAGGTTATCAGAGCATGCAACATTCGTTTAGTGAACCCATATGCAAAATTTGTTTCGGCAGGAGGGCCCTTGAAAAGATCTTTTTCAGTAAAAGGATATTCTTCTGTGATATCTGGGAAGGCGCAAGTGCTCAATGACGCCAAAAGTCTTTTTACTCCAAACTGATGGGCTCCTTTAATTACATTTAAATTCATAAGAACGTTTTGCTCGAAAAATTCAACTTGATTTTCACTATTATCTTTAATACCGCCCACGCGTGCAGCTAAATGCAGAACCGCATCAGGGCGGATCTCGTCGAACATATATGTGGTTTCTTTAAAATTTGTTAAAGAATAATCTGATGACGAAACATATATCCAGCTGGGTTGCTGGTGTTTCAAGCGGGCCCCTAAAAATCCGGTTCCCCCAGTAACTAAAATTCTCATATCTTCTCTGAACTGGTGTATTAAGCCCTATATTCATCGGTTGCGGGGCGGTGATCTGCTGCCCATCGGCGCAACGTGGTGGCATCTTCGTTTCGCTGTTGTTCATATTGATGCATAAATTCTTCTTGTTGTTCCGTCGTCATGACACCTAAAATATTTTGGATCATTGTTTTTTCCATTTCAAAAGAGATTCTCGGTATCAGATGATCAGGATTACCAGCAAAGAATGTACGCAACAATTGACCGTTAATTTCAGGATGTTGAACAGCTTCATGGGATAACTGCATAATGGTGGGAAACATATTAAATTTCCAACTATATTTGAGAATCGAGGGAAAAAGCTTTCGTTGTTTCAAAAAACAATCGGGCTTGTGTAGCCGGGTTAAGGAAATCGCATCGCGTATATCTTCTTTCCATTGACCAAGTTTTTCATAAGAATGATCACACTCATAAAATGGAACTTCTCCATCAGTAAGCCAGTAATCATCATCGAGGGGTCCATATCCTTCGACTTGTAGCTCCCGTCGTTTGGCTATATTATAAACTTCGGCGCCGGGGTAGATGCTACACACCCCTATATCATCATAAAAGAGATAATTATTGTTTTGCATTTCTTGTACAAAATCAATCGTCTCGTCCACAGTTTCTTGTGTTTCTCCAGGAAGACCGACGATTAAGAATGCCGTAGTCTTGATGTTGCTTTCAGCAAACAACGAAGTAGCATATCGAATATGGTCCTTTGTGATTCCCTTAAACATGCCTTTCATCACTTCTTCCGCTGCTGATTCTAAACCAAACAAGACGTGATTAAATCCAGCTTGTTCCATTCGCCGGACCAATTCTCGGGATACCGGCCGGAACCGAGCGCTGCAAGTAAATGTGGTTTTAATACCACGTTTAATAATTTCGTTGCATAAAGCCATTGTGCGCTTTTTATTAATCATGAACGCATCATCATGCAACCAGATAATTTGAATGCTGGGGCACATGGCCAATATTTCTTCAATTTCATCGCAGATGTTTTCTGCCGAACGAAATCTAACACTTCGTAATGATACATTATCCAAAACACAGAAGTTACACTTAAACGGACACCCGCGGCTCGTTAATAAATTAGCTACATGTTTTCCTTCAAATAAAAATATTTCATGTTTGGGGGCCGGCAAAATATCCAAATCATCTATTAGAGGGCGTTCCGCGGTTTTGATAACTTCCTCGCCATTAAAATAGGCTATTCCTTCAATCTCTTCGAGAGGCGTATCATTTTCAAATCCATTTAATAACGCGCCAAAGGTTATTTCTCCCTCTCCAACAACAACAATGGTTGTAGGATAGCGTTTAGCCATCTGTTCCCACATGATTGTAGGATGAATACCCCCTAAAACTAATTTAATATCAGGATGGTTCTCAATAATATATTCAATCACTCGAAAAGAACTAATCCGACTGTGGGTCATCATAGAAATGCCAATTACATCTGGCTTAAAGGATTCAATTTCTTTCTTAATCTTATTAGTGCAAATTTCTGCATTCACATTATTGAGAAAATGAGTTTCTACTTCGTGGTCAGAATATTTTTCTAGATAAGTATGGAGATAAGCTAAACCCAAGGGGTAGTGACTATCCGGGGCATCTTCAGTTCTATGGGAGTCATCAATGCTTGTGCAGGTTAGTAATACTTTCATTTTATTTGTTATCCTTTACCATGTAAAATTGGTTTTATAGTGCTGTACAATTCGTTGTATCTCATCATCAAATTGTTTTTTTGGACCCCAGCCCAGATTTTTTAGTTTTCTATCGTTCAATGCGTAGCGCAAGTCTTGACCTTCGCGATGACAAGAAAAATCAATATGTTTTTCCCAGCCCTCATCGGTGCCATTAAAAGCCGCAATAATCTTTCTAACTGTACCGGCGTTTGTTTGTTCAAATCCACCAGCTACATTATAGATCTCATTTTCTTTGCCGCTATCAATAATGGCCATTATAGCCTCTGTAGTATCCATTGCATGCAACCAATTCCGTGTGGGGGTCCCATTATTATGTAGTCTAATCTTCTTTCCTCGCATCAAATTTTTAATAGACAAGGGGATCAGCTTTTCGGGATATTGCCCAATTCCATAATTATTTGTGGGTCGTAGAATATTATATTTTATCCCATACGTTCGTGACCATGCAAGAACAAGCATATCTGCAGCAGCTTTTGATGCTGAATAAGGGTTGCTAGGCATAAGTAGATCGGATTCAGTGTGAGCACCGGTGTCGATATCTCCATAAACTTCATCTGTGCTTATGTGGAAGAATACGGGGGCGTCGTTGCAGTTGGTGGGTTTAAATCGAACTAAATCCAACAGATTTTTAACTCCAATAATATTGCTCTCCATAAACTCATCACTATTGACAATGCTGTTTCCTACATGGGACTCCGCTGCAAAATTTATAACATAATCACAATCATATAATCGTTTAAGATCTTTAACATCCGTCTTTTCAAATGTAAAATTAGGATAAGCTTGAAATTCTTTTAATAAGTCTATATTGGCGGCATAAGTAATCTTATCTAGGCCGCGGACCATCCATCCGCACTCCAATGCGCGGCGTGTTGTATATGAACCCATAAAGCCCAAACAGCCCGTGATATAAACTATCTTCATTTATAAGCCTGAAAAAAACTATCAACTGATTTTTTAATATAACTCATTTTCTCTTCCGTTAAACCAATATAGGTACCTAAAAAGAAGGAGTTGGTGGTTACTAATTGTGCAACCGGGAAGGCTTCGTTTAGGTCTCCGTATTCGGCTGCCATATGATAATAACCGGGATGAGCAAGAATGTTCCCTGAGAAATAAGAGCGCGTTTGGATTTTAGCTTCTTCTAAGTGTCTTACAACATTGTCGCGACTAAATGGTGCGTCTGGTTTAATAGTGAGCACATACGCAAACCAGCATGGATCAGCTTTATCAGTAGCCTCGGGCAGGTGAAAGTATTCTCTATAAGGGGCGAAAGTCTCCTCTAGTTTTTGGAAATTTTGTCGGCGGGCAGCATCTAACTCTGGAAGTTTTTCAAGCTGTTGCAGGCCCATTGCGGCTTGTAAATCGAGGGGTTTTAGGTTATACCCGATCTCGTCAAAAACATATCGATGGTCATAAATAGCCTCGGGCATTCCTGGTAACCAATTCTTAAATCGATTACCGCATGCGGTGCCGCTCGTAACATCTCCAGGCTTCGCGGTGTTACAATAACAGGCACGGCCCCAGTCACGTAGGCTTGCAATCACTTTGCGCGCTGCGGAGTTGTTAGTAGCAACAAAACCACCTTCGCCCATCGTCATGTGGTGAGCAGGGAAGAAAGAGCATGTAGCAATGTGTCCAAATGAACCAAGCTTTTGGCCGTCGTAGGTAGAACCCAGCGCATCACAGCAATCTTCCAAAAAAATCAAATCATATTTTTCTATGATTTCCATTACTCGTTCCATGTCGGGGGGATTGCCTAACACATGAGCAAACATAATCGCTCTAATTTCTTTGTTTGTATCTGCTTTTAAAAGCTTCTCTACCTCGTCTAAATCTAAATTTAGATCCGGGAGCGTGACGTCTACAAAGAGGGGGACAAAACCATTTTGGATAATAGGATTGATTGTCGTAGGAAAACATACAACGGGAGTAATAATCTTCGAGCCTTCTGGCAGATTATACAGATTCTTGGATTTAAGAGCGGCTACCATTAAAAGATTTGCTGAACTACCAGAATTTGTGAGAACTCCGTGTTTTGTCCCCAAATATTCTGGGAACCGAAGTTCGAAATTGCGGCCGTTTTTCCCAAATATCATCCATCCATCGAGCATAACTTCGACAGCAGCCATATATTCATCAGCATTAAAATGGGGGCCCGAATAGGAAACCCAATCTTCGCCTTCTTTCCATTCTTTATTTTCTATCTCTATGGCGTGCTGTGCCACGAGCTTTAAAATTTCATTTTTTATAGACATTTATTATCATTAAGTGTAGGAGGTGTTATTACTATAACACGATATATTTTATATGTCAAATTTTAAGATCCGCATCCGGCGGTGAGACACACGGGTGCTGGTTCCCCCATATCCTCCGGCTCTTCTTCTGGCTTAAAGGAGGTGCCACAAGCACAACTTTTGGTGGCTTTAGAATTAAGAAACTTAAATCCTGACTGGTGGAGCGATTTGGTATAGTCGACAACTGTTTCACGCAATATAAAACTGGTATAGGGATCCATGCAAATATTTACATTTCCCAAGGTAATCACCACATCCCCTGATTTTTTTGTCTCTTCGACTTCAATAGTATAGGAAAGGCCGGCACAGCCGCCTTTTCCTACGCCAACGCGCACATAGTCCGTGGGTTCCACGGCTGCAGACAAATGCTCAAGGGCGGCGCCGGTAAATTCAATCACTTCTAAGAACCCGTATCATCCACAAAGTTGTGACCTTTGAGATCCTTGCCTCGCAAAGTAATAGTCGGAGCGTTCTTCCAAGTCTCTACTTCGCGGCCGGTGCCAGTCCCTTCTTGAACGTCTCCCATATTGGTTTTATCCATAAAGTCATCGTCAGTGAAAACGCGATCATATCGTACTGGTACTTCGCTGTCGCCATAAGTGGGAGAAATAACATTCTGAATAAATCCTTTATCCACGCCACAGATACAGGGCATGTTCTTTTTGGGATCGAACCACTTAATATTGAGGCCACGGTCGATAATGTCTTTCAGCGGCTCTTCAAAAAAGTTGCCGAGAGATACGTGCTGATAGGGGCATGGCATAACATCGCCATAACGCGAGATGGGAACCATACGTTTGACGGCGATACATCCAATATCTCGACCATATGAAGGGGTCATATGAGTAAAGATATCATATTCTTCTTCGAACTTCTGAAGAATGGCGCCTTCCTTCTCGGTCATCATTTGATCGGTTTCGCCTTCATACGCACCCACGGGCTTTGCATATACGATGTATGTTCCAATTTCTCTTTCTTTGGCAAAGTCAAGGAACTTAACCCACTCGTCCGTATAAATACGGTCCTTCCAAATAACAGTAGAAAGGATAAGATGCAAGTTAGCTTCTTTGCAGGCATCGATGGCACGGAGGGCGCGGTCAAAAGCGCCGGGCTTGCGACGGAAGGTATCATGATCTTCTGCTGTGATCCCATCGAGACTCAGTTGTACTTTGTCGAGTCCCATCTTCTTAAGGTGAACTGCACGTTTATAATCCAAGTGCCAGCCATTGGTATCTGTGACAAGATAGAACTTAGACGGATCGATTGCTTCGACCAATTCATCAAACTCTTTTAAAAGAAGTGGTTCTCCGCCGGTAATCACAAAGTTGGCTAATCCCATTTCATGTGCTTGACGCGAGAGACTTTTTACGTCATCCATTTCAAACTTGCGGCGTCCACTTGCCTTCTCCCATGAACGCGGTACATAAAATTTATCAATGCAGCAATGCTCGCAGTCCATATTACATAAATAATCATACTGGAACTGGATAATAGCGATACTTTCGCCATTGGCGATCTTTTCTGGATAAGCTGCCATTTTCTTATAAACTTCGGGCTTATATCCTTTAAGCCAGTTTTGTCGATCTGTTTCATCCTTTACCGTCGTGCTTTGCATGATCATATCTTCCGGTGCGGGATCATATTTGTTGCCCTCTAGCGGACTTTGAAACATTTTTGAGTGTGAGTTAGCCATTCTTATTTTCTCCTTTCTTGGGTACTCGAACACCTCCACGATATTCGTGGGTGTTCTCGTCAATTGGTTCGATGGGGTCGTCTTGTTTTACAACTTCGAGCTTATTGACAGGGATGAACCAAACCTTTCCATTTTCGTCTTTGACACGAAATTGTGGATTGATTCTTCCCCTAATATCATCTATAAATACTTCGCTACCGACTGGAAGGATAGTAACGTCTCCATTTTTTCCCTTGCTGGAGACTTCTTCTTTTAGAATAGCTACCCGATGGATCACTTTGTTCCAGCGGCCGTGCAGTTCTTTTCGCCACACTTTGTGTGTTTTTAAATTATTTTTTGATACAAATTCTTTTTTACTCATTTCCTTTCCTACTTTTTCGTAAAACCCAAAAGCGTCTGTTACCGCCTGTCCATTTTTTCGTCCCCCCTAATTTCCAGTTGTACACATGATATGCAGCATTAAGATCGGCATCATCATAGCGCTTGAATGAAAAGCCGTTTTCGGTTATGATTCTTTCAATATACGCAGAGGAGGGGCGATAAGCTTTTCCATTGAGAGCCCCTCCGGAACCTATGGGCCAGGAGGCCTCGTTAACAGCTATTTGAAAATAAGGATCATCACTATCGCATACTTCACTTTCTAAACAAATTAAATCACTGTGTTGCATCGTAATTTTTAAATCTTTCTGCCAGTCATCCAAATGATAGAGAACACCCCAATGAATAATTAAATCAAACTTCTGGTCAATAGACCATTCGGTATCTTGATCTATCTCCAAAATAGTTGAATCAGGAATGTTTGCTTGCATCTGTTTAACATAATCTTCGTGGCCTTCTGCGAAAGTCATATTAGCTCCTAAATCTTTAAAATGTTGGCCGGCGGCGCCTAGTCCGCATGCCAATTCTAATATTTCTTTGCCATTGAACCAATCTTCTCCTAAAATAGAAGTAAGTTTTTTAATCCTACTTTCTCTCCATTCTACAAAATGTCCTTTAAACCCACAAGTTCCCGGTGGTCTCTCGGCCATTGGAAGCCCTCCTCTATTTCTTCCAGACCATAATCTCTCAATATTGATATAGAAATATCGATATCAAGAGCAGCCCGAATTTTATTGGCTATTTCATCAGAATAACTAGCTGCCATAATGATAATGGCATCGACAGGGTTTGAAAATAATTGAGCTTGTGAAACTATGGGAATATGGGTGGCAGGAGTATATTTTCCTTGTTTAAAGGGTGCGTCATCTATAACATATTGTATCTTATCACTTTTATGAAGCTGTGTCAAGGAAATAATTGCTAAAGCTTGGTGACCCGCACCCCAGATAGCTACTTTACCGGCACCAAAACGTTTAATATACGCGTGAAGCTCTTGTTTTAAAGTTTCTTGATGATTATAAAATTGTGATATATCTACAGGTTGGCGCTTGCGCACAACAGCAGAGATAATATAATCATACCATACTTCAGTGCATTCTAATACTTCAAAACCATTTTGATTCAATGTCGAAAGTAGAGTTTCTTTAGTAAAATAAAAAAGATGATCGTTTATAAATTCAGAAAAAAGATTGTTTTTAAGAATCATATCAAAATTTGGTACTTCTATTAATCCAATTCCATCGTCTTTAAGATTGGCAGAAATCGCTGATAGTGTCCCATTGGGATCAGGTAAATGCTCAAAAAAGTTTAATATGAAGAACCCATCAAAAGGTTCATCAGTTATCTTGTCTTCTTTGTTTTCAAGATAACCCTGTGACACCTGTAAGTTCTCGCTCTGGCATGACTCTACAGATTCTTGAGCATGTTCAATTCCATAGGCATTCATCCCTGCTGCAGCCATCAATGAAAGATATTCCCCTTTACCACACCCTACTTCAATAACCTTTTTGTTTTTAAGAGAGTATTTTTGAACCAATTTTTCAAATTGCTTTATTCTAAATTCTTTCATCTCCTGCGAATATGCTGCAGCCCGAATTACTTCTTTATAATATGGCACCGGCTCATTGCTTAATTGCACCAGTCCACACCCCATGCATTGACACACTTCCAAATCTACCCCTCTTTCGGTCGCCAATTCACTTTGGGTTGGCAAATGTTGGGCCGCTTTGGGCATGTCATCATATTTTAATAAAGTAATCAATTCTTTATGACATACTCTACATTCAGTTTGTGTTTTCTTCATTGTTCTAATATTGAAATTGAGAGGGGTCTGTTGTGTGCTGGTTGCGAAGGGTCCATTCGTACATGCGAGGAACATATTCATCCGCTGATATAAATTTATAATCTGATAGTTCTTTTAATAGCAAACGGTTGTCACCGCTGTACTCCGTGTTCGTGCCTGGGCAGTTCGCTCTAATCTCTAAATCTTTGTTGGAAGCCATGCATATCTTTTGAGCCAATGTCTGATAATCTATGATAGTGCCACTACACACATTATATATTTTATACTCTGGTTGATTAAGTATGAACCATTCACATATTCGAACCAAATCTTCAATATATAAAAAATCAAAAAATACATTTTGATGATAAGTAATGGGCATATTAAAAGCCGCTTTACAACATGCTAAAGAAATAAAACGGTAGCGCCAATCGTCCCTTTCACCGGCGATTGCGAATAAACGTAAATTGTATATATTAGAAGATTGCTCAGCATATTTGGCCATGATATATTTGGAGAGACCATATGGATCTGATGGGATATGAGAATCAAAGTAAGATTCATTCATTTTAGGTATCCAATTTTCTCTTCCAAATTCTGCGCCTGAACCAAAATAGAGCATCTTTCCAAAAAACTCGCTGCAGCGGGCAATGTTAAAAAACATTTTCAAATTATTTTCTAAAACCTTTGAAGGATCCTTCGTAGTAAATGCGGGGGCCGCATCATAGGTGGCAGCATGAATTATAATATCAAAACTACCTTCTGTGATCCATTGTCGTACTTGTTCGCTATCGAGGAGATCCAACTTGTCTCTGCCTAAGCAGGTTACATCATATTTGTTTTTAAAATCTCTTAGGAGGCTTTGAGCAATAAAACCATTACCACCCGTGATTAGAATTTTAATCACTCACTACCTCGATTAACATGTTTTCTTCAAACTCGTCTCGATCCAAAAACGGCGCCAAATCTTCCATAGGGCGCGCAGCAAAACTGCCATCGGCCTTCCGGTATACGGATGCTTTTGGAGCCGTTACGTGGGCAAGAGGGAGCATTACTTCGCATATTACAGGGCCATCGCTGTCTATCACCTCTTTCAACTCCGCATGGATGTTAGCCGGCGATGTGATTCGTGAATATGGTAGATCATATGCATATGCATTCTTCTCTAAACTAGGAAGTGTGAGGCCGCTAGTTTCGCCACTAGCCACCAAGTTTCCATTAAAGTGGGTATTCTGCGTATTTCTAATTGAAACGTATCCATTATTATTTAATACAAAAAATTTGATTGGCAAGTTTAATCTCCGTACTGTTTCTAGCTCTTGAATATTCATTATAAAACCGCCATCGCCATCGATACAAATTGTCTTCTGGCTTCCGCTGGCGATGCATCCACCGATACTAGCGGCAATGCCAAAACCCATCGGGCCTAAGCCTTCACTATTAAACATACGTGTGCCCTTTTTCATTCTGAACGCTTGCATGGTTACTTCACTACAACCGCCAGAGCTACCGGGGATAATCAATGAGTTTTCTGGAAGGACATCCGAAAGCGCATCTATAAAAACGTAATTGTTGACGTGCTCGGTTTCTTCCCAATATTTTGGGAGAACCACAGGATAGCGCTTTTGCCACTCTTTGCATTGAGCGAGCCATTCTGTGCAGTCAAGCTGTATTTTCTCTTTTTGTCTCGCCAACTCTCTTATGAATTCGCCGGCGTCGGCTTCTACTGCATAGTCTATATTCATTTGGAGTTTGGCGATTTCGCTGCCATCGATGTCAACAATGACCTTCGTAGCTTCTCGTGCAAAATATTGATGCTGGTATGCGGTTTGTCCGTGATCGAGTCGTGCTCCAAGACTAATAAAGAAGTCGGAGTTTTGCTGGGAGAAGTTTGCTCCTCGTTGACCAACTCCTCCGGGGCGCCCGACAAAGAGAGGGTGTTCCTCTTCCATAAAATCGATGGCTTTCCACGTTGTTAAAATTGGTATTTGAAGTGCGTCGGCGAGTTCATTGAATTCATCAATGGCTCCAGCTAGACGCACGCCGTTGCCTGCTAAAATAATTGGGCGCTTAGCTTTGTTGAGCGCCGGAATAATTTCAGAAACAAGTTGTGAAAGGTCCACAGAAGATGTGGGCTCCGGTGTATAGCCCGTTTGTGTTTCAAGATCGATAGATACCGCTTGTACATCGAGCGGAATATCAATCCAGACAGGACCTGGGCGGCCGTTGCGTGCTAGGTAGACAGCCTTTTCCATGTGATATTTGATAGTCTCGGGATCGGTGACGGTGACGGCATATTTGGTAAGCGATTTAACAATGCTTACCAAATCAATCTCTTGAAATCCAATTTGACGCACGCCGCGGCCGGTTGCCATATCTTTCTTTTGTACTTGGCCCGAAATGAAAAGGGTGGGAGTTGAATCCAGCCATGCGGCTGCTAGGCCGGTGAGAGCGTTTGTTCCGCCGGGGCCCGTGGTCACGACGCACACACCTAAGTTGTTAGTGTATTGTCCGTATGCGTCGGCTGCGATACTGCAAGCTTGTTCGTGGAGATTGCAGACAAAGTTAATGTCGCTCTTTCCAATAGAATCGATAAGATGAATGCATCCTCCTCCCGGCAAGAGAAAGATGTCATCCACCCCCTGTTCTTTGATGAATTGGATAACATAATCCGACAGCTTAATCATTTAGTCTTTTATTTCGACCAACTCAATGGTACAGGCTAGATCACGATGGGGAGCTACTCGATATCCAAAAAAAGTATGGAAGCTGGAGGCGCCTTCTTCACCATATGCAAGGGCTGCTGGAATAAACAGTTGGCGTTTGGATCCGACTTTCATTTCCAGAAGCGCTTCATCAAATCCCTTGATCGATTGACCACGAAAATAAATGTCATCTTTGGGCGTTTCGGCCCCAATCACAATGTCAATAGGGCCGCTAAACGGCTTATCTTCATAGGTGCTGTCATAAAGATTGTCGACATATTTGCCGACTGTCTCATCATAATTGGAAGTAGATGTCCCTTCTCCAAAAAATATTTCATAATGGACCGACACCTTTTGTCCCGGGGAGGGAATATCTCCATGTCCTTCTGTAAGTTCGACCATGCGAAGACCACTTTCTTTAATTATTTCTTTACTCATACTGCGAAATCCTCATATCTTTCTTCGTCGTCGTGGTCTCGTTCGACAAGACCATGCAACTCTCGAATTAACTCTGTGTATTCTTCTAGTTTCTCTTTGAGCATACGGTTTTCTACCAATAGCTCACGATATAGTTCTTGATAATTATCAGCGAACGGTTCTACATCGGCGTCTTCATAACCTACTTGGTTAACTTTCTTTTTTTCTTGATCTGGTTGTGGCATAATATCTCCTAATTCATCCAGTGCGTTATAAAAGTTTTTCTATTTTTATTTTGCATAATATTTGTATCTATATAAAAAGAATCATCTACGTAGTGCGTCGATGACACTTCTTCGATCACACACCCGCTTGTAGTTGTAAAGCTGTGCTGTGTGCCCGGTTCGATTGTTATAACATCTCCCTTTTTGAGTGAATGAAGTTCACCATCAAGATACAAGTCTACATCTCCATATAATACTACAAACGTTTCTTCTTTTTGCTTATGAAACTGTGTGGGGTGTCTTTGGTTTGGAAGTGTTATAATGAGTTTCTTACAATATTCTCGATTAACAACAGTAATCATTGTAATCCCGGTTTCATAAAAATTGTCAATCCCATAATGATGTGAGATCTCTAGCTGTGCGGCTCCCGGTACCACTACATTTGCCTTTTCAAGAAGCCCTTTTACGTCTTGTACAATATCATATATTTGTTCTCTTAAATTATTCTTCTCAACATGTGTACTTTGTATTGCTTCATTAAGAGTAAAATCCTTCTCCGCTATAAATTGAGTATACTTAGACATGTCGTTGGCCAAGATTTGGCCCTCTTGACACGGGAACGCATAGAAAACATCTTCTCTTCCAACCACGTCGCCTTTAGTAATAGGACGTTTTGCGAACACCCCTCTTTTAAACCGGCGCAAATCTGCTAATTCCTTCTCGGAAGCGGGTGGGCGGTTTTCAATGTCGCCGCTGACCTGAAAAGCAAAACGTGCAGACTCCAGCCATTTTTCCACTTGGGCTGGCGTTGCTGAATATGCATTTTTAGCATATTGTTCGGTTTCGACGGCAACATGTTTTTCAAACACTTGGGCGCCCTTGGCAATTGCCAGTGGAATGATATGAGGATTATCAGGATCCTCATGGGTTGAATATCCAATTTTAACAGTCGGGTATCTTGCGCGTAATAACGCTAGTTGATTAAGCTGAAGGTTGGTAGTCTCCGTGGGGTACTCTCCAACACAGTGCATAATGGTTAAATCCTTTTTCCGATTTGTAAAAAACGCCACAACATTATCGATATCTTCGATTGTTGAGCCCGCGGTAGATGCAATAATCGGCATATCCGTCTCTGCGATTCGGTTTAAAAGCGGCCAATCAGTAAAGGAACAACTAGCGATTTTAATAATGGGGAAATCCATTTCTTCAATCAATGAGACCGAATCTTCATCGAAGCCGGTGCACACGCCAATAAATCCCAGCTTTTCAGCTTCTGTCTTTAAAGTTAAAAAGTCTTCTTGTGTAAGACGAGTTTCAGTAAATCTTTTTACATATTTCAAATCCATGCGATCTTTGTAGTCCGGGTGGATAAATGTGTCGATGTTGCGAAATTGGAACTTGAATGCAAAATCAAATTCCTTGTAGGGTTCTTTCACCTTGGCAAATTCGCGAATCACACGAAGACCGTGCGATACGTCTCCCATATGATTGTTTGCCATTTCAAATATAAACAATTGTTTCATTGCCTCTCCTTAGTTTATACATTGTAACACGATCCCATTATGATGTCCACTTATTTTTCCAATAATCTTGAATCATTTTATCATAGTTATGTTCTTCTTGATGAACACCCCATGTACATTGATTGGGGTGCCAACAATAATGATAGCCCAAAGCTGCTGGGACCGGGTATATAAAGATGCCATGATTCGCGAAGCCACAAAAAGTATCGTAATCGCCGGCGCCGGCTTCTTGAATGCCGCTATGTCGATGAGCCTCGCCACCATGGGGAGACCAGTCCATCAGCGGATATAGATTTTTATTATATACAACTGATGGGCTTGTCACAGGGCTTCTTTCTAAGCATAGAGCTTTAAACTCTTCGAGGCTTTTATAGGCATGTGTGACAACATCCGGCAACCCAGCATGAAATTCGGGGGCAATATCGCTTTTATCGCTTATAAGAGCGCTTTGAATACACCGAATCTTTTCAGGATCGTGAGCAATAATAGTCATACAATTGCTCAAATATTGAGGCTCTATATAATCATCAGAACACAGAAAGGTTATATAATCAGTATCTATATTTTGAAATGCATGATCTACTGCTTCTCGAAATGAATTTTTATAAATATTGGGTACTTCGTGGACAGTAATGCGCTCATGCTCTGCCTCTAGAGCTTTCACGCGCTCTAGAGAGCCATCAGTGCTGCCATTGTCATAGATGTGAATATCATAGTTGTCATAATCTTGATTTAAAGCCGATGTTACACTTCTCTCTAAATACTTAATCGAGTTATATACCGGAAGCAGTATTGTTATCTTCATTTCCAGTCTCGCGTGTTCATATTTTTATCATCGATAAATAAATCGTAATAAGGTTTTCCTAGTTTAAGATCATGAAATTTAACTCCCCATTCGATGAGTTGTTTTCTCGTTACATCGCACCAATCAATACCTGTGGTGGTGCCGCGGGCAGTCCAATATACAATGGTATTTCCTTCCTCATAGAGCTTATTAGCTTTAGCAATGTTCGCTGAAATAGGAACTGATTGTGTGTAGTCTCTGTCGACAGGCGATTCGCAAATTGTTTCGTCAATGTCAATATAAATAATCATAGTTCTAAAAGCTGTTGTACTCGATTAGTATAGCAATGGTTTTCTAAAATATCTTGACGATTTTTCTCTCGAATCTCAGTCAATTCTTGATCTGTTAAAGATAAATAATTTTGCGTTATTTCTACAAGGCCTTTGGCATTTAGCGATGTAGGTAAATCTGGAAATAAGCGATTCAACTGCCCTACAGTATCCGATACTAATATGCCGTTCAACCCCAAAGATTTGAAAGTTCGTTCATTCGTATCATTGCCTAGGATGCGTTGGTATGCGTCGTGAATGTTTAATGTTAATCGGCTATTGTACATCAGCGCGCACTCTTGTTCGTGGGTTAAGTTCTTCTCCACAAAGAATCCACATTTTAAATCTGTTTTCATGAATTCAGAAAATATTTCAATCATAATTTTTCTTTTTTCATTAAATCCATTGTTGGCCCAACCTCCAATAAAGCAAATATCATATTGTTTATAATTCTCGTTTACAATCGGCTGATAACTGATGGGATCAAATGCTAATGGGACCGTGTGAACTTCTTTCCATTTAACGTGATGAGATACGTCATCTCCAAACGTCCATAAATGTACGTGCTCCATTTGATTTAATCCGTCTATCATTGTCTCGTTAGCGAGTGAAATAAAATTAGGATGGTGTCCCCACGGAGCGGGAAACTGATTAGGCTGCGCAAAAATAAAAGCCTTTTTACTGTGTTCTATAAAATGAAGTGCCTCGGGTACACAGCATGCATCTACGAACATAACCATATATTCCTCATTGGAGTCTCGTTGGCCATGGATATCGTCTATCTCTTGAAGAGCATCGATGGGACACATATCATATCCTAATGTCGCCCATGCGTTTTGATATCCTTTATATATCCAACTTCCGGCATGCCTAGGATAATCAATCACATAGACTCTCATGATAAAGTTTCTATCTGCTCTAATGTATTTTTTAATCGTACTTTTGAATCATGTTCCGCTAAAAATCTCTTGTGGCCGTTCTCGGCTATTTTTTTTGCTACATGGGGGTGTTCTAACAAGTATTGAGCCTTGGCAACAAACTCTCCAGCCGTTTCAAAGGTCACTATTTCAGGCATCGGGTGTGAGTCATCTATAAAAAACTCCTCTAAACCATCGTGTGCTTGGGTCACAAGCAGGCCGCCGCCGGCCGGGATTTCAAAAAT
>JYMV01024149.1_pt1 | contig 19026 bp, 16 predicted proteins | sample 338911 | NCBI WGS metagenome assembly JYMV01 (sample SAMN03354496, study PRJNA234377) | hydrothermal vent metagenome | biome: Deep sea; feature: Hydrothermal plumes at the Eastern Lau Spreading Center, Western Pacific Ocean; material: Seawater | place: Tonga | collected 2009 | depth 2000 m m
CTAAAATGGTGTGGGCAATGGTTCCATAACCCCTCGTGGGTTCTCGGTGATACTCCTTGGCAAGGAGTCGAGCCAAGGCGGTAGGTTCGATTTTTTTATGAACGTTAAGGCACTGAACTACCGCCCGACCCATAGCCGTATCGTCCGACCATTTCCAAGTGCTTGGCGGTAACTCACGGCTCTCGATCCTTTCCGCGGCGTCTGTCTTCCAGAAGAAGCAACCACCGAAGGCATCCCCAACTGCCAGGCCTAGCAGGCTATCCTGAGCTCGCAGACGTTTTTGAAAGAGACTTGGAGTCAGGGGCATGAGAACAGCATAGCACGGGAGCCCTCAGCGGAAAAGAATGAGGACCAGCAAGCAGCGTGCGGCTAGCAAGGACCAGGGTCGAGCGTACTCCGCACCGTAAAATAACATCTTCATTGCGAACAGACAGGCATTGAGACGCACCTCTGAAACTTCTAGAGAGTGAAAGTCTGTCGCGCTCAAGAGGTCGTCCAGGGATGGTTAAGCTCCCATGAATAGGCCTCTATGGACATAAGCTGGGCCCAAAAGTGTCGGCGAAAGAGTCCCGACTACTCATCCCTTGAGCAACGTCTTTTGCAACTGCTTCAGCGCTCGGCGTGCGATGAGAACTGGGAGGCCCGTTGGAAACTTTTTCTTCAAGTGAAAGATTTGGTGGAGAGGGAAGTAGGCCCTTGGGCAAACGGTTGGTGCTGGGGTGAGATCGACGGTGGCCCGGTGAGGCGATGGTGCTGTTTCGACCATTCTTTTCTTCAGGGTAAGGCGAAGCTGGAGCCGGCCCTCACGGTGGCAGCAGTGCTGAACGGCTTGAGAGACTGGGAGTTGAACTGTGAGCAAGTGGATTCCCTTTTCCTGGGGATTGAGATTGAGGAACCGGTGGACCTCGACATTGCTGTCCTCGAGATCGTCAATTTTGCCGTCAAAGCCACAGGCGCCAGTGACGCCTGGTACGGGTATTGTCTTCTGGTGCTGAAATGGTTTTTGGAGTGTCGCGGGATTGACGAGCGCAGGGCCCAAAAATACGCTCGCAAAGCGATCGGCGGGCGCTTTGAAAGTTGGAGTGAGCCTTCGGAAAAGCTGAAGGAAGACGTGGCGGAGTCTTTTCGGTTGTTGGTTTGGAAAAAGCTTGGTGGAAAGTGATCATCGACTGAGCCACATGATGGTGGTGGAGGATATGGCTTGGCCCAGGGTCTCAGTCAGAAGCATCGGGAGTTGTCAGGCTTCCTGGAGGGCGGTGGAAGCGCTGGATCAACCTCGCTGCTCTCACCGTGCCGAGGCCATGAGAAGAGCGCTTGACCTTGTTGAAGCTGGAGTTTCCGATGCCTCGATCACTCTCCATAGGCTGATCCAATGGCACTCAAAAGCCGTCCCCGGTTCTGGCTTGAGAACGCAGGGTTGGGCTTTCGCGAAAGGCGGAGAGGAAAAGTATTCCCTGGACAACACGACACTGGATGAGCGTCTGGTGGCACTGACCTCGGCAAGCCCATTGGAGCGTAGTCTGAGGGCCTATCTTGACATCCTTTTCTTCCACCCCTTTCTGGACGGAAACTCCAGGGTCGCAAGACTTGCCTTTCATCACTTCGCCTGCCTGGACGGACTGGAGTTTACCGCCTTGGACTCTCTGTTTCGCTTGTCCATCCCGGCGGGGAACCGCAAAGCTTATGGACTCTTCTCGAAATTGGCCCAAAGTTGCCTTGTAGAACGTCTGCGCGATCCATAGAGCCGAGAAAACTACTCTCATTCTTACCGAAAGTTACATAATGAAGAAAACAGGTCTGAGAGAATAGGTATTATGAGAAATTTTCGAATGAAGTCAATCGCTTTCCTCATCGGTCTTCTGGCATTGAGCCTGGTGAGAGCTCTCTGGACTCCTGTTCTGAACTGGAGCCCCGGTTGGACGACAGTCTTTTTGTTTGCCGTCTCACTCTTTCTCGTGCCGGCTGCTGCTATCGTTGTCGCTCAAGGGGAAGACGTGGAGCGTCATTCGGTCGCAGCCATGTGTACTCTTTGGCAGTTGCTCGCCTTCCTGATGGTGCTCCCCGGCCTGACGACGCTGATCTTTCGATTAAATTACGCCACAACACTGCCCGGATTTCTGGGTCTTCTTTCTCTTCTGCTATCCATGGCTACGATTGGAGTGGTCGTGAAGGCAGTCTCTTGTTTTATGAAGAGGGAGGGAGAGGAGATTGTAACGGGTGCTCGTGCTATTCAGCAGATGTTTGCTTTGATGTTAATCGTCGGCGGTGCGGGCTCTCTTTTGCTGGTCGACCCGGAGCTTCCAGGCTTCAAGGTCTCTGTCACGCTTGCCGGAGCTTTTTTTCACGGCTTCAAGTTTTGGCAGGCCTGGAACGAGATTCTCGTCGCGTGTGCCTTCATCGTTCTTTTCAGTGAAAGCTTGCAGAAGTGGGTGACCAGAGTTCAGCTGGGACTTTTCACGATTCTTCCCTTGCTGGTCTGGCCCTCCGCTCAAAAGTGGTTTCAGACCACAGGCCTGGAAGGTGAAGGTCTGATGACAATTATGATGCTAGTAGCCGTGGTTGTCGGTGTCTTCCTCTACGCGGTTTCCCGTGAGGTTTCTCTCCTGAATTCCCAGAGCTCCCAGCCGGTAAAAAGCTTGAGTGTTCTTCCCGGAGGGGATTTGACCGGAAACTAGGAAAACTTTGGCTGGAGAAAGCTCAGTGTCCCGTCCTTACCTCGAAAAACAGCAGGGTCTCAGCGGTGAGCCCCTGCTTCTTTTTTCCACTCAGAAGTATCAATATCTTCGGGATAGCCTCTGCTCTTCCGGCGAGTTTCAGCCCGGTCGCATCGAGACCAAGATCTTTCGTGACGGCGAACGTTATTGCCGCCTTCTTGATAATCCCGACGCGCGACGGGTCGTTCTGGTGGGCGGGACGATAAGCGACACCGACACCCTGGAACTCTACGATCTCGGCTGCGCCATTTCCAAATTGGGCGCTTTTAGCCTGACTATGGTGATACCGTATTACGGATATTCCACCATGGAACGCTCGGAAAAGCCGCTGGAGGTCGTGACCGCAAAAACTCGAGCCCGACTTCTCTCGGCCATTCCACCGGCAGGCACCGCCAATCGAATCATGATGGTCGACCTCCATACGCCCGGGTTGCCCCACTATTTTGAAGGGTGTGTGCAGACCCGCCACATCTACGCCAAGCCGTTGATTCTCCAAGCCTGTCGAGAGCTTGGCGGAACAGATTTTGTGCTGGCTTGCACCGACTCGGGTCGGGCCAAATGGGTGGAGTCTCTGGCTAACGATATGGGGGTGGGCGCAGCCTTCATTCTCAAGCGACGCCTTTCGGGGGACAAAGTGGAGATCGCCGAAGTGCAGGCGGAGGTTCGAGGTAAGAAGGTCGTTATTTACGATGACATGATTCGCACCGGCGGTTCCTTAATACAGGCGGCCCGTGCTTATCGCGATGCCGGGGCGTCGGAAGTGAGCGCTATCGCCACGCATGGTGTCTTACCCAAAGGTGCTCTGCAAAGGCTTCGAGACTCCGGTTTATTCGAGCGCCTGGTCACCACCGACACTCACCCCAATGCGGTCAAGCAAAAGAATGATTTCCTGGAAGTGAACTCCATTTCAGGACTGTTGCTTGAGAACTTGAGGGCGCTGCCTTAAAGCCAAAGATCGGCCAGAGTCGCGTGGGCCCGGTCCATCGATTGAACTCGACTCAACTGACCGTTCATCCCCAGGTCTTTAAAGAACTCTTCCGCACCGTCGATCGGTTTGAGGGCGAAGTTGTTTTCGGGGAATCCCTCCGGGCTGAGGTCGATGTCGGTTCTTATGGTGGCGAGATCCAGGTCGAGGAGAACCTGGTCTCGGTTTTCGCGGAAATGAGGGGCAAATCGCCCGGCTTTCTCGGGGTCGTCCAAGAGCGCTTGAATATGGCCGTGCTTGGTGAGGAGTTTGGTGGCCGTTTTCTGACCGATTCCGGGCACGCCCTTGATGTTGTCGGAAGGGTCGCCTCGCAGGGCGATCCAGGAGGTGATGAGATGAGGAGGCACTCCATAAAGAGTTTCCACTTCTTCTCGGGAAATGCGTTCAGGACGGCCTTTCTTGCCGGTGCGCAAGAGTTCGATAAACTTACTTATCTCAAGCAGTTGGGCCAGGTCTTTGTCGTTGGAAACGATGGTTACGGCAAGTTCGGATTCCACTGCCCGGCGAGCCAACGTTCCTATGACGTCGTCGGCCTCGTAGCCGTCAATGTGGATGGTGTTGATCCCTAAGCATTCGCAAGCCACCCGCACCATGGCTACTTGAGAACGGAGTTCTACGGGGGCGGGCTTGCGATTGGCTTTGTACTCCGAGTCCAGTTCTTTACGAAAGGTGGGCGTGGAGGACTCGAAAACGGCTACTGCGTGGCTGAACCGTTCGGTCTGCCAGAGATTCTTCAAGAGCCCCAGGACTCCATGGACTGCGTTGGTGGGGGAGCCGCATGGTGCCGTCAGGGCGGGAACGGCGTAGAACGCTCTGAAGATGAAGAACATCGTGTCTATGAGGTAGAGCCTCTGCATCGCTTCGCATTCGACCTTCGACCGCGGGAATCCGGGCGAACACTTGTGCGGTTAGAGTCTGCCGAAGAGAGAAGGCCCGGCCGTTTACCGCATAGATTCAGGGCGTTCTATCAGACCTGAAATTCCGTCGTAGGCGGGGTAATGGCCCTTGATGGAGACATGGGTGTGGTTTTCTCCGTGGCATTCCACGTAGTAATAATCCTGGAAGCCCGGGTTATTGGCAGGCCCTTGTCCACCGTAATATTTGTAGGTCACCCTTGCTGAGGCGGGGCATTCAGGAATTGTTTTCAGGTAGTTCGGGGTGAGCATATCGATATTCGGAGGATATTTGCCGCTGTTATCGCTGCTGTACATCTCCATGGCCGTGCCGATATTCTTCAGGTTCGATTTGCAGGCGGTGAGTTGCCCGCGGGCTCGGGCTCGGACAAAGTTGGGAACAAGAATAGCACCGAGAACCATCACAACACCAAAGGCCATGATGAGACTGAGAGGACTACAGCCCGCCTTCTTGCCGTCGTCCTCGGCCTCCATAGACACCACGGGAACATCTTGTTGCTCCTCCTCTGATGTGACGACGTCGGGTGACGGTGAGGATGCCTCATCCTCCGGAGTATTTTCGGGGATGTCGTCGCTCTCATTGTCTTCCATTCTGTTCCTCTTCAACTCGCCGCCACCTCAACCTACCCCAAACCACAAGATTAAAGAATAGGCCACCGTACCGATACCAGAGGTAGCCGGGGTCTCAGGAATCTCCTTTTCCGAAGAGGTGATCTGACCCACTCTGCACTAAAGGGCCCGCCACGATGAGACGCCTACTGGTAGCCGGAAGCCTAGCCTACGACTACATTTTGGAGTACCCTGGTCTGTTGCAAGACAGCCTGGGGCAGTTGCACCAGCGCGAAAAGTGCAACGTTTTTTTTCACGCCAATCACATGGCGCGCTTTTACGGTGGCTGCGGTGGCAATGTGTCCTACACTCTGGGGATGCTGGAGGAGAACCCTCGCCTCATAGCCATCGCCGGAAAAGACACGGAAGACTATTTCGAGCATCTCGCAGCTCATGGCGTGGACAGTTCCTTTGTGAAGAAGGTGGAAGACGAACGCACCGCCACCTGTCTCATTGTCAACGATCAGGCTCAAAACCGATTCGTGGCGTTCCACGGAGGAGTGGTGGACAGGGCCTCCGAGCTGTCCATTCTACCTGCGGTAGACGACGATATTGCCGGCTGCATCATCACTCCCGACGACGTCCCTGCCATGGTGAAGTTCGCCCGGGAATGTCGCTCCATCAATCTCCCTTTCTATTTCGATTTCGGTTCTCAGGTCACTTGGCTGAGTGGAGAAGAGTTGAGAGAAGGCCTCAAAGGGGCCAGGGCCGCCTTTTGCAACGAGTATGAGTTCTCCATGTTTCAGAACAAGACGGGTTGGAAGCTGCAGGACGTTCTGCAACACATTCCAGTGATGCTGGTCACTCGAGGTGGTGAAGGTTGCGATCTCTTCCAGGCCGACGGACAGACCTTTCATATTCCCGCCTGCCCGCTCAAAGACGGTATTCATGATCCATCGGGTGCCGGTGACGCCTTTCGAGCCGGTTTTGGGTTTGGGCGTGTGAGGGATTGGCCCTGGCTTGCCAGCGCTCAATTGGCGAGTACCGCAGCCGCCTTCGCTCTAGAAGCGCGAGGAACCCAGGGCCACAAGTTCAATCGGGCCAGCCTGTTGGAGAGATGTCAGCAGATATATGGTCCGCTTCCCTCCGAGCTTCTTTCCACTGTTTGAACCTGCAAAGGATTTCCCACCGAACAAGCCCAATTCATGAGAGTGAAGATTCGCCTACATGTGCTGTGGGTTATGCTCCTCCTGGGCACTCTGCTCTCCTATAATCTCGATTTGGAGGGTGTGCTTGCCGACCATGGCACGGGCTGCCGGACCGTGTGTCAAGAAAGTGCGGAAGACTCGTGTGCCGACCCCGTCATGGGCTCGCCGCCGATCATCGCTCTACCCACCAGGCCGTTCGTCTATCAAGCGTTTTTAGCCGAAATCTTCCTCTACACCGCCGAGCCCCTGGAGGCTCATCCCTATACCGATCAGACCTGGTTTCGGTCGGTGGGATTGCGCGCGCCGCCCCTTTCTTTACTCGTCTAAAAACCGATCTACGAGTAAAGAGGTGAGCCTATCTTTCTGTATCGTTCGTACAGGTGGGCCCGGTTTATCGTGGCGTCTTTCGTTCTGCTGACTTTTCAGACAGCCTGCGCGGAGGAGTCGTTCGGTGTTGACTTTCTGAAGAAGGTCCTTCACAGCCACCCTATTCTGGTCCAATCCCATAAAAATGTGAGGGCGGCCGAACTGAGCCTGCAAGCCAGTCGTCTGCAGCCCAATCCTACTCTAACCCTGGCGGCCACCGCCGGTGACGCAGGGGAGAGTTCCAACGCTATAACCCAGAATTTCGAAACTTCCGGACAGCCCCACCTCCGATGGAAGGTGGCTCAGGCCAACGAGCGGTCGGCTTACGGTCGCCTGGAGGCTTCCAGAAGAGCGCTTCTGGCCTCAGCCTACAGAGCCTGGCTCGATCTTTGGGTGGGCTACCAGCTGACGGAACTGGCGGAGCTTCGTCAGAACTTGATGGGGGAGACGGTTCGTGCTGCCAAGCGGAGATACGAGGTTGGAGAGATTGCGGAGAATGAGGCGCTCCGGGTAGAGTTGGCCTCAGCCCAGGCTCAGAGTGGTCTGGTGAAGCAGCGCGCCGGTTTGCGCTCAGCCAGACGCAACATCTCACTTCTGCTGGGCCTGTCGCCGGATGACGATTCCATTCTGGAGCTTGTTCCCGATAAACCCCCGTCGCTTCTCGTGGAGGTTGGCCTTACCGACTTGCTAGAATCCAGCCGCCTCAATCCTGGAATTGAAGCGAAGTTCGCCGATCTGGAAGCGATTCGTTACGGGGCCAGGTTGCTGAGTAAGAACCGGGCTCCTCAACTGGGTTTATCAGCTTATCGGGCCGACATCTTTCGCACGGGGCAGGTGGCTCAGGGGGTGCAGCTCTCCCTTTCCTGGCCGCTTGTGGACTGGGGCCGTATCGCCCGGTCGGTGGAGAGGAAAGAGGTGGAAGCGGAGGCTTTCCAGGCCGGAATTGAGGCTTCTGTTCTAGCTCTGCGGCAAACCCTCAGTCGGCAGTGGACTGAACTTGAGGCGGCTCGAGAAAATCGAGATATCCTCCTGACTCAGGCCGAACGCTATAGGGAACTGGCCTCAGAAGCCAGGATCGCCTACGACCTGGGAATGATGAACCTCACCGACCTGCTCCAGACCGAGGCCGCTTTTCGCCAGGCCGGTGTGGATCTGGTAGGGGCCGAGGCCGACGTTCTACGACTTGAGATCGGGCTCTGGGAGAACACGGGACTCCCACTCCCTGAAGATTTCGCTAAGGAGATCTTATGAGAATTGTACTCTCCATAATCTTGATAACGTTAATAACGCTAATTGCGCCCGGTTGCGATGAGGGCAAGTCTCCTCAACCTCAACCCACCGAGGAGCGTCACCACGAAGAAGGGCACGACGGGACTCTGAGGAGGGCGAGATCAGCCTGACCGAGGCTCAACTCAAGGAGCTTGGAATCCAGGTGGAGCCCGTTCGTGGGGAAACCGGTGCCGGAACCGGCGTCCGTCCTGGTCGAGTGGAGGAAGACCCGGACAAGAAGGCTGTGGTGAGCGCTCAGATCTCGGGAACCCTCCTGGAGGTTCACGCCAGGGTAGGCGACGAGGTCCGGGCAGGGCAGATTTTGGCCACCGTTCTCAGTCCCGAAGTGACCGGTTTACAAACCGAATACCATGAAGCTGAGGTGGAAGCGGATCTTGCCACCAAGGAACTTGCCAACAAGAAGAAGCTTATGGAGGTCAACGACGAGATTCGACAACCTGTCGAAACAGCGTCGCTAGAACTTGCGGCGGCACGGTCCAGAAGAGACTCTGCAAAAGCCAGACTCGATCAGGTGATGCTCAAGAACGAGCGACTGGAGAAACTCCTGGAAGAGGGCATCGCCTCTAGTCAGCAAGTGGAGGAGTCGCGGGCGGAACGTAAAGTTCTGGAGTCCCAGTTGGAAGAGGCTGAGAGTTCACTGAAAATCGCCCAGAATCACTTTGACAGGGAGAACAGGGTCTCCAGCGGTGGGCTCCGAGTGAAGGCTGAGACCTTCCCCGCGCAGGCTCGCCTGGCCAGAGCCCTGGAGAAGATGCGCCACTCTAGAGAGCGACTCCAGCAACTGGGAGCCAGACCCATACAACACACCGGTGTGGTGGAATTGCAGAGCCCTATCGGTGGTGTTGTGGTAGAGCGGAAGAGTTCGCGCGGGGAGACGGTCTCTCCGGGAGACCCTATCGCGGTTGTGGTGGACATCTCCACGATCTGGGTGTGGGTGGAACTCCGTCGAGAGGATCTTGACCAGGTGGGGCAGGGCGACACCGTGGAGGTCTCCCTGGAAAAGCAGCCTCAAGCTTCTGTCAAAGGTGTCATCGACTTTATCTCACCCCGCATCGACCCCGAGTCTCAGACTTTACGGACCCGGATCATTCTCACCGACCCACCTCCCCAATTTCGGGTGGGCAGCTTTGTCAACGCCAGGGTTTCCAGTTCGTCGGGAACGACAGTGCCTGCGATTCCGCCGAAGGCCGTCCAGATGGTGGAAGGCCGGACCGTGGTCTATGTGGAGGACGGCGAAGTGTTTCGGCGAGTCGCTGTCACTCTAGGAGGCGAGATCAACCAGGAGCTGGTTGCGGTGAGGCAGGGGCTATCTGTTGGAGATAAAGTGGTTGTGAAAGGGGCTGAACAGCTCAAAGCTATCGATCTAGCAGAGACTATCGGGGGGCACAGTCACTAATGGATAAGCTCATTTCCTGGTCCTTAGAAAATCGGGCTATCGTCTTGGTGTTGGGTCTGGCCTGGATTCTTGCGGGTGTCCATAGCCTGACCCAGCTTCCCATCGACGCGGTGCCGGATGTGACCAATATTCAGGTCACCGTGAACACCGAGGCGCCCGGCTTTTCACCGCCTGAAGTCGAGTCGCTTGTCACCATCCCGGTGGAAGGCTTGCTCCTGGGCTTACCCGATGTGGAAGAGGTTCGTTCTCTTTCCAAGTATGGACTGTCTCAGGTCACGGTGGTCTTCAAAGAAGGCACAGATCTTTACTTCGCCCGCCAGTTGGTCTCGGAGCGCTTGACGGCTCTCTCCGACCTGCTTCCCGCAACAGTGGGAGCGCCCGCACTTGGCCCTATCGCTACGGGACTCTCGGAGATCTATCAGTACCAACTCAAGGGCGACGAACGTTGGGACCTCATGTCTCTTCGCACCGTTCAAGACTGGTTTGTGAAACGCCAACTCCTCTCCGTGGAGGGGGTCACCGAGGTGAACTCCTTCGGGGGCCTGGAGAAGCAGTATCAGGTTGTTCTCAAGCCTCAGGCTCTGCATAGCTATGGCCTCAGTTATTCTCAGGTTTTCCAGGCGTTGGAGCGGAACAATCGCAACGTGGGCGGGGGCTTTCTGGAATCCCGGGGGGACCAATTACTTCTTCGCGGGCAGGCCATGGCATCGACCAAAGAGGGCCTGGAGCAACTCGTTATCGCCAATCATAACGGTTATCCCATTCGAGTGACCGATATCGGCGAGGTTCAGATCGGTGGGGCGTTACGCCAGGGGGCTGTGACCCGCGACGGCGAGGGGGAGGCGGTCATCCGCATCGTTATGATGCTTGCCGGAGAGAACAGCCGCCTTGTTTCCCAAAGGGTTGATGAGCGAGTGAAGCAGCTTCAGACGGAGTTGCCCGACGGAGTGACCATCGACACATTCTATGACCGTACATGGCTTGTGGACCGAACCCTGAAGACGGTGGAGAAAAATCTCCTGGAAGGGGCCCTTCTTGTGGTTGTGGTGCTTTTTCTCTTCCTGGGCGATGTGAGAGTGGCCCTGGTTGTGGCCTCTGTTATTCCTCTGTCCTTTTTGGGGGCGGCGTTCTTGATGGTGAGGACGGGAGTGAGTGGAAACCTCATGAGTCTCGGGGCTCTCGACTTCGGTCTGATAGTCGATGGTGCGGTGGTGATGGCCGAGCACAGTGTGGCGGCTCTTGCACTTACGAAGGGCGGAACCGTTTTGGGGAGAGTGAGAGAGTCTTGTGCCGAGGTGGCACGACCGCTCGCTTTCGGACTTCTCATCATCATTGCGGTTTATCTTCCAACGCTTGCTCTCACGGGGATGGAGGGTAAAATGTTTCGCCCCATGGCGCTCACGGTGATCTACGCGCTCAGCAGCAGTTTTCTCCTCTCCTTTACCATCGTGCCGGTGTTGCTGTCGCTCGTTTTAAGAGAGCAGTCGGAGCATAAAGATCCGTTTGTTTTGAAAGTTATGAAAGAGCCTTATCGCAGGCTACTGACCTTCGTGATGGCCTCTCCAAAGCTCGTTATCGGAGCGGCTCTGGTGCCGGCCGGATTGGCTCTCCTCGTGGGCACGAGGCTGGGAGCCGTCTTCCTGCCCGAACTCGATGAAGGGGCTCTGGCGATTCAGATGATAAGGATTCCCAGTGTGTCCCTCACCAATTCACTCAACACGGCGACTCTGGTGGAAAAGGCTGTTAAGGAGATCCCGGCAGTTCGCTCGGTGATCTCAAAGACCGGGCGTCCGGACCTTGCCACCGATCCCATGGGTGTGGAGATTTCCGATATCATCGTCACTCTGAAACCCGAGTCGGAATGGGAAGCCAGGAGTAAGGAAGAGCTTGTGTCGGTCATCAGAGAGCGGTTGGAGGCGATTCCAGGTATCAACTACAGCTTCAGTCAACCGGTGGAGTTGAGGGTGGAAGAACTTCTCTCGGGAAGCCGCTCGGATGTGGCACTCCAGATTTTCGGAGAGGATCTGGAGAGCCTGGTGAAGATCGGGAATCAAGTAGCGGAGCGATTGAAGGCTCTGCCCGGGGCTAAAGATGTTGCGGTGGAGCAGATCAACGGAGTTCCTTACCTGAATCTTGTGGTGGACCGGGAGGCGGCGGCTCGCTACGATCTCCCCACCGGTGAGATCCTCGATTTTATCAACTTCGCCCTGGGGCGACAGCCGTTGTCGGCGGTGTTGGAAGGAGAGAGAAGCTTCCCCGTGGTGGTGAGGTTGCCGGAGCCTGTCTTGAGTTCGCCGGAAAAGCTTGAGGGGTTGTTGGTCAAGGGGTCGGACAGTGGATACATTCCCTTCTCCTCTCTGGTGGACTTTCAACTCTCTGACGGGGTGGCTCAGGTAAACCGGATCAACGGACAGCGACGAGCGATTGTGAGCATGAACTTCGAGGGCGACGATCTGGTGGGTTTTGTGGAGCGGGCCCAGGCTGCCACCGAAGATCTCATCCCTCCGGGATACGCCACCCACTGGGGTGGAGAGTTCGAGAATTTTCAGAGGGCCAGTGGTCGACTCATAGTTATGGTGCCTCTGGTGATGCTGGGGATTCTCTTCTTGTTGTGGCTGAACCTCAAACGACTGACCCCCGCCCTTGTGATCTATCTCAATATTCCGTTCGCAGCGGTGGGCGGAGTTTTTGCCCTGGCGGGTCGAGGTATGCCTTTTTCCATTTCGGCGGGCATCGGTTTCTTGACCCTTTTCGGTGTCGCCGTTCTCAACGGACTGGTGTTGATGAGTGCGGTGGAAAGAGAAAGTGAGAGAGTCTCATACTGGAAAGAGGCTATCCAAGCCGCGGCCTTCAGTAGGCTGCGACCGGTTATGATGACGGCGCTTGTGGCCTCGCTCGGCTTCATCCCTATGGCGTTTTCCACCGGGGCCGGAGCGGAAGTGCAAAAGCCTCTGGCCACGGTGGTGATCGGTGGACTCTTCACTAGTACCTGTCTGACTCTGCTCGTCTTACCGGCGGTCCTGTTAATGTTGCCGAGGACCTTTCGCGCCGATCCCATCGGCAGGTGAGGACACGCCCGAGACCAATAACTTGTCTCATGAGAAACCTGAGAATTTGTCTTGTCCTAGCATCGCTCTTTCTATCGCCCGCCTCGGCGGATATTGAAGTTGGTGACCTGGTGGTGAATCGTCAAGCTGAGTCGGTCAACGTACGAGTGAATATGCATAATCCCGGCCCTGCCACGGCCCGTTCGCCTATCACTGTTCGTCTGTTTGTGAGAGCCGATGGGGAAGAGACTTTTCGAGAAGTTAAGAACTGGTCGAACATCACTAAACTTGCGGTGGGTCATCGAGTGTCTCGTGACTATTTCAACGACAGCCCAGGAGACTGGGATCCTGCTTTCAACGCTCCGTCCTTCACGGTCCGCGCCACGGCGACTTCATCGGCCGGGCGAGAAGCCGAGTTTGTGAAGCAGTTCCCCTAACAAAAAAAGCCCGCCAAATCGGCGGGCTTCTTAATGTCGCGACTTATCTAGTGAGAGCAGCCTCCCGAGTTTGTTCAGCGTTCTGATAGGTCTTCATCAGGGCGTCCACCACGGCTGTTCGGGCTTTGAGTTTGTCGGGCTTGGTATTGGCGCCAACCTTCCACTCTTTGTCGGCGAAGACCTGACTGGCCTGACGTTGGGGGTCAAGCGACACGCTGTGCAGTCCAAAACCCTCCTCGTCCCAATATCCGCCGGGAAACGATGCCTCAGGCATTCCGCCTTGCTGGACATCGGGTCTCAACTGGACGGCGTAAACAGTCTTCTTGGCGTTGGGGTCGGGTACGCTCTTGTCGGGCACCTGGAAAGGTGCGTAGGATTCCTGTTTCCACCACTCATCAGACCAGTCGAAGTAGGTGAGTCCCACACAGATGGGGTGTTCGAACGCCTGTTTTGTGAGGCTGCCGACGATTTCTCCACTACGTTGCAGAACGGCGGGGTCATCGTTGACCAGGCTGTTCACGCTGGACTCAGTGGGGAAGGTGAGATTGACATCGGTGCCTCCAGGGATGCTGACATCGGTGGCGGAGATGCCGAACATCTGCGCGAGCATATTCTTGACCTGAGTCAGTGCCGGCTCCAGGTAGGGCTGGAATGTGGTCTTGTCGGTTCTGGTGGTGTTCGGCATACCGAATTCGGTGAGAATCACCGGTCGAGCCAGGTCACCAAGTTTTTCCTTAGTGTAGTTCGTGAGGCTCGGATTCCAGTTCACGGTTTGGTATCCGTTCACTCCAAAGAAGTCGATGGCCCGACCGTGGGTGGCGAGATGCTCCATCCCCAGGACGGGAAGGTTGGGGTCGTCGTTGGTAGCCCAGCCCACAAGTTTATCGGGAGCAAGGGTCTTTGCCATCTCCGTGTACTTCTTCACTTGCGACCACCAGAATTCACTGGGTGCTCCGCCGTCGTCGCTGTAATATTGAGGAAACGCTTTTTCGTTGAAGATGGTGAAACCGAGAACGGCCGGGTGGTCGGCCACCTGCTCCACCATTTTGGGGAAGGCCGCGTCCCAGAATCTGACTTCAGCACCGATGAGCGGCACGCTGTTCTTGTTGTCGTAGACATGCTTGTACCAGATGGCATCGGGCATTGAGATTCCCACCATCACGTAGATAGGGTCTTGTCCGTTGTTCCAGCAGGCGTCTAGGAACTTCTTGTGTTCATAGAGGAACAGGCCACTGTCGGGATTGGGGATTTGTGAGGGGTCGGGCAGTGCTTTCTCGGCGGGGTCATTCGGTCCGATGTTGTTGAGGTGGTAGGGCATCATGTTGTAGACCCGGAGGGTGTTGAAGCCCATTTCGCGCATTTTCTCAATATCTCGCTGCCACAACCCTTCCCAGTCGATAAAGTGTTGGGGGGCCGGACTGTCCCAGAAGAAGTCTCCCAGATCAAGGGACTGTCGAGTGTTGTAGCCGATGGGAGCGGGGGAGTAGGCCACTCCTTTCACCAGGAACTCTTGAGGGTCTCCGCCCTGTGAGGCCACTGTAATATGGGCGCGGCCGTCGGGGTCAACGCGGGTCTTCCAGGCAGTCGTCTGGTCTCCGGCAGGGCCGGGGTCGGGATCGTTGACGGTGCCCTGATTGCCTCGCCAGGTGATGGTTTCCGTGTCTTCATAGAGGGCGAATCCCCCGCCCCGGAGGTAGTCGATTTCCACTGTTTGGGCGGTGAGGGGAACACCACTCACGGAAACAGGATTGACAGCTTCCACCTCGGTGTAGTGGACCATCTTTCCGGCGGAGTCTATAAAACTTAGTCCTAGAGAGTCGATCCCGTCGGGGATGGTGGCGTCGGTTTCGAATTCGTAGTCGGTGTTGTTGCGAGCAGACACCCCCGGGTGAGAGAGAGTGACCGTGCCTGTCGGCCCGGAAAAACCCTGCTGACCGCTTGAGGTGACAAAGTCTGAGCCGCCTCCTCCGCAACCTACGAATAGGAAGAGGAAGAGGGAGAGTATGGCAATCGGTTTGCGTAAAAAATCCATCTTTGAAAACTCCTGTCTTCAATCGGTTTGATACTAACCAGACGCGGCTCCAGTGGCTGGAGTTCCAAAGATTTTCTAGTATAAACGCCCCTTTATTCGCGGGTGGGTTAGGACACTATCGCCCCATGAGCCATTCTTGAGCCTTTTGCTCATTGAGCGCCGGAGCCTCAACCCAGTCGCCGTAGTCGTCGAGTTTATGACTGAATCGGTCGATCATCATCTGCTCCACTTCGTCGCTCGTGGCGTGCGGGTTCCGGCGGTGAAGTTCGGCTTGGACGGAGGCGGTACGGGGGGTGGCAAAAGAGGTTCCCCAGGCTCCGTCGATTTGACCGTCGGCGTAGAAGTCGATGCCGGGGTCTTGATTGGTGTAATCGGCCACCACTTCTTTGCCCCCGAACTGACGGGTGGCACCCACCGTGGTGGTTTCCTCGTTGGTCAGTCGATTTCTGAAGAAGTCCGGTGACAGTTCAGGGGTTGGTGCGTCGAGCCTCATCAAGGAGAGGACACGCCCGGAGTTGGCTGCGGCCACGCTGACGGAGTTATTGCGAGCCTCGAAGCTGTGAACGGCCTGGTCGTATTTCGCTTGCGCTTCGGTGATGCGCTCATCGGCGCTTGCCTCATCGATAAGAGAGAGGAGGCCTTGCTGAAATTTGGCACGAGCGTCGCCTACGCCGTCCAGGACATCCTGAGCCTCTACTCCGAGGGCGGGAGCCAATTTTTCAACTCTCCTTTGCCCAACGGTTTGGCTTTGGGGGTGAGCGGTTTTGTCCCAGGCCATGCGGGTTCTCTCATAGAGTGATTCCATGATCTGCGCTTTGCCCCAGCCTCGAGAAAGGTTGAGAACGGTATTGCGGGCGCCGCTTTGAGTCAGTTGTTCCAGTTCCTGGGTGGCCGACTGGAGGGAACCAAGTTGGCGATGCATGATGTAGTCGTAGGTGAACTGGCGAGCTTTCTCAGGCGTGAAGGGGCGGTTGTCGAGTCTCGAATAGAATCTCTCGGCGATGCGGGTTGATTCGTTGGCGGGTGCTTTTCGAAGTGAGATTCCATTCTGAAAGCCCAGTTCTCGGCTGGATTGCTCCACCACGTCTCCGTGCGATTTTCCACCGTGATCGTCGAAAAAGTCACTCACGATGAGGGTTCCGGGTTCGAGCGTTTCGGTTGCCGTCAGGTTCACGGGAGCTTCCGCATTGACATCTATCTTGGATTCAGCGACTTGAGCCACCTGGGCCGCCGAGGCGGGGTTCGCTATCCCCAGGACGGCGGGCGTTGCTGAAGCGAGGAGAAAAGACAGGTTGCGGAGGTTGAGAGATTCGGCCTTCTCCTTGTCAAGGGCGTTTTCAAAATCCGTGGTAGCCGTGAAACGTTCGACTTGCGACGATTCTTCGGCGGGCCGGGCCTTTAGTGGAGGCGGAGATTGTTTTTTGAGATTTCGGAGTGGTGAGTGACCAAAAATTTGCATCGTGTAAAGAGTAAGTCGGGATCGTTAAGCGATCGTCAAATCTTAACTCTTGAAAGGTTGCGATTTGCCGGGTTAATCTTGAAGGTCTTTGTCCGATACTCTTTTAGATGTGGGGATTTAGAGAGGTCAAGTCGACAGAGCTTGACAGACAGCCTGAAGAGTGGGAGAGTCGCGCTCGCTTTTTGGAAGTCGCTGTCCGAAATTTGATCATTCTGACGAAAGACTTTGCCTTCGATCTGGACGAATTGCAAACACCGGCATTCAAGGACCAACTGGACACTTTCTTGGAAGAACTTCCCAAGGAATGGCGCCCCCGGGCCCTGGAGAATAATTTTCGGACCCGTCAAAACCAGATCCAGGACTTCAGCAAACGTCAGCGCTCTTACATCGAGGAGAAGGAAGCTGAGTTCCGGCAGATCATCGATACTCTGGTTTCCGGTTTGGCCAAGGCCGGAGCGGAGAGTGACGAGTTCTGCAAAACCATGGAGTCCTGTGGTCAGGCCCTGGAGAAAGTGGCCAAACTCGATGATATCCGGAAGTTGAGAGAGGCTTTGAATCAGCAGATCGGGGTGATGAGTCAAGAGATTCGACAGAAGCGCGATCGCGACGCCAAAGCTCTTGAGCAGCTTCGAAAGAAGGTCTCCAACCTTCATCTCGAGTTGAAGACGGCTGTAAAGGAAGGGCGCGCCTGTCCTCTCACTCATGTGGGCAACCGTCGTGCCTTTGATGAGTCGCTGCAGAACCGCTACGAACATTGTTGCCTGGTGTGGAAACCGTTCGCGTTGATTCTCATGGATATCGACAATTTTAAGAAGATCAACGACACCTTTGGGCACACTGCCGGCGACCGGGTTCTTACCAATGTGGCGAGGGCCTTGAGCAAGCAAATTCGGTCCGACGATATGGTGACTCGTTACGGCGGTGAAGAGTTTGCCGTGATTTTAGGTTCGGCAACGCTTCGGGGAGCCAAGAAGTGTGCCCGCAAGTTGGTGAAGATGATCGATAAGCTGGCTTTCTTGTCCGAGGACGGAGTGGAGATTCCGGTGACTATCAGTGCAGGGATCGCCATGTTGAAACAGGAGGACACTCCCGAGAGTCTGATTCGAAGAGCCGATGAAGCTCTCTACGCCGCGAAAGCCAACGGCAAGAATCAAGCCGTTTGTGAACAGTATAAACCGAAGAGTCGATCCCATGGTATGGGGCGAATGGCTCGTGGTTTGCTGGAAACGTTTCACCTGGTTTAAGGATTTTTTCAGTCCCGCGAGTCGTTAACATTTTGATGAAAACCTGGGTGTCTGGTCACGCTACACTTGTGACATAGAACAAAAAAGATCCCAGGAGAATTCACTCGATATGATTTTGCGTCCAAACCTTTCCACCCCACAAACCACCTCGAGAAGCGTCGCTCCCAAGGCTGCTCCCTCGGCCGAGCCCACTCAGACCGGTCCTCAGGACAGTGCCAGTCTCGGAGAGTACAAGCCCGGAGAACTCCTCCTCCGTACACGTCCGGGATTCTCACTCGCAAGCAACAACAATTCGGTCGTCGACTCATTGGGAGCTCAGGTCCTCGGGTCTTTCGACACCCCCGGCGGCATTCATAAGTCCGAAACCGGTGAATTTCTCCACCTTAAACTTCCCGCCGGTGTCTCCGTAGAGCAGGCTATGGCGAAGCTTGCCGACGACCCCCGAGTCGAGTTCAGCGCGCCCAACACCATCTATAAGCTCGATGAGTTTCAGATGAACCAAAATCCCGCACCTGTCGACGATCCCGACATGGGCAAGCTGTGGGGACTGAACAACGAAGGCCAAACCGGCGGTAAAGCCGATGCCGATATCGACGCTCCCGAAGCATGGCAAATTCATGCCGGACGAACCCAGTCTCAAGGCGGTCCTATCATCGCCGTCATCGATACGGGAGTCGACTACAATCACCCCGATCTTCAGGCCAATATGTGGGTCAATCCCGGTGAGATTCCCGGAGACGGCATCGACAACGACGGCAACGGCGTGATCGACGATGTTCACGGCTACAACGCTTTCTCCGACAACGGCGACCCCATGGACGGTCAAGGTCACGGCACCCACTGTGCCGGGACCATCGGTGCCGTAGGTAACAACGGTGTGGGCGTGGTCGGTGTGAACCAGAACGCCAACATCATGGCTGTGAAGATTTTCAACGACGAAGGCAGCACCGACGCGGCGGCCATTGTTCGCGGTATTCAGTACGCCACCAAAATGGGGGCTCGTATCACCTCTAACAGCTGGGGCGGACCTCTGCCTAACTCCGCTATCCGAGAGGCGTTCGAGCAGTCTCCTTCCGCTCTCCACCTGGTAGCAGCGGGCAACAGCGGCTACAATAACGACTGGCTTCCTTCGTTCCCGGCCAACTACGGTCTGGACAACATCGTAGCGGTTGCTGCTACCGATCATAACGACGAACTGGCGAGTTTCTCCCAGTACGGCAAGAAGAACGTCGACTTGGGAGCTCCCGGTGTGGACATCCTCTCCACCGTTCCCGGCGGTAAGTACGCTACCTACTCCGGAACCTCCATGGCCACCCCTCACGTCGGAGAAAGCGTTGTAGCCGTGAACATCGTCGATCACGCCGTTGCCGTCGTTGTCGATGCCG
>JYMV01016262.1_pt1 | contig 19020 bp, 21 predicted proteins | sample 338911 | NCBI WGS metagenome assembly JYMV01 (sample SAMN03354496, study PRJNA234377) | hydrothermal vent metagenome | biome: Deep sea; feature: Hydrothermal plumes at the Eastern Lau Spreading Center, Western Pacific Ocean; material: Seawater | place: Tonga | collected 2009 | depth 2000 m m
CAAGCACCTCAACCCTGCGCTTGTTTGCCCTGAATGGACTGGAAGGGACAGAAAAGGACTCCAGTTAGGTACATTTTAGGTACAGTGACAATACGTTCCTCATTGACAGATATTCTGAGTCTTCTCACCGGATACAACTAACCTGGCCAAGATAATCCTTCTCTGAAATTTCAGCAGGGGCCCCAGTCGGATTTGAAGATTGATCCGGCTTTTTAATGGAACGATCCACACCCCCTTAAGGCCAATAATCGAGATCGATCCACGCACATAGAGGGTCGAGGCCCAGCCTAGCAACTTCCCAAATATATTTTTCGGGAAATTTTACGAATTTTGTCGATAAATAATTCGTCGCTGAACCTGCTCGAAGTAGGGGAGTGGGTCAGAAGGTATGAAGGGGCCGTTTAGAGTGATTCGATGGAGATTCGGCCCTAATCCCTTGAGACCAATCCCAGTTTTCAGTGGAACGATCCACTGGCCCCAGTCCTGCTATCGGGACCCACACTTAGGGGTTATATCCAGTTTCTAATTGTCCCGTCGTAGTGGCCAGCGCGGTTGGGTATCGAGTCCTAGACGTTTTGCGATTCGGGCACCAACTTCACGCGAACTGTCGATCACCTCACGTGCATTCAGGCGTGTCGATTGATAGTCGTCGTAGATGATCTGGCCGTCGACGAGAACTGTGCGTACGCTTCTGCCATCAGCGGAATAAATCAGTGTGCGGACCACGTCATGTCCTGGTGCCCATTCAGGACCTGACGTATCGTAAAGAGTCAGATCGGCACGCTTACCTTCTTCGATGGAACCTATTGTGTCGTCGGCGAGCGTAGCTTTAGCTCCTTCAATGGTAATCATCTCTAGTGCGGTCTCAGCAGGCACAAGCGTCGGGTCCATGCGAGCATCTTTGAAGAGCCCCGCAGTTAGAAATGCTAGACGCACAGGATCGAAAGTTCCACCAGACGATGCCCCATCAGCCCCGAGTGAAACTGTGACGCCGGAATCGATCATCTCGGGAATTTTCCCCACCTGCGTAGTGCCTTTTGCAAGCCTCATGGCGGCGCCTGGGCAGAACGCTACCTTTGTCCCGTGATCGGCGAGTAAAGCGACTTCCTCATTGGTTACAAACGTGCAATGGGTCAACAGTGTGCTTTCGTTCAAAACATCAAGGCGATCAAGATGGGTTATAGGCCAGCTCCCGGTCCGGGATTTGCTGAGTCTCGCCTCTTCTCGTGATGAGGCTATGTGATAAGCAATGGGAGATCCGTAGCTGTCGGCGAGCTTGCGGATTCCGCGAAACAAATTGTCGGAGGTGAAAAACATCAGGCCATAGATTGAGGCCCAGAGTCGTATGCGGCCATTGGCCCTTTCCGGTCCTCGGCTCAGTAGACCAGCCACCTCCGCCAGCGCCGCCTCGGTACTGGGGTGCCACAATGCTGTGCGCATCTCATCAGTCAATGTCTGAGACTCAGGCAAGATATCCGTTATACCGCGACCCAACACTGCGCGCATACCACTTTCCTCAACTGCCTGTGCGACAGCATCCACGTGTCCCAGAGAACCAAGGATATTAACGTCGACAAAGGTGCCGGTGCCGTTAGCTATCATTTCAAGGCAGGCTAACCGAGCGCTGACATATGCCTCCTCCTCGGTGAGAGTTGCGCAGAACGGATTAGCGTACTGGTTGGCCCAGTCAAAGGTTGAGAGAGTGTCCGGTATCAGTCCACGGCTCAGGTGTTCTACAGTATGGACATGTGTGTTCACGTAGGCCGGCCCGATGATGCAACCGGCGGCTTCAATTACCCTACCTTCTTGATGGGCGCGCGCCAGGTGATTGTGATCCAGCTTGGCAGTCTCAGCAATCTTGGTTATCAGACCATCTTCGATTAGCAAGGAATGATGAGGCAGGATTCGGCGATTGCCGTCCAGCGTTAAGATCGAGTCTGCGTCACGGATTAATAGCATTGAGGTGTTAAGTTGTTCTCATTTTTTCGTAAGCAGTTGTCTCGGGGTCGACAGGCGTGTGCGGTAATTTCTTGCTGGCATATACGTAAGCGTCCGGTCTGAACCAGCTGGCATCATCAATAACACCCACTCTAATTCCACGACGGTCCGGAGAATAACTACCCGACGAAAACATCTGTGATCCACAAGTTGGGCAAAACTCTTTAGTCATAGTGGAGCCTCGGTCACTCTGGTGTTGATAGGAGTGCGTCTCACCGGTGACTAGCAGGGTTTCAGTTGGCACGAATACAAATGAAGCATAGAGACTGCCACCCGAACGACGACAATCATCACAGTGACAACAGCCTTGGAACACAGGTTCCGCGCTGCATTCAAAACTGACGGACCCACACAAACAACGACCGCTGATATTTAATGTCATTACAGTCTCCAGTGTATATTTATTCTAAAACACGCCGTGGAAAATAAAGGGACACAACATTAATCGGTGTGTTGACCATTTCACTGATGACGAGATCGCCGCACACACTACAAAGCAAATAGGCATCAACTGGCGCTAATCCGTGTTCTCTTGCGAGGTAATCGATCATTTCAGTTGTTGCCATGCGTGCGGCCTCTCGGAGATCAGGTCCGACACCACAGGTGCCGTAGTAACCGCTACTATCGAGATGACGCACAACAGGACCAGGAGTAACGAATCTTGGCCCGCCTAGAGGATAGTCCTTCTCCAATTCCACCCGTAGTGCTACAGACATTGGTGATTCAAGTGCAGTCCCAGCAAGTTCACCATTGCCCTGGGTTGCATGGGTATCACCCAGCGATAGCAATCCCCCAGCTGTCTCGACGGGTAGATAAAGAATCGTGCCAGCTGCTAGATCGCGAAGGTCTAAGTTTCCGCCAGTAGGATACGGAGGAAGCGCAGGATGGGTACCTTCCGCACCGGGAGCTAACCCGATGATCCCTGGAAAAGGTTTAAGCGGAACACGGGCAATATCCGAGTAGGCAACTGGTTCGATACCAAGTTTGTCGTAGTGCCAAATTTTTAGGAAAGGTTCAAGGAATTGGTCATTCAAGATGCCGAAGATGTTGGTGATGGCACTCCATCCCCAGCCAGATGGCTGGAAGGACTCGATAGTTATCTTTAGTGCGTCCCCTGGTTCGGCACCATCTACCGCTAGCGGACCAGTTAGCGGTGCAAATTGTGTCCAGTCCACTGAAGCCAGGTCGGTGGCCACGGTATTTTCAGTGATTTGTCCTCCGGAACTATCGATGCAGTCGAACTCTACGGTATCTCCGGGAGCCACTGTTTGGACGGGAGTGTTGGCTGGATTCCAACCCATGTGGTGCTCGCGAGCGTGGATCGTATGTGCATTACCAAAAGACATGTCGATTCGTCCAGGACTGTGGTATAGAGACTATAGTTTTATCACTTTTCTTTCCGAAACAATATAGAGATTAGTAGCTTTGTCAGACGTCGAATTCCAGCATGATGTTGCTGAAAATTTTCTGCTGTCTAGTAAGACTTGCACCTCGCCCGCGTCGGCGAGTGAAAAGCTGTACCTTCGCGTTGTGACAGCACGCTTCACAATATCAGTCACAATTAATCAATCACTGCGCACGCCTATCCCACGCGAATGTGACTGAAAGTGACTCAAATAGCCTGGAATGGACTCCTGTCGGTTACGTTTTGGTCACGTTCCGAATCAAAGCCAACGTCCTAGGAACGATCTAACCCTAGTAAAGGGTTGATGTAGAAGGGAAGATTTGGTGGAGCCGAGGAGGATCGAACTTCCGACCTTCGCATTGCGATACCAAGCTTCACACTAGCAGTCAAATTTAATCAATCACTTACGCACACCGATCCCGCGCGGATGTGACTCAATGTGACCCAAATGGAGTGGAGTAAACACATTTCGGTCACATTCTGGTCACAGTGCTATTACCTTCCTCATTGACAGATATTGCGAGTCTTCTCACCAGATTCAACTTAAGTCTGGCGGAGAAATTCCTTCATTGAAATTCCAGCAGGGGCCCCAGTCGGGTCTGAAGGTCGATCCGGGTTTTTAGTGGAACGATCCCCCCTTAAGTTCGATAATCGAGACCGAACCACGCAAACGGACCTGAATAGACTGGAGAGGATAGTAACGGACCCGGTTTCAGCACATCGCGGCATTATTCGTCGACGGTTAATTGGTTCGATCTCTGTCTACAGTCGGGAAGTAAGATCAGGGCTCCCATTACGCAAACAAATAGCGTTAGGGGCCCGAATCCTTTGAAACCAACTACGAGATAGAGCCACCCTCCAAGGACAGACGCCGTGAGCCAACCGATGCTAGCCACAGAACTGTTCAAGCCCATAATAACTCCCCGTACTTCTGTAGGTACATCAGCCAAGGCTGCCATCAACGGTGGGCGAGATAAAGCGTTAAATAGGGAAAATCCAATCCCTAGAAATGCAGTGGTTACGAGACCTGGAGTCCAAAGGAACCACACTAGTGCAAAACTACCAGACAGCAATAGCATCCCTGCACTGCTCACTCTGCGAAAAGGAAATCTGTCTGCGAGTTGTCCTCCCAAAAGGGTGCCGGTGATGTTCCCAACGGCAAATCCTGCCAACGGTAGAGCAATTGCTTCGATTTCAAGATCATATATAGTTCGCAAAAATGATGGATAGTAAAAAGTAGCCAGTCCAAAGCCGATTCGCTCCATGATCAATGAGCTAAAAAGGCGTACGACAGGAGCTGTTAAGGCTTGCCTAAGTGTTAGTTGTTTGGAGCTGGCCCGCTTGTTTATTTCACTTGGTTTTTGTGAATTATTGTTTGCGTTAATTGCAAGGAGGATCCCAGCAAGAATCGCCACACTTGCAACGGAGATTTGTACACCGCGCCAGCCGATCCAACCTCCTATCCACGCAGCTAACGGTATGCCAATCAGTAGAGTAAGAGACTGGCCACTCATTACCCACCCTAACGCCCGGCCACGTTGTTGGTTGTCTGTTCGTAAAGACACTTCAGTCATCGAAGCAGTGCTAAACGAACCGCAGAAAATGCTAACGAACCCGATACAAATCACTAGTGACCAATATTGTTCGATAATCACGGTGGCGACCAACGATGTTGCAAGACCAGCAGGGCTAATAACTAGAAATATTTGACGCCCCCATCGGTCTGCACCCTTTCCGGAAAGAAAAGACGATATTCCCCAGACAACGGCAGTTAGTCCAAACAGATTGGCGATTGCAGGCAAGCCAACTGCGAAGTCGGTTGCCATTTCAAGTAGAAAAGGGGCCCGCGTCGAACCACTCGCGGTCGCTGCGAACATGCCTATACAACAAGAGATCACAAGGGCCCAAGGCATTGTATGACTGCGACTCCAGGGTGGAGGTTAGGTGGTCCGCACTAGGTATCTTATGCTTCCGCATAGAGTTCCTAGTGGAACAGTAGGCTATTGAAGCACTACAAGTAAATCGAGGGTGCTGCAAAATTTGAACTTGCGATCCTTACCGCGTAATGCAGTAGTCTACCGGAACAAGTCCTAGAAACCCTTAACTTATCAGGCTCCGACTCCACGCAAACGGACCTGAATGGACTGGAGAGGACTGGAACGGACCCAGTTTCAGCACATTTTCAGCACACTAACTCAGGGGTACCCACACCCTTTGTATAAAATAACGAATTCGAATATCCAGCCCACAAAGCGGTGGGAATTTTAAGCACTGAGCAACCAGTCAGTTGTGATGGGTCTGCTTTATCTCGACTTCCACGAAAACAAATTCATAGTCGTTGTTGTTTATCACATTGTGTTCCACCCCGGCTTGGCGGAAGTACGAGTTGCCGGTGACCAGATCTGCTGTGACGGGGTCATCGGAAGTCTTGAGTAACAACTGCCCTGTGACCATTGGTATGACGACGTAGTCGTATGCGTGCCTGTGCCACCCGGTCTCAGCGTTTGGCGCGAAGCGCCACTCGGTTACGCGGGATTTGGCGTTATCAATCTGAATCGTGGGCACCACCGTTGGTCTGTTCTCCGTCATAATGAGCATTGCCTCGGTGTTAAATGTTGTTGGAAAGCCGAATTCTCATGGCCGGATGTAAATAGAGTGTCTGACGCAAGGGCCAGCAATATAGCGCGAGACCAGGCGGGTCAGTTAACATCCGCCAGTAGTAGTAAATTGCGTTCGCAAATCTGAACAGGACGCTGAGTTATTCTCTCAAAACGACCTATAAGTGAGCACAGTAGCAAACAGCATTAGCGCGGACCGTAGGGTACACGGCTGGTGTGCGCTTTGTCGGTCACGCTGTGGGTGTATTTCGATTGTCCGCGATGGCCGATTGACTGCGGTTGAGCCGGATCGCGACCACCCCACCGGCCGATCACTGTGTGCCAAGGGTCAGGCGGCGCCGGAACTGGTCTACAGTGCCGATCGGATACTTTACCCGATGAAACGGACCCGACCGAAAGGGGACAGTGATCCGGGCTGGTCTCGCATCAGCTGGGATGAGGCGCTCGACACTACGGCGTCGCAGCTGCTGGAAAATGCTCGCCAATTTGGCCCAGAGAGCGTCGCCTTTGCCATTACTACCCCGAGCGGTACTGCCATATCGGACTCTATCCACTGGGTCGAGCGGTTGATGCACGCCTTTGGCAGCGCTAACAACTGCTACGGGACTGAGATCTGTAACTGGCATAAAGATGTGGCACCTACTTACACATTTGGCACCGGTGTTGGTGTGCCTGACCTTGACCATGCTGGCTGTATTCTTCTGTGGGGATATAACCCGAATAGCTCCTGGTTGGCACAGGCACAACGCCTCGCCGACGCCAAACGTCGCGGGGCGCGTACTATCGTGGTGGATCCTAGACGAAGCGGACCTGGAGTGAAGGCCGACCAATGGTTGCAGGTTCGCCCCGGTACCGACGGCGCACTCGCGCTCGGCATTGCCCATTTGATAATTGCAGAAGGCACCTACGACGCCGACTTTTTGCGTCGTCAAAGCAATGGCCCGGCGCTGGTTCACCCTAAGGAAAAGCGGCTGCTGGTTGAAGCAGACTTTTCTCGAAACGGTTCTATCTCCGCTTGCGTGGGCTGGGATCAAGCGTGTTCAGCTCCCGTGCCGCTAGGCCGGTCGGTATCTACAGGCGATTCTTCACCCGACTGGCTTCTCGAAGGTGAGGTCGAGGTCAACACTCTGACTGGACCGGTTATTTGTCGACCAGTTTTTGATCACTACGCCGTATTGTGCAAAGACTATTCGCCGCCGAAAGTCGAGGTCATCACGGGTGTACCCGCAGCTCAAGTGATTGAGACTGCCAGGTTAATCTGGGCGTCGCGACCCGTGTCATGGTATGCCTGGTCCGGTGTGGGCCAGCATACCAACGCAACCCAGACGGCCCGTGCAATTACGCTGCTTTATACGCTGACGGGCAGTCTCGGACGGGTCGGAGGCAATTATCAGGCTGCCAGGTTGCCGGTTCCTGATCTATCAGGCTTGGAGCTGAGGACTTCGCGGCAGCGGGCTTTGACACTCGGTCTTGCCAGTAAGCCACTGGGACCGCCGAAGGACGGTTGGTGTACATCGGACGATCTCTACCGTGCGATCATCGAAGCCGACCCCTATCCTGTGCGCAGCCTTCTGACTTTTGGCGCCAACCTGCTTGTTTCACATGCGGGAACCCGTCGAGGTGCCGAAGCACTGGAGATGCTCGACTTTCAGGTGCATGCTGATCTGTTTCTCAACCCGACCGCTGCATACGCGGACATCTTTCTGCCCGTCAATTCGCCTTGGGAGCGCGAGGTGCTGCGGGCGGGGTTCGAGATCAGCCCTCAGGCCCAGTCATGGGTCCAGTTAAGGCCCGCGGTCATTCCGAGCCGCGGTGAGTCGCGTGACGACGGCTGGATCGCATTCCAGCTCGCTAAGCGCCTGGGGCTAAGCGATGTCTTCTGGGACGGTGACCAGGAGGCTGCACTGCGCGAATACCTGTCAGCAACGGGCCTGTCGTTGGAGACACTCCGCGCCAACCCTCAAGGGATGAATGCTGATCCTGAATCTATCCAGGATGCCAGTCAGGAGGTCGGTTTTGCCACGCCCAGCGGGCGAATTGAGATCTGGTCCGAGACGTTCAGGACTCACGGATATTCACCCCTGCCGGATTACGTCGAGCCGGCGCTCAGTCCAGTAAGTCGACCCGAACTGCTGGCTGAGTTTCCGCTGGTTCTGGGCTCCACAAAGCCTCATCAGTTCTGCCACAGTCAGCATAGAAACTTGCCATCTTTGCGTCGCATGTTGCCGGATCCTGTCATGGAGATACACCCGGACGCCGCCCAGGCACGCGATATTCAAGATGGCGACTGGGTCCGGATTAGCACACCGTCAGGTAGCGCCCATGCGCGTGCGCGATTGAACGCCTGGCTACGGCCCGACACGGTGATGGGTCAGCATGGCTGGTGGCAGGCGTGCGAAGCACTCGGCAAACCAGGATACCCGATACTTGGCGAGCACAGTGCCAACTTCAATCTGCTTGTTGATGATACGGAAGCTGACCCAATCAGCGGTTCTGTCCCACACCGATCCGGTCTGTGTCAGGTCACACGACTTGCCAAGCAGCAGGATCTAGAAGAACTGGAAGGGACAGGAATGGACTCAGTTTCAGCACGTTTTCAGCACACGACAAATTCGGAGCAGGAAGGGGCCAGCGGAACTGGCCTAAAAGCAGTGGAAAATGGTGGGCGCGGCTGGATTCGAACCTCCGGCCCCTGCCTCCCGAAGTAAGTGACTACGCCTACGATAATTAACTACCAATCCCATCTCCTTACCATAGTCTCGCCATATCACTCTATTAAGGTGAAGAGGTTTACGGTTTTAGTGGGATGTTGGGAATTAAACTTATCTACTACATAACTATTTGGATTTAAGATGGGGAGATGACACGCCTGTTCAACCGCTTTGGAATGTGTGTGCCTTGGACAATGTTGTTAGCTGTTATGTTGGTTGTATTTGTAGCAGCACAGCCCGCTCAAGCAGAGCAGAGGCCTGGCACGTTGCTACGTGAGACCGTAGACCAGTTGCTGGATGAACTCAGTAATAACCGGCCAAAATATGAAGCCGATAAGTGCCAGCTGTATTCCGTAGTAAATCGTCTTGTCCTACCGCTGTTTGCGATCGACAAGATCAACCGACTCATTCTGGGTAAGCATTTCAAGGCAGTCAGTCCTCAAATGCGAAATCGGTTCAGCCGTGCTTTTATGGAGATGCTAATAAGAACCTACGCGACAGCCATGTTCGAGTACACCGATCAGGAATTGGTGTTGAAACCACCAGAGAGCCTGGAGTTCGATAAGTCCGCAGGGACTGCCCTGTTGCGTCACCGCGTCCCGGTTTCTGGGCAGGCGCCAGTGCTGGTCGATTATGTTTTACGGAGAACAACGGACGGCCATTGGCAGATTTTGGATATCAAGATTGACCATATCAGTCTTGTGCTGACTTATCGCCTCCAGTACGACCATATGATCAGGAAAAAAGGGTTTGAACTACTTCTCTTTACGCTAGAGAAAAAGGTCGAAGATTGCTGAGGACCGTTACTGAAACGGTCTACTCTGATTTCGGTGAGTCCAGGTGAATAGAAATTAGCTACAAACGCGCTATGAAGCACATCCCCACATTCCTCTGCCTGTTCTTGCTTAGTGGTGTTGTAATTGCTGACATTACAGGTAAAGCCCACGTCACTGACGGCGATACGGTAAAGATAGGCGACATCCGTATCCGCCTGCATGGCATCGACGCACCAGAACAGAAACAAAAGTGTTGGAAGACTGGGCAAGCATGGTCATGCGGACAAGAATCGACGAAGACGCTGAACACTCTAATCAATAATCAGATCATCACTTGCAAAGGTGATACGACTGATCAATATGGAAAACTCATCGCTGTTTGCTACCTAAAAACAACGGATCTGAATGCAGCAATAGTTGAAGCCGGGATGGCTCTAGCTTCTCGCAAATATTCAATTCAGTATGTTCCCAACGAACAAAGCGCACGACAGAAAAACAAAGGCATTTACTGGGATCACCTTTTACATCCAAACACCTGATTTGTTCTGGCAAAAGAAAATCCTGTCGTAGCAGGGTTCTCCGGTAGATAATGGTTCTTTATATTGCCGCCACCTGAATTCCCTCCAGCATCGTTACCCATGCCAGCAGAGCTCCCATCTGCTCTGCCTTGGCTGATTTCAACTGTTGGTTCTCTTGTTGCAGGTCGAGTTCTATAACGACGATGTCAGCTCGTTGATAGAGGCGATCGACATCTGGCGGAAGCGGATAGATTTCCTGACGCAGGTTGTGGACCGAGCCGAGCGACCAGAGCTCACCGGCACGATCGCCCGTCACGCGCCAGACCGACGGCTTGCCCCACTCGGCAGCCGATAGCACCAACAGAGCGGGTATCAACAGCCTTACATTCGATCCGCCGCGTCGACCCAGTCAACCTCTGTCGTTATCTTACCGTCGGGTTCCAGTACCAGCCATCTCATGCCTGGCGGGCGACTGTCGAGTGCAAACAAATCGCTGTCGGGCAGGAACTGGAAGCACGTGGATGGCGTGCTCAAGAAACGCACGTTGTTTCGCTCTCGATCGGATGCCTGATGAACATGCCCCCAGAGCACGGCTCGCACCTGATCATGTCGATCAATGGTTTCCAGAAACTCCTGTGCATCGCGTAAGCCGACCTCGTCCAGCCATGCGCTGCCCATGGGGAGCGGCTGATGATGAATGCAGATCAAGACTTGCTCTTCCGAGTATCTTGACAACGACTCTTCCAGGACGGCGAGTCCATCGTGACCGAGCGCGCCCGCGTCCTCTCCCTTCTGAAACGTGCTGAGCAGCATGACGCGCCACTCACCCAGCTTCACGTCGCCGCACAGTTGAAACGGCGACGTCATCAGCAGCTCAGTCATGAGAACCGGATCGTCGTGATTGCCCGGGATGCAGAATACGGGCAGGCCGAAGGCCTGGAGCGTTTCCCGAAAGCGCTGATAACCGGCTCGGCTCTTATCCTGAACGATGTCTCCTGTGACGACGATAGCATCCGGCGGCCACCGGGAGTCCTTGCGGATATGGTTCAGTACATCAAGAAAGGTTTCCTGCGTGCTGACACCGCACATTCGGCTGTTTTGTTCGGCATGCAGGTGAGTGTCAGTGAGTTGCAGAAGCACCGTCGCGCGCTTGTCGCTACTCTGGGCCATATTTCAGAGCCATAATTTGAACCATCATCTTACGAAGGGTCGTGTGCGATTTAGGTATCATACTGAATTCTCCTATAGGCCGAACCAGCACTGGTTCACAGTTCAGCCGGTTGCGGAGACTGTCCTCAGCGAGCGACGATCTATACCTTCTACCAGATTTACCGCCAAAAGCAATGGCCCGATCGCATTGACCGGAAATTCCTTCGATCAACATGTCTTTAGGTAGAACTCACCTATTACCGCAACAATGAAACCCCTCACCTTCCTCTGCCTGTTCCTATAGAGTGGTGTTGCTAGTGCTAAAAGGTTTACGGTGTTAGTGGGATGTTGGAGAATTTCGTAACAGGAATAAGATAGCGGTATGAAATTTCTCTCCAAATTATTTCTAGCCGTTCTATTGCTGACAGTGACTTCTGTCAGTTGGGCGGCTTGTCCTGAAGGCAGCAAGAACAACTACAAGGGGGAGTGTGTGTATGCCTCGGGATTTATTGGGCTGGCCGGGCATCCCTTGGCGGTGGAGCGTGTCTTCCCAAATCTTGATTTCTGGCATTTGACCAACCTAGAACAACCAGAAGACGGTTCAGGTAGGTTCTTTGTAACTGAACAGGGTGGTCTTATCCGTGTCTTCCCCAACCGGCCAGATGCCAACCAAGCACCTGTCTACCTGGACCTGAGTGGCCAGGTTAGTAACAAAAACAGCGAAGAGGGGCTCCTGGGGATGGCCTTCGACCCAAAGTTTAAAGACAACGGTTTTTTCTATGTTTATTACTCTGCCTCCAATCCTCGCCGCTCCGTCGTCTCCCGGTTCTCAGCTAGCATCGCTGACCCCGATTTAGCAGATCTTGGAAGTGAGTTAGTAATCCTAGAAATCCCGCAACCCGCGGGTAACCACAATGGGGGTCAACTGGCTTTTGGCCCCTACGGTTATCTATATATAGGCGTAGGCGATGGTGGATGGGGCGGAGACCCTTTTGGCAATGGGCAAAACACGGGAACACTTTTAGGCGCCATTCTGCGGATTGACATCTCCAGCGCCAGCGCCAGTGAAAGCTACAAGATACCCGCAAGCAACCCGTTTGCCAGTATAGAAGGGTCCCGCGGGGAGATTTTCGCCTACGGCCTGCGCAATCCCTGGCGTTTTTCTTTTGATATGGTGCACGGTGAAACGCGGCATTCCGATAGTGAGAAATACGAGCCGAAAGGACCCGTGGAGATTTGGGTGGGCGATGTTGGTCAAAATCTATGGGAAGAAATAGATCTGGTTCGCATTGGCCTTAACTACGGGTGGAACGTGATGGAAGGCAGTCACTGTTATTTCCCCAATACCAATTGTCTGACTTCTAGACTGGAGTTGCCAGTGCACGAATACGGAAGAGAGGGCGGGTGCTCAGTCACCGGCGGTTACGTGTATAGGGGAAACCGCTTACCCTCCTTGACTGGAACTTATGTTTTTGGTGACTTCTGCTCGGGCAAGATTTGGGGTATGCGTTATGACGGCACTTCGGTGACCTACAATCTCCTCTTGGCGGACACGGGGTTGAATATCACCTCCTTTGGCCAAGATTTAGAGGGGGAAATATACATCCTGTCTCGCAACGACGGAATCTACCGACTAGCGAACCCAGATGAGGACAACTGAAGACCCTACAATAGCGGTATAAGAACTTACATCACATTCCTCTGTCTGTTCCTGCAGAAAGGTTTACAGTTTTAGTGGGATGTTGGGAGTACGATAGTGGGATGGAACGTCTGTTTGCCATTGCGGTTTTTCTATCAGTGATGTTCTCCACTGATCTCCCGTTTCTGAGTACTACAACTGCTTTTGCAGCGGGTGGCCCCAGTTCTTCCTATCGTTATCTGAAAGGGATAAGAACAGTGAACTATGAGAAATCGTTTGACGATGCCGCCCGGGCTAATACTGTATTTGATACTGATACGTAACTCTTATCACACGGTACAGCAACTATTATCCCAAAAGAATCGTTGTGCTTCTGCGTGATGCGAGAAGACTCTGCACGTCACGAAGATGCAACTAGCTCAGCCCGTTACTATCGTCGACACGCTGATATAAACGCCGAGTAGCGTAAGTCCTACAAAAAAGAGACGTCTGAAGGCAGATTCTGACAGTTTCGGACGTAGAATGCGGCCAACCCACATACCCAACAGAGCAGGCAATACCGCCATGAGTGAAATCCAGCCCAGGTCATCAGCGAAGAGACCATGATCCTTGAGTGAAAATGCAAGGCTAAGTGTCGCGATCGTAAACCATAGGCCCATGGCCTGAATCAGTTCATCTTTCTCCATTCGAAGCGATTGCAAATAACCAATAGCAGGAACCACAAACACGCCAGTCAGGCCAGTGATTCCTCCGGACACCATCCCAACAAACGGTGAAATCCAAGATTCGCCGGAGCCAGGTGATGAAAGCTTAAACGAGCAAAGACTACTGAGGCCGTAAAAAGTAACGACTATGCCAAGAATAACAGTGAACGACGCAGGATTCCAAGTCGACAGTAGTGATGATGTAAACCAGGTAAAGACTGCGCCCAAAATAAACATAGACCAGCATCGACGAATCAGGCGAATCAAGTGACCGCCAACAAGTCCTTGCCATAGGTTGGTGATTAGTGACGGGAGCAACATAAGCGTCATTGCCTCGATCAAACCAAGAAATGTCGCGATAATTGCAATTGACACAGTGGGCAACCCAAACCCAATTAAGCCCTTTACACAACCGGCCAAAAGAAAGATGGCTGCAACGAATACAACTACATCATAATTCATCTACGGGATTTCAAAAAACAGGACGAATGTCCAGCTGGAAGAAATATTTTCGGTGGTTGACATATCTTAAACGGGTGTTCAGGTTAGGGTTTCTATTTTCGGATCACTGACACCCACAATTACACCCCCATGAGTGATCACCTTGACTATATCAAGCATCTAGCTGCGGCACAGTGTCTCCCCTATTACTGATTCTGCTGACGAGGACAAGGATGATTGAGATCAAAAGTTAGGAGAAGGTTTGTTCCGACCAAATCTGTTGCCGATAATTGTGTGCCCACCAGAAGAATCCACGCTCCTGGCCGCTCTTGCGGGGTTGATCCTGCATAGGCCATACTTCCCATCCTGACGATGGGATGGGGCCCAATTGAGCGTCGGATGATTACCGTCTGGTAGCTGTGTCGTCCGTCACCGTTCGGGGTGTTCTAACATTTCAATCTGGTGTCAAGGGCTGCTCTCCTGTCAGTTCTCCGCCCGGCTATACTTGCAATAACCCCTTATACATTGAGCATGCATGACGCAACGTCGCTATTCCAGCAGACCGTTTCCACCGTATCGATTTATACCAGGTCTAGCCCCGCATCCAACCCGCGATCCGGAGGGCCACTCCTACAACCACGAGCCGGAGCTGTTGAAATCTTTTGATCCTGACAAGTGGCACTCGTCTGAGGAGTATTTGTATGGCATTGACCTGTTCAACCACGAATACTGGTGGGAAGCCCACGAAGCTCTTGAGGCCGTGTGGGGCGCAGCAGGTCGCCGCACCAATACTGGACTTTTTGTTCAGGGCCTGATTCAAGTGGCGGTCGCACACCTTAAGAAATTCCAGGGATTTGACGATGTCGCAACCCGTATGGCCCAGACCGGACTCCAAAAGATGATGCCTGTTAATCAAGTTTATCTGGGCATCGAAATGACCAGATTCAGGGCTCTGGTCACCGCGTATTTCCTCGAAGGGAACGGGGGACCCGTGCAGGTTACGCTCACTCACCCGGCCTGAGCCGAAAGAAAGTAACCGAATGAACGAAAAGCAACGACAGGCGACTGCAGCAACATGGCAAGCCTATAATGCGCTAGAAACGACTAAGCGACGTCATTTTGGTTATTTAGAAGCACTTGAATCTCGGCGCAATAAGTTCAATATGGAGCCGAGCGAAGCTGAGAATCAAATGCTCGCTCGATTACTGAGCGACCACGATGAACAAGTTACCGCATTCAAATTGGCTTCTGAAACACTTCGTAACTCGAATCGCGAGGCTTTTGATGCACTCTGGGTCTATATCAACGAGATCAACGTAGCCCTAGTCCCCTTTGAGAGTAAAGGGGTTCACTGATGAACGATCAATTCTGACCACAGAGGGAGGAATAGATCATGAAAATACTTCTGACAGTGAGTGTCCTCATTTATTCGCTGTTGTTCTTTGCTGTGCCTTGGGGGATCGTCTAGCGGTAGGACTGTGGACTCTGACTCCGCCAACCAAGGTTCGAATCTAGGTATGTCTCCCATTTACAGGGCCATTCCTGGCGGTTGTTCAGAACAGAACGAGTGTTTATTCTTCCTATACTCTGAACAGGGCGAGGTCGTGTCGAGTGGGACAATCAGGACGACCCCTTCTTCGAATTGACGCTTGTGGGCAAAACGCTAAAAATCGGTGACAATTTGGAATTGACAATCGTTGAACGCGACCCGCGTTGCAAGGTAGTCACGCTCGACCCTGACACCGCCGAAGCTACACCCAAGCTGTTGCGGTATCTCGCCCGAAATCATGGCGGTAATGCCGGCGTGTTCGCTGCAGTCCTGCAAAGGGGTCAGGTGAACAAGGGCGATCCGATCTTCGTGATATGAGTCAGAGCAAGGGGAGCGATAGCACCGTCGGGCACTCCTATCACCGGTTAACTGTAAAAGAGGCACGCGATGAAACTGAGCTACAACCTATTGCCGCAATCGTTTCAAAACATGCGACCGGTCGCGCTCGCGAGTGAACGCGCGGGTTTGTACTCTATCGCCATCGCGGATTCCCCGTTGATATCGCGTGAGTTGTTTGTGTCATGTGCCGAGTGCCTACACGAGACAAAATCGTTGAATGTGATGACCGCGGTGACGAATCCGTTGACACGGCATCCATCCGTTGCGGCATCGGCAATAGCAACCCTGTGTGAAATGGCGCCCGGACGCCTCCTGGTCGGCATCGCAACGGGTGATAGTGCGGCCTGGGGTGCGGGCCTCCGTCCGGCTAAGGTCAGCGTATTGAGTGATTACATCATTGCGCTCAAGCAGTTGCTTCGTGGAGAGGTTGCGACCTGGCAAGGACACGAGTTTCGCTTGCACTGGGACGGCTATGACCCGTCATCGGCACCGCCAATTTACGTCGCCTGCGCTGGTCCGCGTGTGTTGCGAATGGCAGTGGAGGTTGCCGATGGCATCATTCCTGCAATGGGCTATGCACCCCAGAATATTGCACATGTTAAGCAACTGGTCGCGGACGCCTGTGTTGAGTTTGAACGAGACATTCATGAGTTCGCGATTTCGTGGTATGCGGAGTTCACGTTCGGTGAAAGTGCCGAGGAAGTACTGAAGTCTCACTTGGGTGCGGATTCCCAATGGTTGGTCATGGGCAGCACGGAGGGTAAGCTCATACCGCCGGAGTACATTCCGTTACTCAAAGAAATGCATGCTGACGGTCATAACCTCGCAGTTGCCTACAAAGATCGTGAGCGGGGGGAAAAGCTGGTTCAACGAGCCAAATCACTAGGACTCTATGATTGGTTGTACGCCCGTGCATCACGATTGTGCGGTACACCCGCAGAAATTGGGGCTCGACTACAGTCGTTTCAGGAGCAGGGCCTTGATCATTGGTGTCTTTGGCAGGACGGTGGAGAAGGTGACTACAACGATATGCCGGTTAAGCTTGGTGAAGCACTTAGATTTGTCGACTAGTCTCGGATTTGCAGATGGACCCAGTTTCAGCACACGACAAATTCGGAGCAGAAAGTGGCCAGTGAAAATAGCCCAAAAGCAGTGGACAATGGTGGGCGTGGCTGAATTTGAACCAACGACCCCTGCCGTGTGAAGGCAGTGCTTTCTACCGGGTGTAACGTTAAATCAACCACATACGCACTCCGATCCCGCGCGCAGGTGACTGGAATGGACTGGAGAGGACACATTTAGGTCACATTCTGGTCACAGTGACCTGATCGAAAAGGAACCCTTAATCCCACTGAGATCAATCCTAGATTTGAGTGGAACGATCCACCACCCCCACATTTGCTGAAAGCAAATTCCTATTCCTCATTCCGGCTTTGTCGTGGACAACAGTGCATGTCCGCGCGAACGACCTAAAAGGTTGCGCATTCGCCGCGTCAGTATTTTTCGACATAATTGTCATGAGCTGAGCGGGAGTCCTTCGTCCTTCCAACGCAGCAGTCCGCCGGCCACGTTAGCGACTCGCTCGTAGCCGGCATGGCGTAGGATGTTTACCGCCATGGCGGAGCGGCGGCCAGAACGGCAGATGGCCATGACCGGTTTGTCAGTCGGGACCTCGCGCACACGCTCACGCAACTGACCCAAGGGGATGCTCTCGTCTGCCATGGTGGTTTCCCCGGGGATGCATTCCTCGGGTTCCCGAACGTCCAGCAGATGGATATCTGCGCGGTGTTCTGCCACCCATGCCGGTTCCACTTCCATCACTCCGGCGAACGTCACGACAACCGGTGCCCAGTCTGGCCCCGAAGGCATCTTTCCGTCCTCGGGTTCGCCGCTGACCATATTGGCGGACAGGGCGATATCAATCTGCTTCGGATGCGGCAGCTGCATGGCATCCATGTAGCCGACGAAATCCTGCTTGCTGGCGCCGCCGCCGATCCGGGCGTTATACGCTTTCTCCTCAGCCACGGAGCTGACAGTTCGGCCGTTGTAGTCGTGTCCCGGATAGACCAGGCAGCTATCCGGCAGTGAAAAAATTTGGCTGCTGATGGAATCGTACAAGGTGCCGGCGTTGCCCTGTTGGAAGTCACAGCGACCACAGCCACGAATCAGCAATGCATCACCTGTGAACACCCGCGAATGGTCCTCGGTCACATAGCTCAGGCAGCCGTCGGTGTGGCCCGGGGTGGCGCGTACTTCGAGCGAGTGCTGACCGAATCTGATGACGTCACCATGGGCGAGTTCAACATCGACATTGGCGGCGCCGATCTTCTGGGAAACGGCAATCTGGCAACCCGTCTTCTGCTTCATCAGCCAGGCGCCGGTGACGTGATCGGCATGACAGTGAGTATCCATCGCGTAGAGCAGTTTCAGGTCCAGTTCGCGAAGCAGGGCCAGGTCACGATTCATCTGCTCGAACACAGAGTCGATGACCACGGCCTTCCGGGTGTCCTCATCCGCGAGTACGTAGGTATATGTCGAGGAGGTGGTATCAAACAGTTGCTGGAAGATCATGGCAGCCAGGGCTCCTGGTGGTTGGTCAAATAAAGGATATGGCGGTCGCTCGGCTTAAGCAACTCACTGCCTCGCACTATTATTTAGCAGCGGCTGGATTTGAACCTCCGGCCCCTGCCGTGTGAAGGCAGGAGTCTACCGGATCAAGTTCTAGAAACCCTTAACTTATCAGGCTCCGACTCCACGCAAACGGACCTGAATGGACTGGAGAGGACACATTTAGGTCACATTCTGGTCACAGTGACCTGATCGAAAAGGAACCCCTAAGTGGTAGAGATCAATGCTGATTTGAGTGGAACGATCCACTGGCCCTCGTCCTGTTATCGGGACCCACACCCTCACTGGCAGAGAAGCTATTTCATTATTGATTCCTGTACCGCGGCATCTCCCAAGTTCGCCACTTATGTTTCAAACTTTTGACACTTAAGTTGCAGATATAGATCAGTCTTTTGTGAGAGGCTCTAGGTCATGAGCTTTATGACCTCACTAATCCCCCCGGCCAACCTTCGAATTGGTCTTTGTTCGTCTCGAGGAGCCTCCAATGACAAGAAGAAGCGTATCCGATCGTGCGTGGTATCTCTATGACTGCTGCAAGTGTCTTC
>JYMV01045185.1_pt1 | contig 19008 bp, 17 predicted proteins | sample 338911 | NCBI WGS metagenome assembly JYMV01 (sample SAMN03354496, study PRJNA234377) | hydrothermal vent metagenome | biome: Deep sea; feature: Hydrothermal plumes at the Eastern Lau Spreading Center, Western Pacific Ocean; material: Seawater | place: Tonga | collected 2009 | depth 2000 m m
TGACAGTCGACTTCAACTGCCAGTCAATAGTGAATCCGATTGCTGACGTTACTAAGTTCCTGTGCAGTGCCGGCAACCATTACTCGGGCTGCGACAATCCGAAACTGGACGCAATCTACGACCGACTGCTCAAGGCTGAAACGCCAGCACAGCAGCGTGCGACCATGCGAGAGTTCGAGAAGGAAGCGTTTGATACGGCAGGCACTAACCTGACGCTGTGGTGGTACAAGATCAATCCACACCGTTCGTACGTGAAAGGTTGGAAAATCGCGCCCAGTCACTACCTGAACCAGTCGCTGGATCAGATTTGGCTGGATAAGTAAAACCAAGAGTTGGTTGATCCCACGCAAGTTGTTGTGCGTGAAATGTAACTAACGCCCGTCGCCGTCCGGCGACGGGCGTTTACCTTTAACTGTATCAATAACCTTGCACAAATACATCGTCAAACGGTTGTTGCTGATGCTTCCGACCTTGCTCGGCGCGGCGATACTGGTTTTCTTTTTGTTACGGGCGATTCCAGGTGACGTCTGCGAGGTGCGTCTTGCTGGCTCTGGACTTTACGTAGACGAAGCTGAGATTGAGCTGTGCCGTGAAAAGCTCGGTCTGACAAAGCCCTTGTTTGTCCAGTTCGTCGACTTTGTCACGGGTTATTTTAGGTGGGACCTTGGTGACTCGATGTGGACCGGCAAGCCCGTCACTGAGGAGATCGCAGTCAGGTTCCCCCTTTCGTTGCAGGTCGCGATCATGGCGACGGTGGTCGCAGTTGTGTTCGCCATTCCCCTCGGCGCAATCTCAGCCATCAAGCAGGACACCTGGATCGACTACGTGGTTCGGTCGTTCAGTATCGCCGGTATTGCGATGCCGTCGTTTTGGCTTGGTATTCTGATAATTCTGGGTCTGTTGATCGGGACCCAGCATTTCTTTGGTACGCCCTGGATGCCACCAATCACTTATGTACCGCTATACGAAGATCCACTGAGAAACCTGTCACAACTGATCTGGCCGGCAGTCGCCACAGGCTACCGCTACTCAGCTGTCGCCACGCGTATGACGCGGTCAGCCCTGCTGGAGGTGCTGCGGGAGGATTACATTCGCACGGCCCGCGCAAAAGGCATGATTGAAAAAATCATCATCAACCGGCATGCGCTGAAAAACGCGATGTTGCCTGTGCTGACGATCATCGGCATCGAGTTCGCCTTCCTGATGGGTGGGCTCGTGGTCACCGAGCAGGTATTCAACCTGAACGGCATCGGTAAGCTTTTTGTCGAATCGGTACAGGCCCAGGATTTTGCCATGACCCAGCAGCTGGTGATGCTGGTTGTCCTTATTGCCGTGCTCACCAACTTTGTTGTTGACCTCTTTTACGCGTGGCTCGACCCGAGGATCCGCTACGGCTGAAATCGACAGCAATGGCAGCAATCGATCAGACAATCGAAATCGGCGACTTGCGCAAGCCGTGGTACCAGCGATTCTTTGAGACCGCCCGGCACCAGCCGCTCGGTACTGCGGGTGGCCTGGTGGTTGTGATTATGATTCTTGCGGCGGTATTTGCTAACTTCGTGTCTCCTTATGATCCTGAGGTAGCTTCCTGGAAGCACCAACTCTTGCCGCCGGATGCGAAATTCTGGTTCGGTACTGATGCCTTTGGCCGCGACATCCTGACCCGGATCATTTATGGTTCCCGGACAGCGCTGTTTGTCGGCTTCACCGCCGCTTTCGTCGGCGCGACCAGCGGTCTCATCCTGGGCGTTGCCAGTGCCTACTTCGGCGGCCGTTTCGACATCATCATCCAGCGCCTGGTCGACATCGTGATGGCCTTTCCGCTCATCGTTCTGGCACTGGCGGTGGTCGCGACCCTGGGCGCCGGAACCGTCAATGTCATCATCGCGATCACCATTCCGTTTATCCCGCAGTGCGCCCGGGTGGTCCGCTCCAGTGCGCTGGCGATCCGCGAGATACCGTACATCGATGCGGCACGGGCGCTCGGGTATGGTCACTTGCGTATCATCATGCGTCACATGGTGCCCAATGTGATGGCACCGTATCTCATCATGCTGACCACCTTTGTCGGCCACGCGATTCTGCTCGAGGCATCCCTCTCCTATCTCGGTATGGGTGTGCAGGAACCCACACCGGCCTGGGGCCTGATGCTACAGGGGGGTGCCGAAGAGTTTGCCGAGAGTGCCCCGTGGGTGCCGATCTTCCCGGGGCTTGCCATCACGCTGGCTGTATTCGGGTTCAACCTGTTTGGTGATGCTCTGCGAGACGTGCTCGACCCAAGGCTGCGTTCGCGCTAGATCAAATTCCCCCGGAATTACTTGTCTGGACCAACGAGTCGTTAACCAGGTCAAAGAGTACTCCTGGCGCGACTTTAGACAATCGAATTCAATTCCGATGGAGATCACTGAGTGAAGCTGGCCATACTGGATGACTACCAGGGAGTTGCACTGGATTCTGCTGACTGGTCACAGGTAGATCAGTCAGCAGATATTTCGATATTTGACACTCACCTGGGTGATGCCGATGCGGTCGTACGAGCACTCGACGGGTTTGACATCATCGTCGCCATGCGAGAAAGAACTCCATTTCCACAATGTGTTTTGGAACGGTTACCGAAGCTGCGTCTGCTGGTGACCACAGGGATGCGAAATCTGGCGATAGATCTGGCTGCTGCCCGCAAACAGGGTATCGATGTATGTGGTGCGCCGATGCTGGGGTATCCGGCGGCAGAACATGCGTGGGCATTGATTCTTGCACTGGTTAAGCAGATTCCGGCAGAAAACCTGTCGATGCATCGCGGCGGTTGGCAGGCCAGTCTATCCACGGGACTGCAGAACAACACACTCGGAATTCTGGGTCTGGGCAAGTTGGGTGCTCAGGTCGCACGAGTTGGGCTAGCGTTTGGAATGAACGTCCAGGCGTGGAGCGCTAATCTCACCCCGGATCGTTGTACGGAATGTGGTGTCGTTTGCGCCAGTAGAGAAGAATTATTTGCCACATCCGACATTGTCACTGTCCATCTGGTGCTGTCAGACCGAACTCGGGGGCTTATAGGCACGACTGAATTTCAGATGATGAAGCCCACAGCCTACCTCGTGAATACCTCCAGGGGTCCAATTATCCAGGAATCCGCTTTAGTTTCCGCACTTCAGAGTGGTTCAATCGCCGGCGCCGGGCTCGATGTTTACGATACCGAGCCCTTGCCTCAGAACCATCCGTTAAGAGATCTGGACAACGCTGTGTTGACTGGGCATACGGGGTACGTCATGCGGGAGAATTACGTCACCGGTTATCGCGGTGTGGTTGAGGATGTCAGTGCGTGGCTGAATGGTGAGCCGGTCAGATTGTTGAACTGACCCAGGTGGTTGTCGACTTCGATGGAGGGAGAATGGAATACCCCGATCGAGTGAAAGCGGTGACGTTCGATGTGTTTGGGACAGTCGTGGACTGGCGAAGCAGTATTGCCCGCGAACTGAATCTGCTGGCAGATGAAAAAGAGATTTCGATCGATGGTGCCGAGTTTGCCAGTGCTTGGCGAAGTCTCTACCAGCCGTCGATGTCGAAGGTGCGCTCCGGCGAGCTTCCTTATGAACGGCTCGATGTGCTACACCGTAGAAATTTGGATAGGGTTCTGGAACAGTATGGGATTGATCAATTGTCTGAACCGGAGAAAGTGCACTTAAATCAGGCCTGGCACCGTCTTGATCCGTGGCCTGATGTTGTACAGGGTCTTGTACGGCTTAAGGAAAGGTACATCATTGGCACACTGTCGAACGGCAACGTTTCGCTGATCGTCAACATGGCCAAGCATTCCGGGTTGCCCTGGGATGTGGTCCTGGGCGCAGAAATCGCAGGTCAGTACAAACCATGTGCCGAGGTTTATCTCCGATCGGCCGAAATCCTTGATCTAGAGCCCGGTCAGTGCATGCTGGTGGCGGCGCACAATGCTGATTTACTGGCAGCCAGCGAATGCGGATTCAGAACCGCTTTTGTAGCTCGACCGGCCGAATATGGCCTAGACCAGACGACTGACTTGTCAGCGGATCACGAGTTCGATGTGATCGCGACAGATTTTGTGGACCTCGCACGGCAGTTACAGGCATAAACGAAGCACCGACCTACTTTGTTCCCTTGTTTTTGTCTCCTGTCAGGAGCCTATACAGTCGTTCGAAGTTGCCGAAACCAGCTTCTCAGCATCAAGCTCGGACTATCCTTCAATGTACCTTGCTCTCAATTCGAATCTCGTAGTCATTATTGTTTTGCCAGCTCTATCTCGAAACTTAGGGTACTTCGGCATACCGTACTAGGTCATCGCCAAGTTTTACCCATTCCACGTGACTATCGAAAAACACATGTGCTGACGGCGAACGGTCGATCGGGTGTGCAAAATTAGCTAGGGTGACGTGTATTTCGTCGCCCCAACGACTGGAGCGGAAGAACAATGTGGTGCCGCAACGATTGCAATAGCCCCGCGATGCTTGTTCCGAGGACGCATACCAACTGAGGCGCTTCTCTCCCGATATCAATTCGAACTTATCTTTTGGCACCCCTACCCAAGTTACAAAGGCCGCGCCGTGTGCGATCTGGCACATCGAGCAATGACAGTGGGCACACCAGCGGGTCGGGAAATTGACGCGGAACTCAACCTTGCCACAAAGGCAGTGACCGCTCGCAGACTTTGATTCAAGAGTCGAATCTCTCATTGTCGGCATCGAACTTTGAACATTGTACGTATCGCCTTTAGAGTGATTTCTTCATACAGATCGCCAAATCAGGACACAGGTTCGTGAATTCTTCTGTAATTTGAATTGGCGCTGGCGCCTCATGGCGATCGATCTCGGTGAAGCCGAGCCTTTGGAAGAAGTTCATCGCACTCATGGTCAGCAGGTATACCGCATTAACCCCTGATTCCCTCGCCCGAGCCATCAGATGATGACACAGACCAGTCGCAATCCCAGTGCTTCGGAAATCCCGGTGTGTCGCCACTGATCGTAGCAGAGCACATTGTGAATACATCTCTAAGCCGGCCACACCTGTGGCTAATCCTTCTTTGTCCATTATTACAAAATGCTCAAGCTGTGCCTCGACTCCGAGCACCGGCAGTTGATCGTCCCGCAGTAGTGCACAGATATCTGGGTAATCTTTCTTCTTAGTAGGACGAATCGTAAGTTCACTCACGATTTGTTCACACAAAGCCTGTCGACTGTAGGCAGATTTTCAGCCCACTGTAATGTGGGTTTGTGAAATATCCTCGGCGTACAGCCTCATCCGGAAACAACTAGAGTCCCCGAGTAACTCGCGTAGGTGCTTCAATCACTTCAAAATCCTTGGATTCAATATTAGCCAAGGCTGGGTTGGCTCCCACTCCGGCAAATAGTTCTGAATTCAAATACGCTTGATAGGCATCCTTTGATTCCCAGATGTAAACGCCCCCATACGTGTTGTTTTCCTCATTGGCAAGCCAGTGTTTGGAAATAAGCCCCGGCAGTTCGGCAAAAGCGCCAGCAAGTTCGTCACACACGGCTTCATACTCGGTACGATTAATGCCCTCTAGATTGAAGTTAATGACTTGGACATGCATATTCTTTCTTCCTGAGAGTTGATTGTTGTGCCCATGTAAGTCTAACCCAATGTCCGTATAAGAGTGTACGGCGTGGGTTATTTTGACCGGACACTTATCTGCTAAGTGTGGAGACGGGGAAGTACATCCGTGGCAGACGCACTCACACGCTTTCTGACTCGAACTTTTCAGAGTAGATTGAAACTGGTTTAGTCTTTGGCTTACCCAAGTCGCCCGTAAAATGTCAATCTGGCTGACTCTGAAAGCGAGATGCCCGGTTCGGTGTTGTATGCCAGCACCACCAGCATGCGGGTTTGGCTTCCTTTTACCGGCGTAACACGGTGCATTGAATTACGCCCCCGAAACAATACCAGTGATCCCGCATCCATAGACAACTTTTCAGGAGGCATCTCTCCGTTAAGAATCTTTTGAGACAGCGGATAGTTCATATCACCCGCGTCGGTATCGCGCACATCCTTCAAATATTCAAAATCCCCTCCATCTTCAGGGGGTTGAATCATTAAAGTAATTGCAAAGGACGAGTTATCGAAATGCCAACCCAGTTCTTGCCCGTTACTGGCGTAGTGCAGGTTGATGGAAGACAGCGGATCAGCATATTCATGCAATTCTTCGATATCGAGTACGGTGCACAGGAAATCTCGAAATTCCACAGCATCATAAAGCGTTCGCAATGCCGAACCTTCTGGAATCTGATCAGTAGTAATGCACCCCTTCGACGAAATCACTTCACGATTACGAGGATGGTCGAATGAAAACTCTGGATCAGAGGGGGACAGATAGATGTTGTGGTTTTTCTCGGTAAAGTAAGCCAGGTGCTGATTGTTCATACCTTCACCCTTGATTGAGTCAACGGCCGAAGATGTCAGAAAATCATCAAGCACCAATACACCATCTTCATCCAGTTTCTCCTTGCACTGGGTTCTAAACTCATTACCCGACAGTGGGTATTGCACCAGATTAATGACACCGGATAGCAATTCAGTCATCTTTGTCCTCCGTGACCAAATTCTATGACTTTGCTGTTAAATCCGGCAACTTTTGTTTACACCCTCAACCCAATCGTGCCACCAGAGTTTCTGGCTTGATATGGGCGAACCTCTTCAGCATCTTCAAATCGCCTATCCCGAGGCTGATCAATATTCTTCTACCTGATTCTTGATACAGGGTTCAGTTTCAGCGGAATATTCCATTCGATAATGGCTGTTTTGATGGCTGAGGATAAGATTGACAATTGGTGTTGTACCGTCTGAGGCTTTACAGTTTTCAGCCTCTTCGTTGTGATCGCGACTGATTTTGTAGGCCTCGCTCGGCAATTACAGGCGTAGGAAGACATCGCGTTACGAATTCCAAGCAGCCATCATCCATCGAGTGTCTGTTCTTTGGCGGCCTGAGCACTTGTTTTCTCGTCGGCCGGCCAGCGGGCAATAAATTCTTCGATTGCACCGGAAGCCGGTTGGGCGAGATCTCCCAGTTCCCGGGCTTGCAGAAAGATAATCGCCAAAGTTGTGCCACTGAGCGCAGCCTGGTCGTTGCGCTTTCTTGCATCGCGGTGGGCTTCTTTCAGCCAGCGGGGTATTTTTTCCCGCTTGGTCTGGGCACCTGATCTATTCAGAGCCTGGCGGATCGAATCGCCGGCGACTTCCGATATCTTATACAGGTGCTTGTCGGCGTACGTCAACTCGTCCGCTCGAATGATTGACTGACTGTCCTTGATCAGTTGTCGGGCTTTCGAGTTTTGACCGAAAAGTTCAAACATAAGATGGGCTCAACAAGTGTTATACCGCAGTGTCGTGAACCGAGGTTTTGATCGTAAGTCTAGACCGTGCCGATCATTGTCAGGTCAGCCCGATCATGACGTTGTCCTTGAAGGCGGGTCGATCGGCCAGCTGCTGATACCAGCGATAAAGCGAAGGCAGTTCAGTGCGCTCGATATCAAGAGTAAACCAACGATAGACCATGATACCCAGCGGAATGTCGGCCATCGACAAGCTCTCACCTCCAACGAAAGCAGAGTCCGACAGGTGATGGTCCAGTATGGTCATCACTTGCTCCAGCCGATCTCGGCCATCTCTGATGGCATCCAGATCCCGGTCTTTCGGTGCGGTTCTGATCAGACCCCAGAAGACCGGAAATACGGCAGGAGAGACTACAGTCTGCTGCCAGTCCATCCATTGTTCTGCCCGTGCAAGATCGGTCAACGAGTCCGGCAACAGCGAGTTTGGCGTAAATTTACGGACCAGGTAGCGGACGATAACATTGGATTCCCACAGTATCGTATCCCCATCGATCAGTGTGGGTACCAGCCCGTTTGGATTCATAGACAGATAGGCCGTTTCCCGGTTACCACCAAATGGACCGCCGATGTCGTCTCGCGTGTATTCCAAGCCGAGTTCGCCCAGGGCCCATAGGGTTTTCTGGACATTGGATGAATTGTTGCGTCCCAGGATCTTCAGCATGGTGGAGTTTCCTTTATCAGAGTTCGACCGGATCCTTAGATAGCTCAAGTCTACGGACCATTACAGCAGATCGGATAGTAATTATAGCGGTGACGGCATCAATAGCCGCTCAACACTCATCGACGCTGGTTCGATGGCAGCCAGTAGACGATCAGGTTTGCCAGTAGAATTGTTCCAGCCAAACAATAGAAAACCATGTGCAGGCCGTAGTGATCTGCAATTAGGCCACCCACAGGCATCATGATCATCGTCAGCAGAGCCTGCGTACCAAACAGGATACTGGTCGCGCTGCCTGCAATTTCACGTGGCACGAGATCCATCATCCAGCTGTGTATTACGGGCCGAACCGCAAACAGCGCAAATCCCAGCAGAGAAACAGCCACCACAAGCACGATTTCATTCTGGGCGAGCGTAATCCCAGCGATGACGACCGTAGTCGTGGTGAGGCCGGCAAGTACGACCGGCCGCCGACCGATCCGATCCGACCATGTTCCGGCAACTGGTGCTGCTACGAGACCGCCCAACTGTAATGCGCTCATGGTGATTCCCATCCAGAGCGGACCTGATCCCAGTTCGTTGACGAGATAAAGCGGCAGGAAGACATACAGGCCATTCTGGGCGATGTTTCGCATACCCGACATGAGGCAGAGTCCAAGAACTGTTCGGTCGCGGGCGATCCCACCGATCTGTGTCAGGTAATGGCGCAAACCAGCCCGATCATGCTGAGTTGTCCGGCCAGATTTGTCGGTTTTAAATAGACACAAGGCGAACACCAGGGTGATCAGAAATACCGGTGCCGCACCAATTACCGCTGTGCCCTGCCAGGTCAGGACGAGCAACAGTACGCCGGCGGCAAGGGGTGCGAGTGTGTCTCCAAGGTTTGCACACAAGGCATGGACCGACAATGCATAGCCGCGATTGTCGGGATAATGGTCCGACAGAAATGCGATTGCCGGGGGATGCCATAAATTGTTTGATGCACCCAGCAAAATGACCAGCACTGTCAGGACCAGAAACTCGCGGACCAGGCCAAAGGCCAACAGTGCGACACCACCCAAAATCAGGGATACGACCTGGAACACGATCCGTCGGCCGGTGATGTCCACCATCAGCCCACTGCCAAAATTTGCGACCAGTGAACTTAAATGAAAAATCGAAACCAGGAGACCGGCGTCGGTATACGACAGGCCAATATCCTTGGCAATAAACGGCAGCAGAAGATAGAAAAAGGCAGCGATCCAATGGGTAGTGCCGTGTCCCAGTCCAACCAGGAACGCCGGACCCTGTTTTGTCCAGGGCACACCCGTGAGCCGTCCTACAGATTCCAGCACTAGTTTGTTTCTCCTAAATCGATCAAGATACCTTAACCTCTGATCTACCAGCTTGTACAGGATTGTGCTGCGACCAAAATGAGTTCAAAGTGAAACGGCTTTTAGGGCACAATATTTGATCGGCTGATCAACTGTAGCCCGGGCACTCTGTGAAAAACAGATCGGCCTGGGGGGGTAATATGACTAACAGACACCAACAACTGCCACTTTCTCGGTTTACTGTGCTGGATTTGACTCGGGTCAGGTCCGGACCCACCGCAGTACGGCAGCTTGCCGACTGGGGTGCAAACGTCATTAAGATCGAATCTCCGGCTCATATGAATGCTGAAGGGGGTATGGGTGGCGCGCGCCATGGACCGGATTTTCAGAATATTCATCGAAACAAGCGTAGTCTGACATTAAATCTGAAGCATGCCGAGGGCACGAATGTGCTGATGCGTATGGTTGATCAAGCCGATGTCGTGGTCGAGAATTTCCGGCCCGATGTTAAGCATCGACTGGGAATCGATTATGAATCGTTGGCCAAGCGCAATCCACGCATTATTCTGGCCAGTGTATCTGGGTTTGGACAATCCGGCCCTTATTCAAACAGACCTGGTTTTGATCAGGTGGCCCAGGGCATGGGTGGGCTGATGTCAATCACTGGGCTTCCCGGTCAGGGGCCCGTACGCGTGGGTGTGCCCATTGCTGATCTGACAGCGGGAATGTACGCCGCTATTGGTATACTTATCGCGCTCCTTCAGCGCGAGGAAACTGGCAAGGGTCAGTGGGTCCACACTTCCCTGTTGGAGGCGCAAATCGCGATGCTGGATTTTCAGGCTGCACGTTGGCTGATCGGCGGCGAGGTGCCGCCTCAGGCGGGCAATAATCACCCCACCAGTACGCCCACGGGTGTTTTTGCAACAGCCGATGGTTATATCAATATTGCCAGTGCTGGTGAAACTATGTGGGAGCGTTTGTGTGGTGTATTGCAAGCTGATGACCTGTTTGATAATCCGAATTACGTAACCGAGCAGTCCAGGCATAAGCACAGAGATGCACTGAATGAGGATCTTGCCGTCTATCTGCAGTATCGAACCAGCCAGGAATGGATTGACGCCTTGAACGATGCGGGCGTACCCAGTGGTCCAATCTACGACATCGATGAAATGTTTGCAGACCCGCAGGTCGAACATGTTGGAGTGGCCAAGCCAGTCCAGCATCCACAACTGGGGGAGATCCGGGTTTTGAAGAATGCGATCAATCTCAGCAGCACACCGGATGTCGATTACCGACCAACCCCTGAACGCGGGGAACATACCGACACAGTATTAGCGGAATTCGGTTACAGCGCAGAGGAGATAGAACGGTTCAGGACTGCAGGTGTTGTTTGATTTTGGAGACTAGCCAACACGCTTTCTGATCAGGTAACGTTGGCTCCCTTCAAAGATCAGAACATCGCTCTGGTTATGGATCGTAGCGCGCAGCGTGATGATGCCGGTTGTATTTTGTTCTTTGAGTTCAACGATCTCCAGCATGGGGTAGAGGGTGTTGCCTCGATAGACTGGATGCAGAAACCTGCCGCTCGCCTCGATCATCCCTAACAGGGAATCAGCCACCTGGCTGGGAAACGTACCGGCACCTCGGGTTCAATTTCCGGTTTTTGATTTGTGGAATAGTTGTTTATGGGGCTCCTGCTGGTCAGTTGGAACGGGCAATGATGACAATGGCCGGTACGATCAGCACGATGGCGATCACAATTCTCGAGGTGAAGCGCTCTTTGCGAAAAATAAAATAGCCAAGTAGAAAGCTGATGACAGGTGATACAGACACAACCGGTACCACAGTGATGACTTGACCTATCTGGAGTGCCGTGTTCAGAGACCACAGCGAAATACCATTGATTATTCCTCCAATCAGGAACCAGGCCATGCCGGGTGACCACCGGACAGAGGGGATGATGCGTGCATGTTGGACTGATGCGACGATCAGGCCCACCAGAAGCGAGACACTGTAGCCGACAAGCCCGGCGAACAGCGGTTCCGGTACAACATCTAAACCCAGTTTGGTCACTGCATGTGCAAGCGCGCGCAGGATGGCCGCCCCCAGTGGCAGCGACAGAGCCCACAGTGGCCACATCGACGTCGTGTTTCCACGATAGGTCAGGATTACAACGCCGGTTACGATGGCGAAGGTTCCACCCATCAGGGATGCCGTCATTGATTCTTCGAGCAGGGCAATCGCAAACAATGCACTAAACAGTGGCGCTATAGAGGCGAGGGTGGTTGACAGAGTCGGGCCCAGAAACCGAATCCCGGCCATCGCAAAATTTGCAGAGAGAAAAGGACGAAACAGTCCGATCGTGGCGAACAGCGCAGCCCCGGTTGTGAACCAGTACCACGTCTCAAGGAACCACGGCGACAGCATCCAATAGAGGGCGGCCGATGAACAAATAGAGATTAATGTGCCTCGTCGGCTGTCAATGTGTCTGAGACCCAGATTATGGAGTTGTACCGCAACGGCGAACAGAAAGGCCGAACACAGAGCGAGGGCGACTGGGGATGTCACATTTTTTTGTAGGTGATTGACAGTTGTGGCGGTTAGCCGTCGTAACTTCGTTTGCCTGTGTCTCGATGCCAGGTTCTGTAAAAGTGTCGTTTTTGATCAGAATCAGTGTGATCCATAAAGTCGCTGCGGTAGTGTGCAATGTCAATGTTGTTCAGATAATGGAGGTCACCGGGATTCATTTGCGTCTCCACCCATACCGCTGGGTCGGCAAGAAGATCTTCCACAACAGCCAGCGCTTTTTCTAATGTCGAACTGATTTGTTCACCTGCAACGGCGTAGCCTTTTCTGATCAGTGAAATATTTGCACGACACAGAAGCCTTTTGCCATCCCACTGAAAGAATGGAGCCAGAGTGGTCTTTGCGGCCTGCGGATGATGTTCAGCCTGCCGATCATAAATTATCGGGCGGTAGAGTACGCCCAATACTTCCGGGTAGTCGCTGAGCAGGCGGTTGTGGAGGGCATACAGGCTACAGAACCGACTGACACCACCGTGGAGTGCTGTTTGCCAGCACAACTGACCGACATAGTGGGGCACTGCTGTACCGAAAGCATTGTCGATATGGAAATTCAGTTCGGCCCGGGTGTGTGATCCGCGTACGCCATAATCGAATTCCGCGCCGGTGTCTGTCACGTCATAAATCATCGTGCCGTCGAACTTCTGAGCAACGGGCCGGCCAATGAACTGGCCGAGTATCCAAAAAACACCGATCATGTCGGTTACTTCATAATCCTTGACGGCAAGCCCTTTGAGCACAGTAAATCCACAACCTTGATCGAGAATAAATCTTGCCTGTTGAATGATGTTTTGGAGGATCGGTAGGTGGTGATCCTTCGGGGCTTGGAGCAGTATGGGCAAAGGATTCCGCTGTAGTGCTTCAACGAGATCGTTGAGTTCTTTATTCACGTCATCGGACACAGTCAGGCACCAATCCTCGGCTTGTATGTCTTCCCCGATCCAGGTGCGGTGATCTGAAATGATGGTATCCAGCATAGGTTGGTCAGTGCCCTGGTCTAGCTGTGGCCGGTTTCGCCGGTCCGGGTCGCTGCACTGTGAGCCATTGACTGGTACAGAAGTTGAACGAAGTGAACCGCATCACGGCCAGTACCGTCGTGAATTTGTTGCCGGCAGCTGGTACCACCGCCGACAACTACAGTGTTGGGGTCCAGTACCCGTACTGCAGGCAGCAGCGAAAGTTCTCCCATGGCCATGGACACGTCATAGTTTTTTGCCCATTGCCCAAAGTCACCTGCCATGCCACAGCAACTGCTGGCAATGGGGTTGACCGTCAGTTCAGGTATCCAGTTCAGGACGGTTTCAACGTCATGGTCGGTGGCAAATGCTTTCTGGTGGCAATGGCAGTGTAATGCTGCCTGTTTGTATTGTGTGGGCTCAAGACGTATAGAAAGAACGTCCGATTGTTTAACCAGATACTCTTCGAGCAGAAAGGTCATGTCTGCGAGTCCCTTCGTTTCCGATGCCGGTAAAAGTACGTCGTATTCGTCTCTCAGGGTCAGAATGCAGGCCGGTTCCAGCCCGACCAGCGGTATCTTTTGTTCAATGAAGGGTTTCAGCGCCAGCAGGAGCCGTCGGGCTTCGTGTCTGGCTTCATCTATCAGGCCGGCTGCCAGAAACGTTCGTCCACAGCACAACGGTCTTTTGTCATCGGCCCCCGCGACGTGAACGCGACAGCCGGCGGCAGCCAGAACATCGATCAACGCTTCACCATTTTCAGGTTCGAACCAGCGGCTGAAGGTATCCAGCAGGACAACGACTGCCTGACCATCGGCGGGCCCAGCTTGAGTAATGCTGTTAAGGCGTTTCGACTTGCGCCAGCGGGGCAGGCGGCGATGGCGCGTGAAGCCTGTCAGCGACTCGATACATAGGGCAGCACCGGGCAACTTCTGAACAGCGTTGAACAAAGGTCCAATGCCCCCAATCATCGGCGCGTATCGTGGTAGGTAGGCGACGAGACGTTGGCCCATGTTGAGTCCGTGGGCGGCAGTTTGGCTCGCCTGTAATTCAAGTTTCATGCGCGCCATGTCGACACCTGTAGGACATTCTCGCTTGCAGGCCTTGCAGCCGACGCACAGCGACATCGATTCAGCCATTTCACTCGAGGTAAAAGCATTAGGCCCCAGCTGCCCTGTCAGCGCCAGGCGAAGCGTATTCGCGCGGCCTCGCGTCGAATGGGTTTCGTCGCCTGTTGCGCGAAATGAAGGACACATCACCGCGGCGTCCTGTTTACGGCAGGCGCCATTGTTGTTGCACATTTCAACTGCACCGGAAAACCCTCCCCAGGTTGACCAGTCCAATTGTGTTGATCTTTTGCCGTCTAGATATTCCGGTCCGTAGCGAAACAAAGAACGATCATCCATGCGCGGTGGATCAACGATTTTGCCTGGATTAAAAAGACCATCTGGGTCAATTATTTGTTTTACTTGTTCGAAAATATTCAGCATTCGATCGCCAAACATGATTGGGTGGAATTCTGAACGAACGATGCCATCGCCGTGTTCACCGGAGTGCGAACCTTCATATTCCCTCACGATGGAAAAGGCCTGCTCAGCAATAGAACGCATCTTCCGAACATCTTCAGGACTTTTCATATTCAGTACGGGACGCACATGAAGACAGCCTTCTGAAGCGTGCGCATACCAGGTGCCACGTGTTCCATGATCTTCAAAAATTCGGGTCAGCCGATCGGTGAACTCTGCCAGGTGTTCAAGCGGCACCGCACAATCCTCAATAAACGACACCGGTTTGCGGTCACCTTTCATCGACATCATGATGTTGAGGCCCGATTTTCGGACCTCCCAAACCGACTGCTGGTCTGCCGGGTTGACGATGTCCACGACAGACCCTGGATGGCCCAGGTCAGCCATAAGCGTCGATAGGTCGCCCAGCTGTTGCTGCAGTTTGGTGGGTTCCTCTCCTGCGAACTCAACCAGCAGCAGCGCGTCAGGATCGCCATTTACAAAGCGGGTCAGCGTTTTACTGAACATGGGGATATCCAGCGCCAGTTCTATCAGGGTCCTGTCGATCAGTTCGACCGCGTCTGGACCCAGACCCACGATGTGTTGCGTTGATTCCATCGCCTGGTAAAACGAAGGGAAATGACAGATTCCTAGAACTTTGTAGGCAGGTATGGGTTGTAAGCGCAGTGTCAGTTGGCGTGTAAATGCCAGGGTTCCTTCTGAACCGACCAACAATTGCGCCATGTTTTGCTCACGCTGCTGTAACGCAGGTGGCAGCATGGCACGACCCGGCGATGCACTTTGGGAAACCGTGTTGTGATCTCAGTGGACTCACGATCGGCAAGCTCGATCAGTGATTGCGTCAGTCGACGATAAATCTCGGGTTCATGTAGATCAGTATTCGCGGGTCCAATTGGGCCAAACTGTGCCTGTTCGCCACTGGCGAGTACTGCATCGATGGTCAGTACGTTATCCCGCATCAGCCCATAGCGTATTGATCGGGCGCCACAGCTGTTGTTTCCCGCCATGCCTCCCAGTGTGGCCTGACTGGCTGTTGATACGTCGACCGGGAAAAACAAGCCATGGGGTTTCAACTGCGCATTGAGTTGATCTAGAACTATGCCTGGTTCGACGGTAACAGTCCGTTCGGCTGTGTCCAGTTCGACAATTTGGTTTAAGTGTTTTGATACGTCAATCACTAATGCCAACCCTACGGTTTGGCCGCTTTGTGATGTGCCGGCACCACGAGGAAGCACCGGTATACCTTCCTCCGAAGCGATGTCGATGATGGTCGTTAGATCGTCCTGTGCCTGTGGGATGACAACGCCAATCGGTTCGATCTGGTAGATTGATGCATCTGTGCTGTACCGTCCGCGGCTGAAGTGATCGAACAATACCTCACCCTTGATAGACCTCGACAGTTTCTGCGCGAGCCTGCTATCGCCTATTCGCGCCTTAAGTGGAGAATTGTCGTAGTGACTCATACTGTGCACAATAGTCGTTCGTTGGATGGTCGATTAACATGGTGTCGGTACGGCGACACGGCATCTGCTGGCAGTGTAGTGTAGAACGAGAGATTATGACTGGAAACCGAAGCGGACGACATTTTCTACAGATTCCTGGACCGACCAATGTCCCGGAACGCGTACTGCGGGTTATTCAGCAGCCCACGATCGATCACCGTGGCCCACGTTTCCAGCAGCTGGTGCGTGATATTCTTGATCGCCTGCAGCTGATATTCAGAACAGACAGTCCGATTATTATTTTTCCATCGTCGGGTACCGGTGCCTGGGAAGCCGCGCTGGTGAATACACTGTCGGCCGGGGATAAAGTACTGATGTATGAGACCGGACATTTCGCTTCGTTGTGGTACACGCTGGCTGAGCGATTGGGACTCGATCCTCAACTGATCGCAGGGAATTGGCGTACCGGTATAGACGCAGACGCCATCCAACGCATACTTGAGGAGGACAGCGGGCACAACATCAAAGCTGTCTGTGTTGTGCACAATGAAACATCGACTGGTGTCACCTCCGATATTCAGGCGGTGCGGCACGCGATAGATTCGGCCGGGCACGCGGCGCTGCTGATGGTGGATACCATCTCCTCCCTGGCTTCGATCGATTACCGACACGATGAGTGGGGCGTCGATGTCACCGTTGCCGGTTCCCAGAAAGGTCTAATGTTGCCGCCAGGGCTTGGTTTTAATGCCGTTAGCGAGAAGGCATTGTCTGTGACAGAAAAGGCAACTCTGCCACGATCATACTGGAGTTGGATGGAGGTCTTGGCGGCTAATCAGACTGGTTTTTTCCCGTATACCCCAGCGACCAACCTGCTCATGGGGCTACAGGAAGCAGTCGATATGTTGTTGGGAGAAGGGCTCGAGAACGTATTTTCTCGGCATATGAGATTCGGTGAGGCCACACGGCGTGCCGTACAGGCTTGGGGGCTGGAGCTGCTGTGTCTGAACCCGCTGGAATACAGCAATTCTTTGACTGCAGTAATGATGCCTGAAACAATCAATGCGGATGATTTCCGGCGGGTAGTGCTGGAACGATTTGATATGTCGCTGGGCAACGGGCTGGGACAGCTTGCCGGTAACGTATTTCGAATTGGCCATCTCGGTGATTTTAATGATCTGATGCTGATGGCTACTTTGGCTGGCATCGAGATCACTTTGGATGTAGCTGCCGTGCCTCACAAAAAGGGCGGTGTGCAGGCAGCAGTAGACTATATTGCAGCTCAGGTTCAGGGATAAATGTTAGCTGTTTGACGGTTGCTTAATTGAGAACGGGGGATGAAAGCATGACCATCATCGAACAACGAGACCAGGCTGTAACCGAGACAGTGGGTCGGGTGCGTTTAATAGAACAGCAGCACGGGGTTAATTACGATGCGCTGGGCAAGATTCGGGATGAGCTTATCGATCTTACTCGGAATAAAGAAATGTTTCCCCGAAGTAGTTTTCCTATAACTGAGGATGGTGGATCTGCGGTCTACCGAATTTCTGAAGATTCAGATCATCGTTATGCACTCTATGCATCTGTCGGTGCCGTGGGCAAATCAGTGCCGCCCCACAACCACACGACCTGGGCCGTCATCGTGGGCGTCTATGGAGATGAACTGAACCGGTTCTATCAGCGAACTGATGATGCATCTACAGAGGGTTATGCGGAACTGGAAGAAACAGGGAGTTCTGTGGTTCGGCACGGCAATGGCGTTGTTTTTCTACCGGACGATATTCATGCAATCTCTACTGATGATTCAGAACCCACAGTGCATCTGCATATGTATGGACTCGCCTTGGATTACCTTCATGAAAGACTAGTATTTGATCAAGCAGGGAAAACGGTAAAAACCATGTCTATCCGAACCGATATCCAGACGCCGGTCGCTTGACTGATTTGATCGTCGATATTCGTGTGTTCAACTCAACGCACGACTGGATCTGATTGGTCTGGGCCGGATCAATGACACGACTATTGCATTATAGGAGTTGTTGAGATGAGTTTTGTATCACCGAGTCAACTGAAAGAGCAGATTATCGAAGGTAAAGAGCTCGCCGTAGTGGATGTCAGAAGTGGGGGCGCTTTTGCCGGCGCCCACCTGCTTTACGCGATCTCGATTCCTTTGGCAAACCTTGAACTGGAGTTCCGGCATCTGATTCCTCGATTAGAAACACCAATTGTGCTGTGTGACGATGCCAGTGGGCTGGTAGATATTGCCGTGGTACGTCTTACCGAATTCGGCTATACACAGGTGAATATTCTGGATGGTGGGATAGAGGCATGGGAGAAAGGCGGTTACGAGATCTTCTCAGGTGTAAACGTACCCAGTAAGGCTTTTGGAGAATTTGTTGAACATAAATACGGCACGCCTCGCCTACCAGCCGAGGAGATAAAAGCCAAACTCGATGCCGGTGAAAATATTGTCATTCTGGATAGTCGGCCAATGAAAGAATTCACCAGCATGAGTATTCCGGGTGGGATTTGTTGTCCTGGTGCAGAGCTTGCTTACCGGATCAGCGATGCAGTCGATGATCCACAGACGCTTGTTGTGGTCAATTGTGCGGGTAGAACGCGCAGTATTATTGGGGCACAGTCACTGATTAATGCCGGTATACCGAATCCAGTTGTGGCACTGGAAAACGGTACCATGGGATGGCATCTGGCAGGTTATGGGTTAGACCATGGTCAGGTTCGACGCGCGCCAAACGTAACAAAAAATGGGCTCGAGCGTTCACGGAAGATGGCCGATACGGTGGCCAAGCGGTTTGGCGTTGAAAAGGTATCGAGTGCTGACCTGGAAAGATTTCGTACGCAAACAAGTGAGATTACCCTGTTTGTTCTGGATGTGCGTTCGCCAGAAGAATATATAGCTGGCCATCTTCCGGGTTCTCGATCAGCCCCCGGGGGGCAGCTGGTACAGGCTACAGATGAGTATGTTGGTGTTCGACATGCCCGTCTGATACTGGTAGACGATACTGGTGTTCGTGCGACCATGACGGCATCCTGGCTGATTCAGATGGGGTGGGACAACGTCTATGTGCTGGACGGTGGGCTGACGCAATCTGGTCTTGAAGTAGGACCAGAACAAAGAGAAGTTTTGGGTCTAGGG
>JYMV01011464.1_pt1 | contig 18981 bp, 13 predicted proteins | sample 338911 | NCBI WGS metagenome assembly JYMV01 (sample SAMN03354496, study PRJNA234377) | hydrothermal vent metagenome | biome: Deep sea; feature: Hydrothermal plumes at the Eastern Lau Spreading Center, Western Pacific Ocean; material: Seawater | place: Tonga | collected 2009 | depth 2000 m m
ATACCTCTATTTTAGAGTTTCCAGTTTTTAAAGTAAAGTACTATCCTGGTCTTCAGAACCTGGATTACGATAAAAGGCACGAAGCAAAAATAAGATCACGCCTGAACTTATTGTTGAAAGACTATAGGGCGATGAAAGAGCGAGAGCTTAGAGATATTGAGAAGGCCGAAGAACTAGCAGACCAACAAGAAAAGAATCAGGCATATAACAAGCAAATTGCTATCGCTGATGGTTTGGCCAAGAAGAAGAAGTACGAAGAGGCCCAGGATGCTTATGAAATAGCACTCGAAATAAAACCCAAAGCTCCATTTCCTAAAGATAAGATTGTGGCAATAGAGAAGCTAATCAAAAAGCGGGATGCTGAGAAAAAACTGTCAAAGGAGATGGAGGAGCGTTACGCGATATTGCTCAAATCTGCGGATGAAGCATTCAATAATGAAAAATATGCCTCCGCCAGAAGCTTATACAAGCGCGCAGCATTGATAGCTCCTGAAAGAACCTACCCTATAGATCGAATTTCCAGAGTAGAGGACGAGTTGTCATTGACCAGGAGTGCTATTCCCTTTAATAAAGTTACTGATCAAAAGTATGATCTCATTATTTCACGGGCAGATAACGAATACATGGGTGAGGACTATGTGAGGGCAAGATATAGTTACTTATCAGCCCTGAGGGTCAAGCCCGGTGCCCAGCACCCTAAGTCGCGGATACTTGAAATAGATAGCATTGTTACTGCCACCAAGGTACAGATGACGGAAGCTGGACCAGGCAGTAAGACGAAAAAGCCCAAGGTCAAGAAGGGTGCTAAAGGCAAGACGCCACCGGCTAAAACTGAAGAGGACGGGCTCAATGAGTATCTCATCACATTGGCTGCGAAATATGATGAAGGCATTACTGAGGAGATCGAAGTTACCGGTAGTAAAAAAGTAACAAGAATTATTGTAGTCAAAGATGGCAAGGCCAATGAATACAAAAAGGAAGTATTTTCATGGGCGACTTATTATAAAAAGAACAACAAGACCATTCCCAGATACGTGTTTGAAAATGAAACCAAACAATAAGACTGCTTTCATCCCTGAGAATAAGGGCAATCTTATAGGGAACTCGGTTAGAGGGAATAGTCGTACATCTGTATAAAGTGGAATACCTCATACCTGTCATTGCTCTTTTTGCATCTCTGCTCACCTTTTTCTCAGGATTTGGCCTTGGGACCATTATGGTACCCGTTTTTCTCCTGTTCTTTCCTGTGGAATTAGCGATAACGCTCTCTGGAATTGTTCACTTGCTGAACAACATGTTCAAAATATCGCTTGTATGGAAATTTATTGATAAGTCAGTGTTGCTTCGTTTCGGGTTACCCGCGCTGCTTGCTGCATTTTTAGGAGCGCAACTCCTATCTGAATTGGCAGATTCAAAAGAGTATATTAATTACTCGATCGCAGGATATGACAGGCAGACTTCAGTACTTAAATTATCGATAGCCGTATTGCTGTTTGTCTTTGCGATGGTTGAACTACTGCCATTTGCAAAGAAATTTACGGTGTCCAGGGACAAACTTATCCTCGGTGGATTACTCAGTGGTTTTGGAGGGGGCTTATCAGGGCATCAGGGAGCGTTGCGAACAATATTCCTTGTTAAGGCAGGGATGTCGGCAGAGGGCTTTATTGCAACAGGTATCTCCATAGCGCTTATTGTTGACCTGACCAGGATTCCAATTTACTTTTCAGGCATGGACCTGTCTTCCATAACAAACAATGCCTCGCTGTTGATTTCTGCAACATTAGCAGCTTTCATAGGAGCGCTGATTGGCAGGTTCTATTTGAAGAAGGTAAAGATTGCAGCCTTGCAAACTTTGGTAGGGGTGCTCATTCTTCTTGTGGCTGTAAGTTTGGGGTTGGGAATTATCTAGATCTGTCCAACTCCCGGTATGTTTCCAGCAACACCCCATCACTTCCGTCTGAATTGGCATGGATTGAGTCCAGTAATTCCCTGGCACATTTCTCTACGGGAACCTCAGGATAAAAGTGTGCTCGCGCAAAGTGGACAAATTTCAATACCGTAAATCCATCAAGCCATGCGTATATTCTCTTCAAATACGCTGCCTCTGAGGTAGATTGCGCAATACAGCTATTCAGGACGTCATGGAAGTTCTGACTCATTAGAAATTCCTGGATTGAATGGGGGAGGGTTTTCACTGCGTTAGTATACATCACCGTACCTGTACATTCTCTTAACGCTATTATACTTGCGATGAACTCCTTGAGATCTCTAAACGTCTTGAGGCAATACGTTTCAAGTTCATGGCTTTGTCCGTTCGATATCTGTTCCTGCCATTTCAACATTGCCAGGCCGGTCCCAAAAGGCACCCTTTCAGATATCCTGGACGATGGATAAACCGCAGTTGAGTTCAGTTCTCGAAAACCGCCAAGAGGAATGAGCTTGTGTAAAAAGTAAAAGTCCTCACCAGCTTTTCTTCTGTTCATTCCGCCCGACTTGGCATAAGTTATTGCGGATACAGCCATACTTGAACCAATGGTGTGATAGGAGTAGGGGTAACCAGCAAATCGCAAGGCATTGACATAGTACCGTAAGCCAAGCTCATATTTGCCTATGCCTGAGGGAGTCGCTTCTATATCCCCTTCTAAAGGGTGCTCATAATAGATATTCCCTGCAACAAAATTCTCCGTACAGAAATTGGATTCGAGCTCCTTGAGATAGCTTTGGTGAACAGTGCAATCCGCATCAAGACACACAATCAACCCATTGCGATCAATTGAAGCAAATCTTCTCAGAGCTTCATCCATCCCAATTTTTCTAGCTAATCCCACGCCTGCATGCTTTGAGGGTAAATCCAAAGCAGACATTATATGACAGATTAATGAGCTGTTCTGGAGTTGCTGACCCCAGGCATTTATTGCCTCTATGCTTCTTTGATTCTGTTCCTTGACCTCGTCAGACGCATTTGTAGATTGATTGACCACCAGGATTACTTCTATTGGCGCATTGGGCGAGTTACATTTATGCAATGAATCCAGTGTTACGGTAATAGCAGGTTCATTGTGAACCGGAATAACAATGATCATTTTGGTATCTGGAATGAACTTCGGTTCAATATGCTCGGCTTCAAAGCCAAACCTCTCGAAGTAAAAGTTCTCGATATCCTTAATAGTGTTATCCATAATATATATTACGCAACATTGTTGAACTTGGTAACAAGTGTATGAAATTTACCTCCATAAATTGAAGCATTCCATTCGTATATTCGTACATATTCGTAATTCGTAGTACTATGAAGCACTCAATAGACTTGAAATGTGAGACCAGTCCTGAATGGGTAAAAACCGTTATGGCAGATTTTGATACCTTTTTACTCGATCATGCCGATTGCGAAAGAAAAGCTTCAGCTATGGCAATGAGCTTTATTGCTAAATATCCTGATAGAAAGGAGATAATTCCAGAATTGATAGAAACGGCGGTAGAGGAGTTGGAACACTTTCAGCTTGTGTTTGATGTCATGCTCAAGAGGGGTGTCGACGTTGGAATGGAAATCGAAAAAGATCCCTATGTACGTCAGCTACTAAAGCTTAGTCATTCAAGTGGTGAGAAACGATTTATGGATAAACTTTTAATTGCTTCTGTCATAGAATGCAGAGGAACAGAGCGCTTCAAATTGATTGCAGAAGCATTGGAAGAAGGAGAGCTCAAAGACTTTTACAAAATGCTTTGGACCGTTGAAGCAAAACACGGAAATGTGTTCGTTAAAATGGCCCTTGAGTATTTCTCCAATGAGGAGGTCTATAGCAGGCTTGAAGAACTGATGCTTGAAGAGGCCAAAATTGTTGAAAATCTTGAACTTCGTGCAGCAGTACATTAGCGAACTGCATTTCTGCGGATTACCCTAGGGGTTGAGTTTCTGATTTCCACGGTAAAGTGTTAATATTGTAAGTAGATTAAATCTGATTCGTCACAGCTGGCCTTCTGATATCGTGACTGCAATCAGACTAGCGAATTTGACTTGTCGATGCTCATTTTATTCCGGAGTTTAGAAGTAGCAACAGAGTGTCAATTGCATAAGTAAAAGGACAGTATTAACATCCCGATAATAGAAATATGTCAACAGTTAAATATCCAGAAGTTCAGAATTACATAGGTGGGGCATTCGAGTCCAATGGGCAAAACAAGATGGATGTGCATTCTCCAATTAGCGGGGAGCTGATTTCCACCATGCCACTATCCTCGGGGTCGGATTTGGACAAGGCAGTTCAAGCGGCGGAAGCTGCATATCCATCCTGGTCTGAAACCCCGGTAAAGGAGCGGGTTCAGGTTTTCTTCCGATACAAGAAACTGATGGAGGAGCATATTCAGGAATTGGCTGAATTGGTTTCTGTTGAGAATGGTAAAACCTTGGGCGAAGCAACAGCAGAAGTAGAAAAAAGCATTGAACTCACAGAATTTGCATGCTCCATGCCACAGCTTATAGGTGGGGAATTGATGGAGGTGAGCAAAGGCGTAGAGTGCAGAATTGAGCATAAGCCGCTTGGCGTCGTTGCTTCTATAGCTCCGTTCAACTTCCCTCATATGGTACCGCACTGGACCCTGCCCAACGCAATTGCACTCGGTAATACAATGGTTATGAAACCTTCCGAGAAAGTGCCGATTTCAGCAAACCGTATTGCAGCAATGCTCAAGGAAGCCGGACTGCCAGATGGTGTGTTCAATATTGTGAACGGTGACAAAGAAATTGTTGAGGCGATCTGTGCTCATCCGGGAATCAAGGCAGTTTCATTTGTTGGGTCGACCAAAGTCGCTCAAATAGTCTATAAAGCTGCAACTTCAACCCTAAAGCGATGTCTGGCTCTTGGGGGCGCAAAGAATCATCTGATTGTATTACCTGACGCGCATGTGGATATGACTGCTTCTAACGTGGTGGCTTCAATGTCGGGCTGCGCGGGCCAAAGATGCATGGCGGCGGCACAGATGGTTGGAGTAGGGCCGGTAGACCACATTATTGAGAAAATGATTGAAGAAGCGAAGAAAATAATACCCGGGGAGAATTTGGGATCAGTTATTTCCAAAGAAGCCAAAGACCGAATAGAAGGGTATATTACTGATGCTGAAAATGCAGGTGCTACTGTCTTAGTCGATGGTCGTAACTGGACAGTGGATGGACAAGAGGGTGGATACTATGTTGGTCCTACGATAATCGACCATGTTACTCCAGATATGGCAATAGCTAAAGAAGAGGTATTCGGTCCCGTTATTTCTATTATTCGCACCAAAGACCTGGATGAGGCCATTGAGCTCGAAAACAGCTCACCTTATGGCAACGCAGCTGCCGTGTTTACGCAGAGCGGGGGCCTGGCAAGGCAAGTAATGGAACGCGCCAGCGCTGGAATGATCGGTGTTAACATTGGAGTGCCTGTCCCAAGGGAACCGTTCTCATTTGGAGGTTGGAATGATTCTAAGTTTGGCGTTTGTGACATAACCGGGAAGAGTTCGATTGAATTCTGGACGCAGTTAAAGAAGACCACTACCAAGTGGAATGCTGATGCCAAAACTAATTGGATGAGTTAAGACAATCGCGATGAGTACTACTACGATATCAGAAGCAGAGGAGATACTGGCCCAAAACCTTAACCATACTTTGTTCGCCTGGGCGAAGCAGGCAGGGCTTAATCCCATCAATGTAAAACGCGGAGAGGGCGTCTATATTTATGATAGGGATGATAAGAAATACATTGATTTTTCATCTCAACTTATTTGTGTCAATATAGGCCATGGAAATAAAAAGGTTCAGGAGGCTATCCAAAAGCAAATGGATGAAGTATCCTACGTGTTCCCCGGAATGATAACAAAGGCCAGAGGAGACCTGGGGAAAAAACTGGCTGAGATTACTCCTGGAAATCTTACCAAAACGTTCTTCACTCTTGGAGGTGCTGAAGCTATTGAAAACGCGATTAAGGTAGCTCGAGTATGTACAGGGCGGTCAAAAATAATTACCCAATACCGTTCTTATCACGGTGCTACATACGGAGCTATTACGGCTGGTGGTGATCCCAGGAAGCATGCGGTTGACAGTCAGCAAATGCCCAATATCATTCACGTTGAAAACCCTTATTACTACAGGTGTCCTTGGGGAACATCATCTCTTGAGGAATGTGGAGAAATGTGTGCAGACAATATGGAAAGGGTAATTCAATATGAAAATCCGAGCAGTATAGCGGCTATTATTCTTGAAGGAGAATCTGGGTCTTCGGGTTGCATAAAGTACCCTCCTGGTTATTGGAAGCGTATTCGTGGAATAGCAGACAAATATGGAATCATGCTCATTGACGATGAGGTCATGAGCGGTTTTGGAAGGACAGGAAAATGGTTTGGCATTGATAATTATGATGTTGTACCCGATATGATGTGCGTTGCAAAGGGTTTGACATCAGGGTACTTGCCACTTGGGGGCTTGATTGTCTCAGATAAGATTGCAGCACATTTTGATGACAATGCATTGCCAATTGGGCTTACCTATTCAGCACATGCTGTCTCCTGCGCAGCAGCGTTGGCGAATATTGGAGTATATGAAGAAGATGGACTCATCGAGAACGCTGCAAAGATGGGGCGTTACGTCGAGGCGAAAGTAGAGGAGCTGAAAGTCAAACATCCTTCAATTGGAGATTTTCGCAATACGGGTTTGCTGGGTTGTATTGAGCTGGTGAAGAATCGTGAAACGAAGGAGCCGGTTACTCCATGGAATGCCGGACCAAAGGATATGGAAGTAACGAACAGGATGGCAGCAAAGATCAGGGAGCTGGGCATGTTTACATTTGTGAGGTGGAACTGGATTTTTATTGCACCTCCTCTATGTATAACAGAATCTGAAATTGATGAGGGGATGGAAATTATATCACAGGCCATTTCGATAGCCGATGAATATTGCACATAACCATTCAACCCCGCACCTTCTATGCTTGCAACAGAAGTATCTCCGGAAGTAACTGAACTGAGAACAGCCAGGCTGCATCTTCGCGAAGACGATATCATTTGTATTCGGGTGAAGGACAATGTCGATATTGAGATAGCCGATGCAAGAGAGACTTTTACAGAGGTAAAGCGCCTGGCAGCAGGTGAGAAAAAACCGGTACTTGTGTTCACGGGTGCTGGGGGAACAATCAGTAGCGAGGTCAGGAAATTTTCTGCCAGCTTAGAAGCAGGGGAGCCCACACTTGCAGAAGCTGTAATTGCCAATTCCCTGGCTCACAAACTGGTGGTCAATATTCTGATTAAGTTTGCCAACATAGGCAGGCCGATGAAGCTGTTTATCAATGAGCATGATGCGGTGGCCTGGTTAAAGGAAGAGAGAGAAAAATATTATAATACACTTGAACAATGAGTAGCGATATAGTAGAATTAGAAGAGGATATATCTGGTTCTCCCTTATACAGCGAGGACCTGGCACCCGTTCCCAAAGAAAAGAGAACCTGGTCTATGTTCAACCTTGCAGCGATATGGGTTGGAATGGCAGTGTGCATACCAACCTATATTCTCGCTTCATATATGATCAGGTCAGGGCTCAGCTGGTATTCGGCTTTGATTATTATAGCTTTTGCCAATTTGATTATTACCGTTCCCATGGTTCTTAATGGCCATGCTGGAGTTAAATATGGCATTCCGTTCCCGGTTTTAGGCCGGGCAGCGTTTGGCTACAAGGGTATTCATATTGCTTCAATTTTACGGGCCATAGTTGCCTGTGGGTGGTTCGGTGTGCAAACCTGGATTGGCGGACTGGCTTTCTATGCTATTTGGAACGCGATTATGGGCGTAGAAGGGAGTACTGATCTTGATTATGGGAAATTCGTCGGATTTGCGGTGTTTTGGGTGGTTAACGTATTCTTTATCTGGAAAGGCACGGAGAGTATCAAGTGGCTGGAAGATTTTTCTGCTCCCATTCTGGTTCTCATCGGCTTATTGCTAATTGGATGGGGATATCATGTTGGAGGCGGCTTCAATGTGGTGTTAGACCAAAGCAAGCAGCTCAAGAAACCCGTTGCTACACTGGCCTATGAGTCTGGTATCGACAAATTGGTGTTGTCCTTAAATCCTTTGCAGAACATTGATGGGACTATAAAAGCGACGCATTATCAACTAACCATACCAACTAATGAGGCCACAGAGCAAGAGCGATGGATGCCTATTGAGGAAGACCGGGTTCCTATTCTGATCGAGCAGCTATCTCCAAATATTGACAGAGATGCCATAATTGCTGGGGAGAAGAAGATAGCAGTGCAATTTCGGGATGACGGTGCAGGGGCTTATGATTTTATTTACTCCAGCATTGTTAAGGTGCCTATAGCAAAAGGAGGAGAGACTGGAGGGCTCGGAGACAGTATTTGGCTGTATTTGATATGGCTGACTGCGATGGTAGGATTCTGGGCAACCATGGCCATTAGCATAGCGGATATTACCCGATTTGCATCTTCTCAAAAGGATCAGGTACGGGGGCAATTTCTTGGGCTGCCTGGAACAATGATCTTCTATTCATTTGTGGGAGTGTTTGTTACCTGTGCGGCAGTAATAGGGTTCAAAGATGTCCTTATCGCAGATGACGCACCTTGGGATCCGGTTTCATTGTTAGGTAAATTTGAGAGTGTTCCATTGGTAATTACTTCACAAATTTTTATGATTATTGCTACATTGAGCACTAACATAGCGGCCAATGTCATTGCACCATCCAATGCTTTCTCCAATTTACTCCCTCAAAAGTTGAGCTTTAGAGGCGGTGGGATGGTCACCGCTATTCTGGGTATAATAGTATGTCCCTGGTGGGTGTTGGGCCATATAGAGGAATACCTCATTTTGTTCAGCGGCCTCTTAGGACCAGTATTGGCCATCTTTATCTGTGACTATTATATACTCAGGAAGAAAAATCTCGTACTTCCTGACCTGTACAAAAAAACTGGGACCTATGCTTACTCCAACGGGTTTAACGTCGCTGCGATTGTTGCCTTTGTTGTGGGGGGTGTATTGGCAATATCAGGCAGATGGGTAACGATTCTGGAACCTCTTTACAACCTATCTTGGTTTACCGGTTTTATTGTGGCGTTTGGAATATATTATCTGATGATGAAGAAAAACTTTTCCTCAGATTAAAGAGTTAAATGCAAAGTGAACAGGCATATTTTCAAGCTGCCTGCCGGCATTTCTCACTTAAGCTTTAGCAACTGATGTAGGCAGGTTTTTTTCGATTCTCTATTTGACCTTTCCATGGTTGTCAAGTACACAATTCTTTTCCTATACTTCCTTATCCTATTCCTGATAGGTGTATTCGCTTCCCGAAAAATAAAAGGGCTTGAAGATTACTACGTCGGAGGGAAGAAGCTAGGATATTGGGTAGTAGCGTTCTCGGCACGGGCCACTGGGGAATCTGCCTGGCTCTTACTGGGCCTGACGGGGCTTGGAGCCATGATAGGTGTGTCAGCCTTCTGGGTAGTTGCAGGTGAGTTATTAGGAGTGGGAGTAGCATGGTTCCTTATGGCAAGGCCATTCAAGGCACAAACTGATGCGTACGGTTCCATTACAATTCCGGATTACCTGGTCTCTAGATTTCAGTCATCCAGCCATCTGCTTCGCATTGTGGCCGCAGCGACCTTAACTGTATTCGTCACCATTTACGTGAGTGCCCAGATTGATGCTACTGGTACCGCATTTGAGAATTTCTTAGGGTGGAATTACTATGTAGGGGTTTTTGTGGGTTTTGGAATCGTGGTGATGTACATTCTCTCAGGTGGTTTTGTTGCTGTAGCCTGGTCAGATCTCTTTCAGGGACTCCTTATGCTGATGGGTTTGGTACTCCTGCCCATCGTAGCTTTCCTCTATCTTGGGCCGGAAGCAGATGTAATGGGCACCTTGGAAAGAGTGGATCCCGGCCTGGTCGATATTTGGGGCAGTGGAGGCTTCTCTGCCTACAACGTGGTCACCGTTATTGGTTTGGCCCTGATAGGCCTGGGCTTCATGGGGTCGCCTCAATTATTTGTAAGGTTCATGTCGATCAAGGATGACAATGAGATTTTAAAGGGGAGATGGGTGGCGATTGTATTTACCTTGCTTACAGATTCTGCAGCAGTACTCATTGGGATGCTCGGAAGGTATTTGTTCACTGAATCCGGGCAGCTACCTGAGGATATCCTCGGCAATGGGGGACAGCAAGTACTGCCGATGTTAGTTGACCTTGTCATGCCTTCATTAATTGTGGCCATGTACATTGCTGTGGTGCTGGCAGCCATTATGTCAACTATCGATTCACTTCTTGTAGTGGCCTCTTCTGCCATTACGCGCGACTTCTATCAGCAGGTTTACAACCCAGAGCTGGACAATGATAAAATGGCGGGTATATCCAGAATCATCACCGTGATTCTGGCGCTGGTAGCACTGGGGCTTGCACTAGCTGTAGCCACAATTTCACCGACACGTACAATATTCTGGTTTGTCATATTTGGATGGTCGGGTATAGCCGCTACGTTCTGCCCGGTGATGATATTGTCTCTTTTTTGGAAAGGGTATACCGAGAAGGGGGCCCTGGCATCAATGGTGACAGGTTTTATCTCTGTTCCCGTCTTTAAGTTTCTGGCTCCACAAATTCCTGAATATGGCGTGTATTTCGATAAGCTGGCTGAACTCCCGCCATCCTTTGCGATTGCTTTGCTGTTTGGTATATTTGTTAGTAAGCTGGATAGAAAGGGAAACCTCAGAACTTGAATATTCTTTCAAAAATATATGCTGAAATTGGGCTTGCTGCCTTGGTAGTGGTGCTTTCTTGTGGTTCGCTTCAGGCGCAGCCGGAGAATGATGATATGGCCAATGCCCTGGAGATTGAGGATCTGTTGCATTGGTGTTCACCATTGGCGGGTTTGAGTAACAAAGGAGCCACTGAGGACGGTGCCAGGATTGGCTGTATGACCAATGACGGCCCCAATTACAATGTATGGTTCAAGTTCAGGGCCAGTACGGACAACGTGCAAGTTGTGGTGAGTACCGGAGATGTGTTTGGGACAATGAAGTTTGCCAACGTTGCCCTCATTGATGAGTATGGCACACAGCTAGCCTGTGATGAGTACAATGATGAGTATGGCGATGTGGGATTGACCTATACAAACTTGAACTTAGGCAACTGGTATTTCATTCAGGTTGACCATGCGAACACCTCTTCTTATCCAGGCACATTCACCCTGTGCGTGACAGATGAGCTGGGCTATGATTACCAGGATGGTGCCAAAGAGTTGATGAACTTGTCAAACTGGTGCTCCCGGGATGCGGAGTTCTCCACCTGGAAAGGATCTCCTGATGGAGGCACTGGGACCTGCCTCAAAACGGGACCGAATTTCAATAAGTGGTTCAAGTTCTACGCCCGTTCGGAAGAGATTGAAGTTAATGTGATCACGGGAGGGGAAAAGGGATCCTGCCAGTTTCCCGTGGTAATGTTGTGGGACGCCAACTTTAATGAGGTGGCTTGTGGTAAATGGAAGTCAGAGTCTGCTGATGAGTGCAGCCTGACAGGTACCGGGCTAAAGGAGAAGAACTGGTATTACATCTCCGTTGATCATATATTAAATGATAAATATCCAGGTTCATTTACGCTGTGCCTTGATAAGGGAGGAACGGTTGAAACTGTGGGAATTAAGGAGAAAATTTCAATCCGTGGCAGGCTGTTGTACAACTTGTTTGAACCGGTTAACAGTAAGATCACCTTGCTAGGAGAGAATGATGAGGTGTTGACAAAAACAGAAACTGACAACACGGGGAAATTTAGATTTGATGATTTGCGCCCTGAAGTTGATTATACAGTGGTGGTAGAGGATTATAGCCCGGGACAGGACGTGTCAATTGTGCAAACAAATTACAAGGGGCGAATAATAAAGAAAGCGCAAAGGCAAGAGAAAAACATATTCAGGTTTCATATGTTACCTCCTGATTGCTATGGCCTGGGATTACTCAGCTGCGAAGATCCGGGATTGCTGCCCGACGCAGGTACAGTAGGTTTATTGGGAATTGTAACTGACAAAGACGACCCTTTAGGCGGTAAGGAGAATGTTAACATTGGGCTATATAAGGACGCGGAAACGTTGTTAGAGGAAACCCAGACCGACCAAAGCGGTAGTTTTAAGTTCAATAACCTTCCTTATGACGCTGGCTATATGATCAGGGTAGATAATATCTCAGATGACCTATATGTAGAGATGCTCATGGTAAATGATGAAGGCAACTCAATCATGGCTACAACCATGGAGAACCTTGACGAAAATGGGTTTTTCAACTTCCAGGCACTGCCGTATATGCAAGTCTATTTGAGCAAGCTGAAAATTGATGATTTGGCTGACCTAACGCTTGTTGACCTGACCATTGGAACGCCCATTAAGTTGAATAATGTCTATTTCCTATTGGGGAAATATGATCTTCTGCCATCGTCAAGTGCTGAATTGGACAAGCTCGTAGGATTGCTGAACGACAATGAGGATGTTAAAATTGAGGTTGCAGGGCATACAGACAACAGTGGTACCATGAAATTTAATATTCTGCTCTCGGCAAATCGGGCAAAAGCAGTTATGGACTATTTAATTGCTAAAGGAATTTCACCTTCACGACTCACCTATAAAGGTTATGGCAGCAAAAAGCCAATATCTCGGAATCACAGTGAAGCTGAGCGCAAGAAAGACAGACGCGTAGAATTCACAATTGCGGAATAACCACCTCCATTTTTTTATTTTCCCTATTGCCATTCTCAATTTATTAGAGTAGTATTGTTATAGAGTCAGATCAGATGATGCCTCCAATTTCGCTAACAGATAAATTCAATTGATAAAGTGTCGGTACTAATAAAGAACGGAAGGGTAGTAACTGCGGTAGATGATTACCATGCAGATATTTTCATTGAGGATGAAACCGTTACGACAATAGGTAAAGCGCTTGATGTAAGTGCCGATGAAACAATCGATGCCGAAGGGAAATTGGTTTTACCGGGTGGCATTGATCCCCATGTGCATTTGGAGATGCCTTTCATGGGCACCTATTCCAGTGATGATTATGAAACAGGAACACGATCCGGGTTGTTTGGAGGGACCACTTCTGTAATTGAGTTTATACTCCAGACACAGGGTGATACCTTGCATAATGCCCTGAAAACATGGCAGGAAAAATCCATTCCAAAAGCGGTCGGCGACTTCGGTTATCACATGGCGGTTACAGATTTCAATGATGCTGTTGCCAAGGAAGTGGTGCAGATGATCGAGGAAGAGGGAATCACTTCCTTTAAGACATTTATGGCCTATAAAGGAGCATTGATGATCGATGATGGGCAGATGGTGCAACTGATGAAGGTCGTGAAAAAGCATGGGGGAATTGTCACTGTGCATGCCACCAATGGAGACATGATAGACTCTCTGATCTCGAAGAACCTGGAAGCAGGCAATACAAAGCCGTTGTACCATTACCTGTCACAGCCAGAAGTTACAGAGGCAGAAGCATCCGGAAGATTTTGCGACATGTTGAATTATACGGGTTGTCCGGGATACATTGTGCACATGACCTGTGAAGGAGCCCTGAATGCTGTTAGGAAAAGGACCCAGCGCAACCAAAAGGTATTTGTGGAAACCTGCTCTCAATACCTGATGCTGGATGCTTCTTTATACGAACAGGAAGATGGGGCTAAGTGGGTCATGAGCCCGCCATTGAGAGAGAAAAAAGACCGGGAAGCACTGTGGAGTGGAATTAACCAGGGGTTGATTCAGGTGGTGGGAACGGATCACTGTCCATTTAAATTGGGGCAAAAGGACATGGGGAAAGACAATTTCGCAAAGATTCCCAACGGCCACCCGGCTATTGAGCACAGGATAGAATTCATGTATTCTGAAGGAGTTAGAACGGGTAAGATATCACTTAATAAATTTGTTGAGGTTTGTTCAACCAATGCGGCAAAGATCTTTGGAATGTATCCTCGAAAAGGTACGATCTCTATTGGTGCCGATGCAGATATTGTCATTTTTGACCCCAATAAGGAGCATGTGGTTTCTGTAGACACCCACCACATGAATTGTGATTACTCCAGCTATGAAGGGTGGAAGGTAACAGGGAAAACGGAAACAGTACTATTGAGAGGTAAAGTAGCCATCAGCAATAATGAATGTCACTTAAATCCTGGTGACGGGCAATTTATTCCCCGGGGGAAGGCCTCAAAGGTCATTTAGTAATTTAATTTTTTAGATATGCCAAGAAAAGTAAAGTCAGGACTGATCCAGCTAAGCCTTCCCATGACAGAGGGCGAAGGATCCATACAGGAGATTGTGGATGCCATGTATGACAAGCACATCCCCTATATTGAAGAAGCGGGAGAGAAGGGAGTTCAGATACTCTGTTTGCAGGAAATCTTCAACACTCCATATTTCTGCCCCGGGCAGGATAAGAAATGGTATGAGTCCGCTGAGCCCATTCCAGGGCCAACTACCGAGAGGTTACAGGAATATGCGAAGAAGTACGACATGGTCATGATTGTTCCTCTGTACGAGAAAGAGCAGGCAGGAGTGTTGTATAATTCAGCTGCGGTTATTGATGCGGGTGGTGAATATCTGGGAAAGTATAGAAAGAACCACATTCCACATACTACGGGGTTCTGGGAAAAGTTCTTTTTCAAGCCAGGTAATCTTGGATACCCGGTTTTCGAAACCAAATACGCCAAGATCGGTGTTTATATCTGTTACGACAGGCATTTTCCCGATGGTGCACGGTGCTTGGGGCTCAACGGCGCGGAGATCGTTTACAACCCTTCAGCGACTGTGGCAGGCCTGTCTCAATATTTGTGGAAGCTGGAACAACCTGCTCACGCAGCCGCTAACGGGTACTTCATGGGATGTATCAACAGGGTTGGTGAGGAGAAGCCATGGAACCTGGGGAAATTCTACGGAACGTCGTATCACGTGGACCCGAGAGGGCAGATCATTGATGAAGCTTCAGAGGACAATGATGAGCTACTAATATCTGAATTAGACCTTGACCTGATTGATGAGGTGAGATCGACATGGCAGTTTTTCCGTGATCGGCGTCCTGAGACGTATGACAAGTTGGTTGAGCTATAGACAGGTTGCTGATAATGTCCAGACTACCGATATTCAATAAATGCTAAAGTGATATAATTTGGTTAACTCAATTAAGGTGTTTCTTAGGTTTTGATCGGGTCGGATACTGATCTTATAACTGCTACCTTTCACTATATTAACAATGTCAGAATACAAAAAACCATCATCGGAAAAAGCGTTCGGGGAGAATTTCGCACAGATCAAACCCTTAATGAATGACACACAGGCCTTTTATGAGAGCTCCCGTTGTTTGTTCTGTTTTGATGCGCCCTGTGTGGATGCCTGCCCAACGGGCATTGATATTCCGTTATTTATCAGGCAGATATCAACGGGCTCCAATGACGGCGCTGCGAAGACCATCTACGACTCTAATTGGTTTGGGCATTCCTGTGGACAGGTTTGCCCCACTGAGGTGCTTTGCGAAGGTGCATGTGTCTATAATAACCAGGATGTTACGCCGATTGACATTGGGAGACTGCAGGCCTACGCTACCGACAAAGTAATACAGGGCAAGAAGAATTTGTTCCTGGTCGGCAAGCCCAATGGGAAAAAAGTAGCGATCATAGGGGCGGGGCCCGCTGGAATATCCTGCGCCTGTGAGCTCAGAACTTATGGATACGAAGTGGATGTTTATGAGGCTAAATCGAAGCCCTCGGGCCTGACAGTGTACGGAGTAGCTCCTTACAAGATCACCAACAAGGCAGCCTTAGATGAAATGGCCTATTTGCAGAAGCAGTTTGACTTCCACATTCACTATAATTCTCCTATTACTTCTGAGAAAGACCTCAAAAAACTAGAGAAGAATTACAAGGCCATCTTCATTGGCATTGGTTTGGGAGCTACATCTGGAATAGGACTGCCGGGAGACAATTTGCAAAACTGCGTAGGTGCCGTGGAGTTTATTGAAAAGCTGCGCATGGGACATCATAAGGTTCATGTAGGAAATAAGGTGGTTGTACTGGGTGGCGGCAATACCGCCATGGACGCCGCGTCTGAGTCCGCTCGCATGGGTGCCGAAGAAGTAACATTGGCGTATAGGAGATCCAGGGACGAGATGGGCGCCTATGAATTTGAGTATGATTTGGCTAAGGGGGTTGGGGCCAACGGGGTGTTCAATCTTACCCCGATCGAAATTATTGGAAAGAAAAAAGTTGAGGGTGTGCGGTTTATCCGCAATAAGTCATCCTATGGAAAGATCGAGCCTATTAAAGGAAGCGAGTTCACTTTTGAATGCGACATGGTAATTCTCGCCACGGGGCAGTCGAAGCAGGTCAACTTCCTTGAAAAGATAGAGAGCCTTAAGTTGGATAAAAAAGGCAGGATAATGGATAATCGGGGACGTATTGTGGTGAATGCGGAGACGCATCAAACCAATAACCCCAAGTACTTTGCAGCCGGAGACGCTGTCAATGGAGGGGTGGAGGTAGTAAATGCGGTATATGAGGCTAAGATCGCTGCCAGAGGTATTCATAAGTATCTCGCGGGAAAAGATGGCAGGCGGAAGATCACCATCCCAACACCCACAAAAAGCAAAGGGGCAAAGAAGAAAAAGGGAGCCGTGAAGTCAGTCTTAAAAAATCCCAATAGTTGACTCCTTATCCAATTCACCTCCATAACAGGTACCGGGAAACAATGAACCATTAAAATGACCAAGCAACATGCCAGATCTATCATCAAACTTAGCGGGAATTAAATCACCCAACCCATTTTGGTTGGCATCCGCGCCGCCTGCGAATTCTGGGTACCAGGTCATGAAGGCCTTCGACCAGGGATGGGGTGGGGCAGTTTGGAAAACATTAGGCGTGCCGGTGATCAATGTCTCAAGCCGTTACGGAGGAGTGAATTACCGCGGCAATCGCATGATTGGGTTTAGTAATATAGAGCTGATCACGGACAGGCCTTTGAAGGACAATCTCCGGGAAATAGAAGAGGTTAAGAAACACTTTCCCGACCACGCTGTTATAGCCTCGCTAATGGTGGAATCCAGGGAGGAATGGCACCAGATAGTAAAGGATGTAGAGAATGCCGGATCTGACGGTATTGAGCTCAATTTCGGATGCCCCCATGGAATGTGTGAGCGTGGAATGGGGTCAGCAGTTGGACAGGAACCCAAGGTGTTGGAGACGATAGTTGGATGGGTCAAGGAAGTTTCAACGATCCCTGTAATCGTTAAGCTAACACCAAACATTTCTGATATTCGGGTTCCAGCCAGGGCTGCTAAGAACGGTGGCGGAGATGCCATTTCCCTTATCAACACTATTCAGAGCATTGTTGGTGTGGATATCGACAATTTCGTACCGTACCCTGAAGTGGACGGGCAGAGCACCAATGGGGGATACTGTGGGCCAGCCGTGAAGCCCATTGCACTCAATATGGTTAAGAACTGCGCCCTGGATCCGCAAGTCGGTCTTCCTATCTCCGGGATTGGAGGGATAGAGAACTGGAGAGATGTTGTTGAGCACATTCTCCTGGGAGCAGCCAATGTGCAGGTTTGTACTGCGGTTATGCACTATGGTTTCGGTATCGTGAGGGAAATGCAGGCGGGCCTCGAGCGCTATATGCTGGATAAGAATTTTAAGACTATTGATAGCATGGTCGGCAAGGCATTGAATCAGGTGAAGAACTGGGAAGATCTCAATTTGAAATATAAGGTCGTTGCGGAAATTGATGAAGGCAAGTGCATCGAATGCCAGCTATGCTATACCGCCTGTGAAGATGGCGCCCACCAGGCAATTGGATTATCTGAGCAAGAAGGCCAGCGTATTCCCTATATTATTGAAGAGAATTGCGTGGGCTGTAACTTATGCTCGCTGGTATGCCCGGTTGAAGAGTGCATTACGATGGTGAGGAGGGACGATGGAAAGTCCCGGGAAACCTGGGCCGACAGAACGCTCAAGGGTGAGATACCAACTACATTTAATGATGAGCTGGCGGGCGGATTGAACCACTGGGTACCCAAACCCACCGATGCACTGAAAAAAAAATAGCTGCCCGGATTGGGAGGCTCAATTAAGATACCCAATTTCTTTGCTACATTTGTGTTAACCACAAATACTCCTCTCTAATGAATACCAAGCTATTTGCACCCCGCAGAAGTGTTCTTGTTTCCATGCTGTTACTTGCATCAGTTTTATGCGATGCCCAGATCGTGGAGTTTTCTGACGACTTTGAATCAGGAACTGCTAATTGGACCTTGACGGACCTTTGGGGGCTTTCAACCTCCAATTCGAATTCCCCAACAAACTCCCTCACCGAAAGTCCAACAGGGAATTACGGTGACCTGGAGACCTCATACGCTACTATGGCCAATCCGGTGGATCTCTCCACTGTATTGGATGCCAACATGACCTTTTGGGCCATCTATGACATCGAAGGTGGCTTTGATTACATGTATGTAGAGGCCTCGCGGGATGGTGGGGCGACCTGGGATAATGTGGCAACTTTTGATGGAGAGAACAACCTGTCTCCCTGGGTGCAGTATTCTTATTCTTTAGGAGGGTATGTGGGCAGCGCTTACGTCCTGGTCCGATTCATGTTCGTGAGCGATGGATTTGTCAACTTCGATGGAATGTACATTGACGATTTTGAGATCACCAGTAACAGTATTGATAATTCACCCCCATTGATATTACATACAGGCCCGGTGATGCATCAGGCGACCTTATCGGCACAGAATATTACGGCCCAGCTGATCGATATCTCTGGTATCAGCCTTGCGGAAATGAGCTATACCGTGGATGGCGGAGCTCCGCAAATCGTCACTGGGTTGAATACCAGCGGTGATGAGTATTTGTTTGTGCTGCCCCAGCAGCCCGCCGGTGCGTGGATGGATTACTGGTTCACTGCCATCGATGCATCTGATTCCCTA
>JYMV01003389.1_pt1 | contig 18965 bp, 21 predicted proteins | sample 338911 | NCBI WGS metagenome assembly JYMV01 (sample SAMN03354496, study PRJNA234377) | hydrothermal vent metagenome | biome: Deep sea; feature: Hydrothermal plumes at the Eastern Lau Spreading Center, Western Pacific Ocean; material: Seawater | place: Tonga | collected 2009 | depth 2000 m m
AAGATGCTATTGTTGAAATAACTATATCCTTTTAGTTTCAGGATATGAAAAATCTTATTATGGTCATAATGGTTAGTCATTTCTTCACTTCCTGCAGCACAACGATGAATCAAGCAGTGTATGATAAACAATCAAAAACTAAAATGCTGGTCGGCTTGAGCAATAGGGGTGGACTACAGCAAGATCCCTTCTCAGTGTGGTTTAATAAGGAATACGGTGCTTATGCATTAAATAAAGAAGCAGTACAGGTGATAAAAAATGATAGTGAAAATCTGTCTATTAAGCTGTTCATGGGCACCTGGTGCAAGGACAGTAGACGGGAAGTACCGCGTATTTACCGGATTTTGGACGCGGCAGATTTCGATGAGTCCCGCTTGACTTTGATCAATGTGGATCGGGAAAAGAACAGTCCCACCGGGGAAGAAGCAGGGCTGAATATTCACCATGTCCCAACATTAATTCTTTACAAGAATAGCAGTGAAATCGGGCGGGTGATCGAGTCGCCTATACAATCGTTGGAAGAAGATATGGCCGCGATCTTAAATGGTGAAAGGTACACACCGAATTATAGTGATTTTGGTGCGAATTAATCATCAGAAATCTCGATCCGGATCCCTAGTTCATTCTCGATAACTGCTGCCAAGTCAACTTCCGCCGAAAGCACCATGCCATCCGCGTCAATGAGTTCCGTGATTTTTGGTGCCAGGTCACTTTGCAGTGTTTGCTGGTCGTAGTGGTTCTTAAGCTCTTTGCATACTGCGATCAGATGGTTTTTTCGCCCATAATTATCCAGAGGAAGAATAGTCTGGTAGGCAGCTTGCAGGATTTCTTGGGCCCGGTCTGGTGTATGATCTGGGAATAATTCGGTCAGGGTATCGGCCCAAACCTCTTTTTCTTCCCAGTCAATCTGATTATCAGCGACCTGCATGCAGGATATTAAGTGGGTTACCAGTTCCAGGGGGGTGAGATTGTTTACTGACATGAGTCTGTTTCCTTTTCATTTGTCCACTCGCTGGTGGCTATAGTTTTCAGACCTAAGGCATGGATCTCATTCTTGATCATGCCATCTAAGGCTTGATAAACGAGTTTGTGTCGATCTAATAACGATAATCCCTCAAAGGCATTGGATACAATTTTTATCTGGAAATGTGCGCCGCCATCATAATGTTGATGCCGCACATGTTTGCCCGTATCATCCAGTATGGTCAGGTGATCGATCGCCATGGTTTTTTTCAGGCGGGATTTTATTTCATGCTCTAGATTCATTTAATTTAATATCGATTTAATTCGCTATGTAAATTATACAGCAATGGAAACCCCAAATCAAATACAACTTACCAAAGAAGATAAAGCCCGTTATCGAAAAGAGATCGAGCAAGTCGATCTTGAAATTGAACAGGAAGTGATGAAACGTATACCGGATAAGCTGGAGATGCTGATGGGCTCATCGCACCTGGATAATGCTCAGCTGCAACTGGTTCAGGATGTGGCAAAATTATACCAGTTCCTTTCCATCTACCCTGTGCAGAGTATTGAATTGCGGCAAAAGATCCTCTTTGCGTTGCAGTATTTTATTGATCCGGATGATGACATACCAGATAGTATACCAAAACTAGGTTTCCTGGATGATGCGGCAGTGGTGCGCTGGATCGTAGATGATATTATCGACGATAATATAGAAATAATACAGGCGTAATACCGGATGTAAGGCAGGCAATTCTGGTGGTCAGAATTGCTGTTATGGTGCTTTGCTGGCGGTGCCGTTCGGACAGGTGATCCCTTGTGCCAGATCTTCTTCAGAGAACTGAAACTGGCATTTAAAACACCACCAGGGTTTGCCATAATAGGCAGGATCATCTTCATTGAGTTGCCAGGGAATAGTTGAATCGACAGGACAATTTCGTTCATTGCCGGGTTCAGGCCATTTGTAATCCGGTTTGAATTTAAGCGCTGGATCAGGCGTACGATGATCTTCCACACTGCAAATTTACTGAGATAATCTGGTGCGATAACAGCCTAATTTGGCGGTTTATATCGATAGCCAGATCAATTCCATGAAGAATATGATAAAGAAGATGCCTACATAGCGCACGACTCTGGCCTCAGTCCGCGCTGCCCTTAGATAACTATACTGGTTTTGGTAATATAGAAATACCTGTTTCACAGCGCCCGGCGGAACATAGATGCGTTTCACAGCATCGGAAAACATGACATGATTCCTGATCCGCTCCGTCTCTTCAGGCGGTAGATAACTAACCTCATGAAAACCGGGTAAAACGGGGATTGGATTCACAATCGGGGTTTCGCCAATAAAAATACCATCTAAAAACAGGGGTACACCCATACTATCTGCTTTGATGTCCAGGAAACCGGTATAGATGCCCAGGTCAGGTCCTATTGCATCGATATCCTGCGCAATAGCAAAAGAATATGATAAAATAATGGCACATAATTTTGCGATGCGCATGGTCCAAATTATCCTGTGTTCGTCCGTGATTCAACAAGTTAATTGGTTGGAATTCCCACCAGTAGATTAGAATTTTCGGTCGGATTTTGCTGGTATTAACTTGAAATATAGACATTTCGTCACCTTATCCCTGGGCATTTGCCTCTTCTCCTGTGCGTATTTCAATACGTTCTATAACGCTAAGCAGTACTTCAAGAAAGCGGAGAAAATACGAATGGAAAAAGCAGGTGAATCGATTCCTGTATCTGCCATTGATGCTTATTCCAAGGTCATCGATAAATCCAGGAGGGTGCTGGAAGAATATCCTGATACCCGATACCGGAAAAATGCACTATTATTGATTGGGCAAGCGCATTTTTATCGACAGGAATACCGTTTAGCAGAAGCGACGTTTCAGCAGTTTGCGGATGAGTTCGGTGAAACCTATCCATTTGAAAGAGGATACTGGCAGGCTATGGTAAAGTGGAGGCAGGGTAAATCTCAGGCAGCTTTGAATGCACTAACAAGTATCCTGGATGAACCGCTGAGTGATGACCAAAAAGCGCAGGTGCACTTATCCATCGCTGAAATACAATTGGAACTAAATGAGGATAAGTTAGCCTTGGAAAACCTGCTCAAGGGAGCAGAACTCACCAGCGACGCGGACCAACGTGGTCAGATCTATTACCGTATTTCCGTACTGGCTTTTGATAAACAGGATTATGAAATGGCACTAAGCGCAAATAAAAATGTGATCCGCTATGCCTTGTCAAAAAAACGGATTGAAGAAGCCAATCTACAAATTGTACGTATCCACCGTTTATTGGGTGATTGGGATGTGGTCATGTCGGAAATAAAATCAATACTGGTCGATGCTCGCTTCACCAGGATTCATGGTAACCTGGAGCTCGAATTGGTCCGCTTGTATCAGATGCAGGGCAAAGATGACATGGCCAAGAACCGCTTAGAATCAATTATAAAGGATTATGCCCGTTCGGAAAATTCCGCAGAAGCATATTATATGCTTGGAGAAATTGCCATTAATGAAGATTGGGATTTGGACGAGGCGGAAAAACAATTTAGCCAGGTCACCAGGGAATACCGAAAATCTCAATACATGCCTACAGCAAACCTCCGGGTAAAGCAAATCAAGTCCTACAAGGATTCACAGACCTCCATAACCACCCTTCTGGAAACATTCGTGAATACAGAGACTGATTCTGTTAAAAGCGATTCAAGCGCCGCAAATGAGGTCCAAACAGCCGATTTATCACCCAATTATGAATCGCTCGCTAATCATTATTACAATATGGGCGAATTGGAAGCCTTTCACTTTAATCGTCCCACAGAAGCTATTATTCATTTTATGGAGATTATAGATAGTTTACCAACCACCGGACAGTACGTAAAATCATTGTTCACTGCTGCCTATCTAGCTGCGCAACAGGGTGATACCACAATGGCAATTGCATTGCGTGATACACTATTGGATAAATTTCCCCGATCTGAATTTGCTGATTATATGCGAAAGCGTTACGGTATGGAAGATCTGGACGGTTCATCAAATCAATTATTTCGGCAGGGTGAATTGGGGTGGCAAACTGATCCGGGCGGTTCACTGGACATTTTCAAACAAATCCTGCACCAGGATGAGGATAGTGATGTAGCTGCTCGTTCCGCGATGTTCCTAGCGGTGATGTACGATCGTCATTTTGCCCAGGCGGACAGTGCCATATATTATTATGACTGGTTGCAAAGTCATAGGCCCGAAAGTGACCAGGCACTGGCCACAATAAATCGTTATGAGGAATTGCAAAAAACGATATCCATATTAAACCAGGTGGACACAATGGAGGTAAAAGATAGTGGTACTGAAATCATTGCTGAGACTGAGGAAATAGTGGAAATGGATAACCAGGAAGCAGTAGAGGACACTACTATTGAAAATTGAAATTGCAACCGTCCTGGAAAATAAGTTGATCGCCAGCAATATCTGGAAAATGAAAATGACAGCGCCTGGGATTGCCGAACAGTACAAGGGTGCGGGTCAATTTATTCAGATTTTGGTACAATCATCGTGGAACAACCCCCTGCGCCGACCCATGAGTATCGCTGCAGTAGATGGTGATCAAATAGTGATTATTTACAAGGTATTCGGCAGAATGACCCAGATATTGACTGAGCAAGAAGCTGGTGAAGAACTGGATATCCTGGGTCCGCTCGGGAACACATTCAGATGGGGAGATGATGAATTCACGCCGGTTCTTGTGGGCGGCGGTGTTGGTCTGGCGCCAATACTGAACATGTATGGGGAATGTACAGCAGCAGGTCAGAATGCAGTCCTGGTCATCGGTGCCCGTACTGGTGCAGAGCATTTCATTGACCATGAACCACAAAATAACGTTTTCCTGGCGACGGATGACGGGACGGCAGGTATTACAGGAACGGTCATTCCAGCCATTGCAATAAGCCTGAAAAATACTGGTAAGCCGGAAATACTTGCCTGCGGTCCAGAACCGATGCTAAAAGCGGTGCAGGAGTTTGCCGCTGCCCATGAAATACCAGCCCAACTCAGCGTAGAAAGCTACATGGGTTGCGGTATAGGTATCTGCCAGGGCTGCGTTGTGGAAAGGGTTAACGGAAATGTTAGTGAGCACAGTTATCACGAGAAATATTCATTAGTATGTATTGATGGTCCAGTATATAAATCAGAGGAGGTAATCATTGGCTGATTTAGGGACCAAGATAGGTACAGTAGATTTTGAAAATCCCATATTTGTGGCATCGGGTACGTATGGTTATGGTACGGAAGTATCTGAACTGGCGGATATTAACGATCTAGGTGCGATTGTAACAAAATCCATCACCCGCTATCCACGGGAAGGAAATCCACCCCCACGGATTGTTGAAACTCCGTCCGGTATGCTGAACTCGATCGGACTGGCAAATATTGGTGTGGAGGCATACATCGAAACAATGATCCCCTTATATGAAGAACTAAAAACTCCTATCATCATGAATATTGCGGGGAGTACGGAGGCTGAATATTGTGAAATATTAGAAATGACGGAATCCGCATCCTCAAATATTGCTGGATATGAAATAAATATATCTTGTCCTAATGTAAAGGCAGGCGGGATGGAATTTGGTGTGGATTGTGATCTGACGGAGCAGCTTACATCGCGACTACGAAAACTCACAGAGCGCCTATTGATCATGAAATTAAGTCCCAATGTTACGGATATCGCTGCTATCGGTATTGCTGCGGAAAGGGGTGGAGCCGATGCGCTTTCAGCAATAAATACGTTGGTGGGCATGAGTATTGATACGACCAATAAGGAAAGTAATATTCATTTTGGTTTCGGTGGTTTATCCGGTCCAGCTATTAAACCGGTCGGATTGGCTTGTGTACACAAGGTATATCAAGCGGTAGATATTCCGTTGATTGGTATTGGCGGTATCACTTGCGCGAACGATGTGCTTGAATATGTATTGGCTGGTGCAGCCGCTGTACAGGTTGGCACAGCGAATTACCGGGATCCGGATGTAGGAAACAGCATTATTATAGAACTGGATACATTACTTGATAAAAATAATATGGGTTCTATTCTTAACCTTATTGGAAAAGTGCAGTTGGGCTCATGAGCAGGTACTTGCTTTTGGCTGTGTGTATATTATTTGCTGATTGTACGAATTCGCCGCGCTATGGCAATGCTAGTGGCCCGAGGAAAAAATCAAATCCAAGGAGTCTTAAGACAGCAAAACGTGTGCCCAAGGTAATTACTGGAGTCAGCTCATTCTATGGTAATGATTTTCATGGAAAACTTACAGCAAATGGTGAAGTGTTTGATATGTACGGTCTTACGGCTGCACATAAAACATTGCCTCTTAATACAATCGTGCGTGTGACCAATCTCGCTAATAATAAATCCCTGATCTTACGTATCAATGATCGGGGGCCTTACGTCAAGGGCAGGATATTGGATTGTTCCTATGGCGCGGCCAAGAAACTTGACTTTCTTTCGCAGGGCACAACAAAAGTCAGGATTGAGATCATAGAGGTCGGTGATGACAAATATATGAAACATAAATCCTGATCCTGAAATACTAGATTTGTCCTCGGCCAATCATTATTGTTATAAGGTCTAATTGGGTGTATTTTTATGTCGATATTTTATTCTTTTCATGAATCAGCTTTCAACTAATCGTACACTGATCAACGTCATTGGTATACCCGCTATTCTTTACTTGCTTTGGCAGGGAGGACCGGCATTTGCCTCGTTTATTTTTCTCGTGATGATGATCGGACTTGATGAATTTTATCGCATGAATACCACTGGACGTCAAACCCCGGTAAAGCTAACTGGCTACATATTCACTGGGCTTATGGCGGCCTATTATTTCTGGCTTCCGGCCATCACGTTATTGCAGGGATTATCACTTTTGACCTGTTTCATCGTTATTACTTTATTTATAGAAATGGGTCGGGATAAACTAAATCCGACCAGAAATATGGGGATCACAATTTTGGGTATAATGTACGTTCCTGTCTTGTTGGGTTCGGTAATTGCCTTACGAAATCTGGATACGGTTTACAGTACGTATTTTACAGTTAGCATGGTTGTCGCAATATGGAGTTGTGATTCGGTAGCATTTATTTTTGGTATGAAATGGGGTCAAAAAAAGATTTTTCCACGGGTTAGCCCCAATAAATCTTGGGTTGGTTCCCTTGCGGGACTCGTATCTACCTTCGTAGTTTACTATGGCCTGCATGTGCAGGGCATATTGCCGGATCTAACACTATTAGATGTGGCTGTCTTCAGCATAATTACCGGATTTTTTGGCCAGGCCGGTGACTTTGCAGAATCATTGCTTAAACGGGATGCCGGAGTGAAGGATTCCGGAAAATTATTGTTGGGGCATGGCGGCGTCCTTGATCGATTCGATTCGATCATATTTGCCAGCCCCCTGACCTACGCCTATCTTTCTATAATCTATTACCCAAGATTGTTCTAACAATGACGTTACAATCGATCTTAGCAACTGATTGCGGCAGTACTACGACCAAAGCGATTTTGATCGAACTGGTAAACGGTGAATATCGATTACGCTTCCGCGGGGAAGCGCCTACTACAGTTGAAGCCCCATTTGAGGATGTTACCAGAGGCGTATTGAATGCTGTGATGGAAGTGGAAGAGCTTTCCAATCGTACGCTTCTTGATGGTGATCAGATCATCACTCCCCAACAGGGCGATAAAGGTGTGGATATTTATGTTTCGACCAGTTCAGCCGGTGGCGGATTGCAGATGATGGTTGCCGGTGTTGTCAAATCAATGAGCGGAGAAAGCGCTGAACGGGCAGCGCTTGGTGCCGGATCGATTGTTATGGATGTACTGGCCTCCAATGATGGACGCAAACCTCACGAAAAAATTACACGAATACGTCAACTTCGTCCGGACATGATATTGCTTTCTGGTGGTATTGATGGAGGTACGATAAAACATGTCGTTGAACTGGCGGAAATACTAAAAGCTGCCAATCCTCAACCACGGTTAGGAAGTGATTATAAATTACCCGTTATTTATGCTGGGAATAATAAAGCCAGCGACGAGATAAATAAAACACTCGGTAAGCAGATGGATCTCACACTTGTAGAAAATATTCGTCCAGTTCTAGAAAGGGAGAATCTCAATCCCAGTCGTGATAAAATCCACGATCTGTTTATGGACCACGTCATGCAACAGGCTCCCGGGTACAAGAAATTAATGACCTGGACCGATGCGCCTATTATGCCTACACCGGGTGCAGTAGGATCATTGATTGAAATGATCGCCGCAAAGGAAGATATTACTGTTGTAGGCGTGGATATTGGCGGTGCAACTACCGATATCTTCTCCGTATTTCAAGGTCAATTCAACCGGACAGTTAGTGCGAATCTGGGCATGAGCTATTCTATTTGCAATGTACTCGCAGAAGCTACCCTGGAAAATGTGTTACGCTGGGTGCCTTTTGAAATCGATGAAAAAGAATTAACCAACCGTATTGGTAATAAAATGATTCGACCCACCACCGTGCCGCAATCGATGGAAGAATTAAAAATTGAACAAGCCATTGCCAGAGAAGCATTACGGTTATCTTTCATTCAGCATAAGTCCTTTGCCGTAAACCTTAAGGGTGTGCAGAAAGAGCGTACAATCTCAGACGCATTTGAACAGTCTGCTTCTGGTTTATCCCTCGTAGATATGATGGACCTTGATTTACTCGTTGGATCAGGTGGCGTATTATCGCACGCGCCACGCAGAGAACAATCTACCCGAATGTTAATTGATGCATTCCAGCCGGAAGGGATCACACAATTAGCTGTTGACTCGATCTTTATGATGCCACAGCTCGGTGTTTTGGCAAATATTGATCAGAAAGAACTTGCTGAGAGTGCCCGTAAAGCTGCGCTGGAGGTTTTCAATAAAGATTGCCTCATTCGTTTGGGTACTTGCATAGCACCGGTTGGAAATGCAAAACCCGGTGCATTAATGTTAACTGCGGAATTAATAATGCCTGATGGATCTAACCAACAAGTAGAACTTCACCAGGGTCAACTATTATCCATACCAGCTGATCATGAGGTGATTAAAGCTGCGTTACGGCCGGCCAAGGGGCTTGATATTGGAGCTGGTAAAAGTGAAGAGATAAACACCAAAATATATGGCGGTGTTGTGGGGTTGGTATTTGACGGTCGCGGCCGTCCATTTAATCTACCCGTTGAAAAAGATAAGCGGATCAAAGATCTTACTACCTGGAGTAATGCCATGAACGAATATCCACTGGAAAGCGCTGCCTGATCATGGCTCATGCCTATACGCCGGGATTAAAAGTATTACAAAGAACAACCGTAGATAAAGAGCGGCGTTTGCCCCTTAAGGGAGAGGTTCTCGTTGAAGCTGGAAAAACAGTAGCGCCAGATGATATTGTGGCCAGGACACATTTACCTGGCAATGTTCAGATGGTGAACATTGCGAATCTATTAAATATTGATGCTCAGGACATAGCTGAAGTGATGCTGGTTAAGATTGGTTCCAAAATTAAAGAAGGCGAATTACTGGCAGAAACAAAGGGGTTATTCGGTTTTTTTAAATCCAGTGCCGCTTCACCAGTGGACAGTGTACTGGAATCGATTTCTGATGTTACTGGGCAGGTAGTGTTACGAGAAGCGCCGATACCCGTAGAAATTGATGCCTACATGAATGGCAAAGTAGCCTCTGTTTTGGAAGAAGAGGGGGTTGTTGTTACAGCAAATGCAGTTTTTATTCAGGGAATTTTTGGTATAGGCGGCGAAAATCGAGGTGAACTGCGGGTGTTGGTTGATAATAGGGATGATGAGCTTACACCGGAAATGATAACAGTCGATGTAAAAGGCGCAGTAATTGTGGGCGGTTCATTCATCAGTCTGGAAGCCTACAAAAAAGCGATTAGTGTGGGTGCTGCGGCTGTAGTTGCCGGGGGATTCAATTACCATGATCTGGAAGACGTTCTTGGTTATACATTGGGTGTCGCAATAACAGGATCAGAAGATCTGGGTACATCATTGATTCTCACCGAAGGATATGGACGAATTCCTATGGGTAATCGATCTTTTGAACTACTGCAACAACACAATGGAAAATTTACATCAGTAAATGGAGCAACGCAGATCCGCGCCGGTGTGATCAGACCAGAAATAGTGATCCCTTTAACGGCAAATGATTCCATGGGCTCAGGATCAGATAAGGATACAGTTTCAGGAATCAGCGCAGGCAGTCTGGTGCGTGTGATCAGGGCACCTTATTTCGGCGATATAGGTACTGTCGTGTCTTTACCGTCTGAACTCCAGCAAATGGAGTCGGAGACCATGGTCCGCGTTGCCGAGGTGGAAATCGGGGGGGAATCACTGGTAATTCCCAGAGCCAACCTGGAAATGGTGGAAACAACCTAACTTACATTGAATACCACTTTGGACTCCAACGTATATAATAATCTATCAGAGTGGGACATTATTTTTATCCGTCGAGTTGCGGCTCGAATTCATCGCTCGGGACTGGTAACGCCGGCTATATTTTTTTTGGAACTAACCAAACCATTAGCTTTGATAGGAAGCCATGGTATGATATTTTTTGGGCCTATAATTAATGCATTTATCAATACGGAGGGATATTATAAAGCAGCTGAATTATTCGAAGAGCCGGCAAATGTGGAATTGCTGATCCGGGAAATTGAAAAACTTGAAGATGATCTAACACATGCTTAAGGATAGACAATTCTGGATGGTTGCCTGCGGTCTCTCGCTGGCATTCCTTGTATTTTTGTTGGCAGGTCATCCCGGGTTTAGAGAAGAGCGTGTAGTAATGTTTCTTGCTATAAACATTATGGCTGGCACGCTGGTATATTATATACGTCTTGCTCAACGCGGTGAAGATTTTTACCTGCGTACCATACCTGGTTTAAAAGCGGTAGAAGAAGCAGTGGGCAGATCAACTGAAATGGGGAAACCGGTGTTATATGTTCCTGGGATTATGGATATGGACCAGGTGGAAACAGTCGCTGGCGTTATTATACTGGGTCATGTAGCCAAAATGACGGCCCGTTATGAAACGAGTTTAAATGTGCCCGTTTCACGTTCGATCGTAATGAAAGCTGGCCGGGAAATAGTACGGGAATCTTATACTATGGAAGGCAGGCCTGATCTCTTTCAGGATGATATGGTGCATTATCTGACCGATGATCAGTTTGCTTATGCCGCTGGCGTAAATGGGATTATGGTAAGGGAAAAACCTGCGGCCTGTCTTTATATGGGTAAATTTTATGCAGAATCGTTAATCCTTGCTGAAACAGGGAATTCCATTGGCGCGATCCAGATTGCTGGAACAGCTTCCCAAGCACAGATTCCATTTTTTGTTACGGCCTGTGATTATACACTCATCGGGGAAGAATTTTTTGCTGCTAGTGCTTATTTATCGCAAAAACCAGAATTATTAGGTGGATTGAAAGGGCAGGATATGCTTAAGGCTTTTGTAACCGCAGTTATTCTTTTAGCACTATCCCTGCGTGTGTTCAATGATTTGGGTTGGATTGGCTGGAATGTTATTGACTTTTTAACGGTTCAATAAAATAAACGAATGCTCTGGAAACGACAAATACCAATTTTGATCGCAACGGTTATTGGTCTGCTAACATTATTCGGTTGGTTCATCGATAATCCGGGCATTGAATCATTTGTTAATGATGACGCCACACAATGGTTTGATATATTAGCTAGTTTTGCCATATTTCTAGGTGCCTTGAATTTGATGAAACTCCAAGGTAAAAAAGTTCTCAAACAACACAGTGGCTGGCAATACAGCCTTTTTGCAATTGGCGGGTTTATTTTCGCTATAGTTGCTGGTTTTATATACAAAGGTAATGATGCTGTTTCCTGGGGATTCCATGTAACGAGTAAAGGAACATTATTCAAGTGGATGTTTGATTTCATTTTCACCCCACTTTCCGCTACTATGTTTGCCCTTTTGGCTTTTTTTGTGGCCTCCGCATCCTACCGTGCCTTTCGAGTGAGAAATTTGGAGGCGACACTATTACTTGTGTCAGGAATTATTATCATGGTAGGCCGCGTACCTTTGGGTAGTAGTATTTCGAGCTGGTTTATTATGTATCTGCTCGTATTGGTAGGCAGTATTGCAGCAAATATCAAATTGCAAGATAAGATAATTACGTTTGGTGTTCTTTTAGGCGGTGTTGTGATCGTAACAATTTGGGGATCTTTGGCTGGCTGGCCGGTTGATCAGCCCAGCATATTTTATCTGCCTATGCTGCAAGATTGGATATACAATAATCCCAATGTAGCCGGCGCACGGGCGATAATGATTGGCATAGGGCTGGGAATCTTTGCTACATCCATCCGCTATATTCTGGGAGTAGAGAAGTCATATATTGGTGAATGATGAAGTATATAATTGAATTAATACTGAGTATTGGCAAAGTAGACCGGCGCTGGATCTTTCTCGTTATAGGCTTGGCGGTCCTTCTACCATTGTTCTTTCCATTGGGATTACCAATTCGCGCGACAAATGCTACCCAGCGGGTTTACGATGCAGTGGAAGAGTTAGAGCCCAATTCCAAAGTACTGGTTTCTTTTGAATATGGTCCCAGTACCAAACCGGAAATTCATCCGATGGCTATAGCTATTCTAAGGCATCTATTTACCAATAGTCAGAAGGTTTATGTCACCTGTTTATGGCCCGATGGTCAGTTTATGGCCGAAGATGCCTTAACCGAAATAGCTGAAGAGGAATATGGACTTACCTATGGAGAAGATTACGTGCTGCTTGGTTTTCGTCCGGGTAATGAAGCAGTGGTAAAAGGGTTAGTAAGTAATATCCGCAAACTATATACAACTGACGCACGGGGTACGTTGGTAGATCAAATTCCAATGATGGCGAATGTCAATAAGGTAAAAGACTTTGATTTTATTTTCTCTGCATCTGCAGGTTATCCCGGGACCATAGAATGGGTCCAATATGCAGCTGATCCAACCGGTGTACCCATGAGCACAGGTACAACATCCATTCAGGTAAATGATGTGATGCCTTATGTGCAAAGCGGACAGGTTAAAGGTATTTTAGCTGGCATGCCCGGCGCTGCTGAGTATGAGGCGCTGATTGGATCGCCAGGAATTGGTACCAGCGGCATGGATGCTCAATCTATCGCCCACCTGGTGATTGTCCTTTTCATTGTTTTTGGTAATATTACCTATTTTATTGAAACGCAGAGGGCAAAGAAGTATTAATAGGAAGATGCTAAGATCATGATAATAGGTGCCTGGATATCCGTTTTTCTGACCCTAGCGATACTGTCTTATCTTTATAAGGATAATCCGTTCTACAAGGTTGCTGAACACGTATTTGTAGGCATCTCCACCGGGTATTGGACGTCCATGTTTTTCTGGACGCAGATTCAGCCGAATCTTTTCGGTAGATTGTGGCCAGCTACTGAATATGACGCCAGTTCATTGTGGTATAAGTTTTACAATGTATTTGGTGTGTTCAGTTCTGTGTTTCCTGAAGGTGGTATTGCTAAAGGTCATGATATGCATTTGATTTACCTGGTGCCATTTGCATTGGGTATCATGATGTTGTTAAGCGTTTCATCAAAACTCAGTTGGATGGCGCGGTGGGGGATTGCCTACACCGTAGGCATGGCCGCCGGATTACGTGCGTATGGTTTTCTGAACTCAAACGTGATAGGACAGATCAAAGGGTCCGCTTTCCAATTGGTCAATTCCAACCTGCCGTATTTTGCTCTAGTTGGCGAAAGTATATTTAATAATTTTGTTATACTTATAGGGACAATTACTGGCCTAATGTATTTTTACTTCAGTCGTGAGCACACGGGGAATTTTGGACGATTGACCAAAGTAGGTATTTATTTTCTGATGATCAGTTTTGGCGCCTCATTTGGTTTTGCCGTTATGGGGCGGATTTCGCTTCTAATCGGACGTTTTGTAGACTTGATACATTACTCCAGCTCCGCCTATAACCATGCTACATTGTGGATTTTACTCATCATGGTAGTTTTGCTGGGTTATTCTGCTTTTATGGATAAAAGTGCGCCTATTGAACCACCGGCGAAATGATCGTCCTTCCTGATAAATTCAACTCTTTATGTTGAAGCTGTAGCCCTTGGCAGGCGGGCATTGTAGCTGTAATTTAAGCCGCAAAAATTTCGCCGAATAGTATCATCAAACTCTTTTAGGATAGCATATGTTGGACTTACTTAAAAAATGCGGTATTAGCGATTCGAATTTGGGCAGTTGTGTTGGCGGAAGTGATTGGTTTACAACAAAGGATACAGGCATAAATACATCGATAAATCCAAGTAATGAAGAAGTAATTGCCACTGTTTTTGAAGCAAATAAAGGCGACTATGAGAAGGTAGTCAAGAAAGCGCAATCTGCTTTTACAGAGTGGCGCAAGGTGCCAGCTCCTGTTCGGGGTAATCTGGTACGTGAAATGGGCAATGCGCTGCGAGAGGAGAAGGATGCGTTGGGCAGTCTTGTATCCCTGGAAATGGGAAAAATTAAGGAAGAAGGTACTGGCGAGGTTCAGGAAATGATCGATATTGCTGATTTTGCTGTGGGTCAGTCGCGCATGCTTTATGGTAAGACAATGCACTCGGAACGCCCCAATCATCGGATGTATGAACAATGGCACCCCCTGGGACCAATCGGAGTCATTACCGCGTTTAATTTTCCAGTGGCCGTATGGGCCTGGAATGCGTTCATTGCCGCTATCGCAGGTGATGTTGTCATCTGGAAACCTTCTAGTAGCACACCACTTACCGCTGTGGCTGTACAGCATATTTGTAATGCTGTTCTAAAACGCAATGGTTATCCCGGTATTTTCAATTTAATCATCGGTAAAGGATCCACAATCGGTGAACTCATGCTCAAGGATAAACGGCTGCCTTTAATTTCATTTACTGGGTCAACTGCCATGGGGCGCCGTGTAGCTGAAGTTGTTGCCCAGCGTTTTGGTAAAACAATTTTGGAATTGGGCGGTAATAATGCCATTATCGTCGATGATACTGCCGATCTTGACCTGGCTATACCTGCTATTGCTTTTGGTGCTGTCGGTACAGCTGGACAGCGCTGTACATCCACCAGGAGGGTAATAACCCACACAGGTGTCACGGATACGCTTATTCAACGTCTGATAAATGCTTATAAACAGGTAAATATCGGCGATCCACTGCAAAAAGGTACACTGATGGGCCCTTTACTTAATCAAGGGGCTGTTGATGCATATATGGAAGCGATAAATGCTATCACCGTTGCTGGCGGTGAAATAGTTTACGGTGGTAAACCGATCGCAGGTACTGGATTTTATGTTGAACCCACAATTGCACGCGTTAATAATGATTGGGATATCGTTCAGAATGAAACATTTGCCCCTATACTTTACATCATGCATAATGCGGTTCCACAAGGACTGTCATCATCCATGTTTACCACAAACCTACAACATGCGGAAATGTTTTTATCCACTGCGGGCAGTGATTGTGGAATTGCCAATATCAATATTGGAACATCCGGGGCCGAGATCGGCGGTGCTTTTGGAGGTGAGAAAGAAACTGGCGGCGGCCGTGAATCCGGTTCTGATTCATGGAAACAGTATATGCGTCGGCAAACCAACACTATCAATTGGAGTGATGATTTGCCTTTGGCGCAAGGCATCACGTTTGATATTTAGTAATTATAGGGAAGGGATATTATAGATGATTGATGCGCGGAATGTACATGCGATAATTGGCAAACATATGCTTGCTGATGGCATGGATCAAGTAATAGACCTAAAAAAGAGCCATGGATCCTGGCTGGTAGACGCACGAGATGGTAAGGAGTATCTAGATCTTTTTTCCATGTTTTCCTCTATGCCGGTGGGCTACAATCATCCGACCTTACTGGAAAACCGGGAACGAATTGCCGATGCTGCACTCAATAAACCTACAAATTCAGATATTTATTCGACGCAAATGGCAGAATTCGTGGATACTGTTGGCCGTATCGCTCAACCGGATTATTTACCGTATTCGTTTTACGTTGAAGGTGGTGCATTGGGTGTAGAAAATGCATTGAAGACAGCTTTCGATTGGAAGGTGCGCAAAAACCTGGCCGCTGGGAAAGGGGAGAAAGGATCCAAAGTCATCCATTTTACAGAGTGTTTCCATGGCCGAACAGGTTATACCATGAGTTTAACTGATTCGCCCGATCCCCGCAAAACATTGTATTTTCCGCAATTTGATTGGCCCAGAATTGATAACCCGAAGCTGCACTTTCCCCTAACTGATGAAGGCCTGGAAAATGTGCTTAAAGCGGAAGCAACTGCCATAAACCAGATCAAGTCCGCGGTTGCTGAAAATCCTGATGAGATCGCTGCATTGATTATCGAGCCGATCCAGGGAGAAGGGGGCGATAATCATTTTCGAGGTGAATTTTTTCAAGAACTTCGTGCCCTGGCTGACGAACATGAGTTTATGCTTATTTACGATGAGGTTCAGACAGGCGTAGGTGTTACAGGGAAAATGTGGGCCCACCAACTTTTCAATTCATCTACGCGGCCTGATATCATTAGTTTTGGTAAGAAAATGCAAATATGTGGTATCTTTGCCGGAGAACGGGTTGACGAAGTGGAAAATAATGTATTTCATGAATCCAGCCGCCTCAATTCAACCTGGGGTGGCAACGTTGTGGATATGGTACGGATAACTGTATACCTGGAAATAATTGCGGAAGATGATCTGGTTAATCAGGCTGCTACTAATGGAGAGTATTTATTGAAAAAACTCTATGGTATACAAGCTGATTATGATGGCATGGTATGTAATGCTCGCGGACGTGGTTTGTTTGCAGCATTCGATTTGCCTGATGGTTCCGCGCGGGATACTTTGGCCGACTTGATCATTGCTGAGGGTGCCTTGATCCTTGTGAATATTACCAGGGAAGAGATAGATCTTGCTGATGAGATCATCAGGAGAGCTATCGCTCGATTGTGACCAAACTTTCCGGTACGCTGTACATTGTTTCTACCCCCATTGGGAACTTGCAAGATATCACCTATCGAGCCGTGGAAACTCTTTCCGCTGTATCCTTGATCGCCGCTGAAGACACACGTCATTCAAAGAAATTATTGAATCACTACGGGATAAAAAAACCACTTATCAGCTATTACGAATATAATCGGTTCACACGCATACCCCAAATCATCGCCCATCTCAATGATGGTAAAGATGTGGCTGTGATCAGCGATGCCGGTACCCCAGGGATTAGTGATCCTGCATATAAGTTAACCCGGGCGGCAATCACCGCAGACATTAAGGTAGAAACTATTCCAGGTCCCTCTGCTGTGCTGGCGGGTCTTATTGCCTCTGGTCTGCCCTCAGATCGGTTTCTTTTTGAAGGGTTTTTACCACCTAAAAAAGGTCGTAAAAAACGGTTGAATGCCCTGAAAGATGAACAGGCAACAATCATATTCTATGAAAGCCCCCGCCGGTTGAAGCGAACATTACAGGACATTGGTGAAATTATCGGAGACCGCCCTGCAGTTGTAACCCGGGAATTGACAAAAATGAACGAAGAAATTATTCGTGGAACAGTTTCAGAGTTATTATCGTATGTTTCTAAGCATGAACCTCGAGGAGAAATAGTGTTAATCATCGGAAAGCCAGATCCAAATGTCTTCTTCAAATAACGCGAAATTCATCACCTTTGAAGGAATCGATGGTTGTGGTAAATCTACCCAGGCCAAGTTATTGCTGGAGTACATGAACAAATCTGGTGTGGAAACTATTTTAGTTCGTGAACCAGGCGGCACAAATATTTCGGAGTCGATACGTGAAATATTACTGCACAGCAGTTCTGGTCAAATGGGTGATCGGACCGAATCACTATTGATGACAGCCAGCAGGGCCCAATTGACGCAGGAGGTTATAATTCCCAATATGGAGCAGGGAAAATTTGTAATCGCTGATCGCTATAGTGATTCGACATTGGCCTACCAGGGCGGAGGGCGAAACCTGGATATTGAATGGCTAAATGAACTGAATAATTATGCTACCTTTACATTGCTTCCAGATATTACATTTTTCGTAGACATACAACCAGAGGAGGCCTTAAGAAGGCTGGATAACAATAAGGATCGCATTGAGGGTATAGGAATTGAATTTCAAACCCGCGTCAGGAAAACCTATCACGAATTGGCGGAAAGATTCAATGATCGCTATGTTATTCTGGATGGGTATGGTGAAAAAGGTGATATTCACCAAAAGGTATTGAATGAAATGAGAAGAAGAAAGTTTGTATCATGAACCAGTACAGCAAAAAATTAATCAGAATCAGCTTCTTATCAATAACAGTCATTGCGATCAGTTTATTCTCGCTGGCATCAACAAAATCAGATGTATACCGTGAACTAGCTCGTTCACAGCGCTTAATCAATGAGGTATATAAATCTCTTATTACGCGTTATGCTGATCGCCTGGATACAGAAAAATTCACCAAAGTAGTTATCAATAATATTCTTGATGACCTTGACCCTTATACCGTTTACATGGAAGAGGATGAAAAAGAAGGCCTGGACCTTCTTACTCGAGGAAAATATGGTGGTGTAGGCATAAACCTTGGCGAACGGGATAAGAAACTTACCGTAATATCTCCAATGGATGATTCACCAGCCAAGCGTAAGGGCATCATCGCTGGAGATATTATTGTCAAGATCGATGGATTGCTTACAGAAGAAATGTCGCTGGATGATGCCGCAAGTCATATTCGGGGACCCAAGGGTACTGATGTAACGTTGTTCATCAAACGATTTGGCGATGAACAATTAATTGAGTTCGTATTAACCCGGGATGATATTACGGTGAAGGATGTGGCCTATGCCGGAATGCTGGATAATGAAACCGGATATATTCGCCTAACAAGATTTTCCAAAAATTC
>JYMV01014118.1_pt1 | contig 18945 bp, 19 predicted proteins | sample 338911 | NCBI WGS metagenome assembly JYMV01 (sample SAMN03354496, study PRJNA234377) | hydrothermal vent metagenome | biome: Deep sea; feature: Hydrothermal plumes at the Eastern Lau Spreading Center, Western Pacific Ocean; material: Seawater | place: Tonga | collected 2009 | depth 2000 m m
ATTAATTGTTATAAATTATATCTTAGTTTTAGGTAAAAAGCTCTACCTGGTTTTTGCAATCTAAATTTGTCGTATAATGCTTCATCTGTAAAATTTCTAGCTTCTACAGAAACATTATATTTTCCATTTTTAATACTGTAACCTACTTCTGCACTATGTGATGATTGCTGTGGAATAATAGCTTTGGTATCGATATTCCCAAAGCGATTTGAGGTTAAAAAATATTCTTGCGTAAAACGGTAATAATAATTGAAAAACAGATTTGTGTTATCACTGCCTACATTTTTAAAATTGAAGCCTGCCGTAGCTCCTCCAAATAAGTAAGGGGTATTGGGTACGCGCGCTCCTTTGTTCAAGTTTTCAGTATAACCCGAAAAATCATTATATATAAGATCGGCTTCATCGGTGATATCCTGATAAGTAATATTAGCGCTTAAGTTGAAAATATCTTTCCAACGGTAAGCAAATGTACCTTGAACTCCAAGTGCTTTTGTTTCAGCTAAATTTCCGCTTCGAGAAGTTGGGCTAGAAACAGAAACAATATTATATATTAAATCTTTGGCATTACGGTAAATAAACGTACTTCCTACTTCAATGTGATTATTTTCATTTAAATCTTTGTTGAAGTTTATTCCGAAATTAAAATTGTCGCTTTGCTCGGGTTTTAAATTAGGGTTTGCCAGAACTAACAAGCCGTCTCCAAAAAATTCTTCCGCAGTTGGCAAACGAAAAGCTTTCTCATAAGAGGCTTTTAACTGAAGGTTTTTCAGTAAAAAATAGGAAGTTGCCATACCATAACCAAAATCACTATAATCTACACTTACAGGAATTGTAGATTCAACGTTATTGGTTTCTTGCTCAGAAGCCTTTACATTTAAAGCATATGCTTTACCAAACACAGAAGCCGTCCAATCTTTAGAAATTTTATATTTATAAGAAAGTCCGAAAACATTTTTACCTAAGGATTTAGGCAAGTAATACTCATTTACGCTTAAATTTACCTCATCAAATTCATCTCTTTTAAAATGTTGAAACGCATAATTTAACGACAAGGAATGTTTCTCGTTCAACAAATAACTCAGGTTAAGCTGACTATTAAATTCATTATCATCCTGCTCTAAAAGATTTGCTTCACCTTGTTCTGCATTGTTTTCTGAATTAGTTTCAAAAGTTTCACCATACCAGTTGTAGCGAACACCGGTTAAAGTATCGATATTTCGGGTCTGAGTAATGTTATATGATGCATTTAAGCTCGCATCAAAGCCTTCAAAAAATAGATTTTGCTTTTTATATTTTAAGGTAGGGATTATCGATTCACTCTCAACCTCTACGGCACCGTAAACCGTTCTCATCGTCGCTCCGGTTTGTACTTCATCATCATCTCCTGAAACAATTAAACCCAAAAGCAATTGATCTGCAAAAGAAGTTTCTACAAACCCGGTTTCTACTTGTGCAGTAGCCGATTGGTATTGATCGTGAAATCTTTCAACTTCTACATTATCTTCTAATAAATTTCCATTAGCATCACGAATTTCTGCAAGGACATCGTAATTATTATCGGAGTAGTTATAATTTAAATTTCCTCTTACGGTAAAACCAGATTTATTATTGGTGTAAGCTCCATTTACAGAAGCTTTATGGGTATTAAAAGATCCAAAAGAGTAAGAAACATCTAAATAGTCATTTTTCTGATTGGTAATAATGTTTACCGCTCCGCCAAGTGCATCGGTTCCTAACCAAACAGGAACTACGCCATTGTACACATCGACACGCTCAATAGAATTTACCGGAATATTACCTAAGTTGAAAGAAGATCCGAAACTATCCATCGGGATTCCGTTTAAGAAAAACTTGACCTGATTTCCCTTAAAACCGTTTAACGAAAAGGTGTAATTAGAACCTAAACCACCCTCTTGCAAAATTCGAACTCCGGGCACACGATCTAAAACCTGTTGCGCATCGGCCGTACTATTTAAAAGACTTTTTGTTGAAATGGAAGTAACCGCGTAGGCTTTTTCATTAATTTTTCGGATTTCAGATTTCCCGGTGAGTTCTACTTCCTCTAATTCTGCTGAAGATTCTTCTAAAACAAATCTAACCTCTACCTTTTCATCATTATTTATACTTACTTCTTTTATTTGCGTTTGATACCCTAAATATGAAACGATTAACTTATGAGTACCTTCAGAAATATCATTCAACTGAAATAAACCATTAACATCTGTGGTGGTTCCGTTAAATTCACCTTCGAGAATTACATTTACACCTTCTAAATCATCTCCGGATGCTGAAGTTACTTGACCAGAAATTACCGCAGAATTAGTTGTCTGCGCAGTCAATAATGCTGTCGAAAAAATACTTAATGCAGTAAGTAAGTAAACTAAACTTCGCAACCTGAATTTATTTAGATTAATTTTAAACAGTCGCAAATGTATAATAAATCTAAATAACGAAAAACTAATTTAGATTAATTCTAATATAAATATTTCTTACTAAATGGTTTTAGATAATAAGTTTGTTCAATAATAGAAAACTTTGTAGCGCCAAGCTAGACTAACCTATAAGTTTTTATGGGTATTGGTAAAGGTGAGTTTATTTTTATAATCAACCCATTTTTGACCTCGAAGTTTACGCATTAGATTATCGTAATTCATCATGAAAACAATATTCTTTAGCAATTTTAGGCGCTTAGAAAATGATGTAGGGAAAGCTCTTAAAGTCATCGAAACACTCGGCGTTAAATAACGCATATAATGCCAATACATACTTGGGATAAAAAGTGTTTCTCCCGGTTGCAGCGTTACGCGATAACCTTCAGCGAATTTTAAAGCAGGATATTTTTTGAAATCGGGTTTATCAAATTCAATTTCTTCTAAAGAAACGATCGAATATGGAACGTGGTATAAATATTTACGCTGTTCGAAAGGAAAAAGTATAATGTCTTTCTTTCCGTGGAAATTAAAATGAACATTATTCGCAAGGTCGATATCATAATGGAGTAAAACGCGCGAACCTTCACCTCCAAAAAATAACACCGGAAGCTTTTTAAAAAATTTGAGTCCGATCTCCGGATAAGAAAAATCTTTAGTGAGTTGCGGACATTTTTGCAAGATATTGAAAAAGAAAATGCGTAAATCTGTAGGGCCAGATTTTAACAGTTGCACATACTCTTTCATTTTCATTTTGGTAGCCGGTTTTCTAGAGTATTCTTTACCTTTTGCGGGTTCGCTATTATACAAAGGCACCTCTACTTCGCCAGCTTCTTCAGCAAAATAATCTAGATTCCATTTTTGATAAGCCGGCCATTGATGTGATAATTTCTTGATCACGACCGGCTTATTAGGCTTTACATAATTTTTAATAAAGTCTTCAGCAGTAATTTCTTCAACGACGTCAATTTCATTTAGCTTCATGACTTTATCGCTATTTTAGGCTTTTACTTTTTTGCCTTGCGCTTCTAAATTACGCTCAATTTTATGCCCAGGTCTTGACCATTTTGGCTTTTCACCTAAAGCTTCTACTTGAGAGTCTTCTTTTTCAACAGTTTTACGTTGTGCGTGTTTTTCAAAAGGTTTTTGTACATCTAAACCTAATTCTTTAAACATCACCATATCTTCTGTAACATCCGGGTTTGGCGTCGTTAACAATTTATCGCCGGCAAAGATCGAATTTGCTCCGGCAAAGAAACACATCGCTTGCCCTTCTCTACTCATATCGGTTCTTCCGGCAGAAAGTCTCACCTGTGTTTCTGGCATAACGATTCTCGTGGTTGCTACCATTCTTACCATTTCCCAGATCGAAACTTTTTGTTGTTCTTCCATCGGAGTTCCTTCCACAGGAACTAATGCATTAATCGGTACAGATTCTGGTTGTGGGTTTAATGTTGCTAAAGCGACCAACATCCCTGCACGATCTTCAGCGCTTTCTCCCATTCCTATAATTCCACCACTACAAACGGTAACGTTCGTTTTTCTTACGTTATCTAAAGTTTCTAAACGATCTTCATAACCACGGGTAGAAATTACTTCTTTATAGTATTCTTCTGAAGTATCTAAATTGTGATTATATGCATATAATCCGGCTTCTTCTAAACGTTTTGCCTGATTTTCTGTAAGCATCCCTAAGGTACAACAAACCTCCATATCGAGTTTATTAATGGTTCTTACCATTTCTAAAACATTGTCAAACTCAGGCCCATCTTTTACGTTTCTCCACGCAGCTCCCATACAAACACGAGAACTTCCTGAAGCTTTAGCTCGTAAAGCCTGCGCTTTTACCTGATTTACGCTCATTAGCTCATTACCTTCAATATCGGTATGGTATCTCGCCGCTTGTGGGCAATAGCCACAATCTTCTGGGCAACCGCCGGTTTTTATCGATAATAACGTGGAAACTTGAACCTTATTTGCGTCGTGATGCTCTCGATGCACGGTTGCTGCATCGTAAAGCAAATGCATTAAAGGTTTATTATATATTTCTAGAATTTCTTCTTTTGTCCAATTGTGTTTTGTAGCCATAACATTTAAATTGTTAATCAAAAGTAATAAAACAGGCGACTTATTGCACCATTTCTCTATTTTTTTGAACGTTAATATATTTCTGAATAGCGTTAAATCTCTTATTTCCCAACGATTACACTTACCGCATTACCACCAAAACCTACGGCATTTACCATGATCGTTTTTAAGGTTTTGGGCTTTTCAGCTTTATTTTTAAAAAATGGGTTTTCTATAAATTGGTTATGCGCTAACATTAGTAGAGCCATTTCTAAACTCATTCCGCCGGAAGCACCAAACGTGTGACCAATTTTAAATTTATTAGAAGTAATAAGTGGCAAACGATCACCAAATACAGCTTTTATAGCATTTAACTCTGCCCAATCTCCTTTTCTTGTACCGGGAGCGTGGGTAACTACCGCATCGACGTGATCTAATTTTGCTTGTTTCAAGGCCATTTGCATTGATTTCTGAATACAAACTGCATCTTTAGATAATGAGATATTATGCGTAAGTTTTTCTGAAGCATACCCTAAACCCAGAATTTCTGCCAAAGCTCGATCTGCTGTTTTTTCAACAAAAAATGTGGAAGCCGCTTCGCCTAAAATCATTGTATTTCGAGGCTTGTCTATTTCTAAACTTCGGTTAGGCCATTTTTCTTTTTCATCAAAATTAGCATACAACTTTACCGCCTTCATCTGTGCTATAGTAAACGGAGTTAAAGGTGCTTCACTCCCACCGATCAAAAAAGCTTCTGCCATATCGCTTTGAAGCCAAGCGGAAGCATTCAACAGACCATGTAATGCCGTAGAACAAGTGATTGAATGACTAATTTCCGGTCCTTCACTTTCTAAATCTTGCAATACCCAAGATGAAATATTACCTAATGTAGTTGTTGGTGAAGCTAAAGTTGAAGTTTTTCCTTCTTTTAAGTATTGATCGTGGTATTTTTCGAATAAAGAAGTGGCTCCACGAGAAGAACCAATATTGATACCGAAATCTTTAGTTTCAGTTTTGCTTTTTCTGAAGGTTTCTCTTGCTGAAAAAATAGCGTATAACACCGAGAGATCTAAATCTTGATACCTAGATTGCTCCTTTCTTAACTTTTCAACTAAATTTTTACTTTCTTGATCTAGTTGAGAAACATAAGTTGATTCATCAAGATAATTTACCGTGCTAAATAAGTGCTTTTGCTGTAAATAACTTTGCCAAACTTGTTCTGAAGAATTGCCTAATGCAGAAATAGAGGCAAACGAAGTAATGAATAATCGATCTTTCAACACCAATCTTTTCTTTTATGCAAATATCTAAACTAAATGCATAAAAAAAAACCCCGACCCAAAGCCGAAGTTTTTTAAAAATTAGGATACCCCAAACCTAATTTTGCATAACCCTTTAAATAAAAATTATATAACAAATATTACGATAATTTTCTTAAAACAAAAAGAATACATTAAGTATTTTATAAAATTTAGTTAATTACACGCATTTTTTTACTCCAAATTAGATAAATAATGCAAAAGTGATTCGATTGATTTATAGATGCTTGAAAGCTCTTGATCGGTAATCACATAAGGGCAAGCAATGTAAATAGTGTTTCCTAAAGGCCTTAAATAAATACCTTCATCCATAAAAAAGTTATAGATCTTATCACGCAAATGACCGTAGCGAGAATTTTCAACCGCTAGATCGAGGGCGAAAATTGTCCCGATACAACGTGTATTTCTAACCAACTTATGAGTTTTTACTTTCTCTTGAAATGCTAAATGCGAGGCTTCAATTCGTTTTATATTTTCTTGCATTTCTTCAGAAGTAAGTAATTCAACTCCTGCCAAGGCCGCCGCGCAAGCTAACGGATTTGCCGTATAGGTATGCCCGTGAAATAAACCTTTCGAAATATCTTCATCATAGAAAGCATCGAAGACTTTTTGCGTACAAGAAGTTGCGCCCATTGGCAACAAACCGGCAGTTAAGGCTTTCGACATACAAACAATGTCGGGTTTTGTTTCGATATAATAAGAAGCGAAATTCTTTCCTGTTTTCCCGAAACCGGTCATCACTTCATCGGCTACCAAAATAATATCGTGTTGTTTACAAAGTTTCAATATTTCATTTAAAGCTTCAGCATCGTGCATTTTCATCGCTGCGGCGCCTTGCACTAAAGGTTCATAAATAAATCCGGCTAGCGGAGTTTCTCGATGAATTTCTTCTATTTGCTTTAAAATTTCTTCGGTATTTTCTCCATTGGGTACAGGAATGCGTTTTACCGCTATAAAATGATCTTGAAAAGCACCGTTGTAAACCGATAGATCTGAAACCGACATTGCTCCAAATGTATCGCCGTGAAAACCTTCTTCGAAAGCCAACATTACTTTACGGTCGTTTTGCTGATTATAGTGGTATTGCAACGCCATTTTTATTCCGATCTCGGTCGCAGTTGAACCATTATCGTTGAAGAATATTTTTTGTTGACCTTCCGGTAATATTTCAACTAAAGCTTCAGAAAGTTTAATCGCAGGTTCGTGCGTAAAACCACTAAACACCACCTGATCTAAGTTTTTCATCTGAGCAGCAACTTTCTCGGTAATATATTCATTGCAATGACCGTAAACTGCCGTATACCAAGAAGAAATCCCGTCGATGTATTTTTTACCGGCATCGTCGGTTAACCAAACTCCGCTCGCTTTTTTGATGGGCAACATTTCTTTTTTCAGCTTGTATTGCGTTAGCGGATGCCAAATATGTTGCTGATCTCTCTCTACTAAATTGCTCATAGATTTTTTAATTTGTCACGGAATATTTCAGCATATTCTCGCACTACATTTTTATCGAAATAAGGTTCTTGATCGATTCTGCCTAGAATTGGGACTTGAGCCATTTCTTCAATAATACTTTCGGTCGTCGGGTATTCTTCTCCGCTAAATATAATTCCGGCGCAAGTTAAACCACGAGATTTTAAGGCTTCGATCGTAAGTAACGTATGATTTATACTACCTAAATAATGTCTTGAAACCACAATAATTTTGTCTTCTTTCTGCATTAAATCGGCAATGGTTTGTGTAGAATTGATAGGCACTAAAAGTCCGCCGGCTCCCTCAATCACTAAATAATCATTAGTTGTGGTCGAGCGTTTAACTTCTTCTGCCTTAATTTGAACCTGATCGATTTCTGCCGCTGCGTGCGGACTCATAGGCGTTTTTAGCGCATACGCATTGAGATGAAATTTGGTTATCGAATTACTAACCAAACGTTCAACTTTATGCGTATCTGAGTTTTCTAAATCTCCGGCTTGTATAGGTTTAAAATAATCGGCTTGCAAAGCTTCAGTCACGATAGCAGAAGCTACGGTTTTACCAACTTCAGTACCGATTCCTGTGATAAAAATATGTTTCATTCTAGGTTAAATTTGGTTTTGCAATCTTCGCAACGATATTCATATTTCGTATAAATTGGATAAAGCCCGAAAAGCAAAAAATTAAATATAAAAGCAAGGAAAGATTTTACATCATTTACATTCGTGAAATAATCGATTTTTGTGCTGTCGCAGTTTGGGCAATGCAATTGGTGCCCTTGATCGTCTAAAGAATATTCGCTTAACTCTTCTAAAACTTCTTTTGCTCGTGCTTCATCTTCTGCTGCTACCAATAGTTTTACACCGCCAATTGCGCTACTCACTAACGGATCGGTATCGATCGTATATTGGTCGGCCAAATACACCTTAATTTCTTCTGCTTCTAATCTTCCTTTAAAAATTTGAGCTTCCGAAGAAAATTGATAGGTCGCAATTTTTACTAAGTTTTCTTTCATTACAGTTCGCGTTTCAAACACTGCAAAACTGAGAAAATTTCTTCTTTTAAATTGTAACTATGCAAACAAAATCGCAAACGCTCTTCGCCTTTGGCAACCGTTGGTGATAAAATAGGTTTTACTAAATAATGTTGTTGCTGAAGTTTCTCTGCAATTGCTTTCACTTGTTCATTTCCCGGAATAATACAAGATTGGATTGCAGAATCACTAGCAATAAACGCATCTTTTAAGTCTAAGTTTTCTACTTGTTGTTGAAAATAAGTAATGTTTTGCTGAAGTTTTTTTAAGGCTGAAGTATGCGCTAATTCTTGATAAGCTGAAGAAATCGTTGCTACCGAATGTGGAGCAATTGCCGTAGTGTATATAAAACTTCTTGTAAAGTTGATGATAAATTCTTTTAAAGTTTCATTACCCAAAATTGCGGCTCCGTGTGCGCCTAAACCTTTCCCAAACGTAACAATTCTCGCGAAAACTTTGTGATGCAAGTTTAAATGCTGCAATAAACCTTCACCTCTTTCTCCAAAAACACCTATTGCGTGCGCTTCATCTACAACCAGAAAGATATTTTTTTCATTACAAAATTTCACAAAAGCCGGTAAATCGGGGTGATCGCCATCCATTGAAAAAATAGATTCGGTAACCACGTAAACCTCTCCTGAAGTAGTCAGTTTTTCAACTTTAGTTTTTAGATCTTCGAGATCATTATGTTTATATTTATAAGATTTTGCTAACCCCATTTGTAAACCATCTCGAATCGAAGCGTGAATTAATTCATCATAAAAAACAACATCTCCACGTTGCGGAATACTTGAAAAAAAACCCACATTGGCATCGTAACCCGAATTAAATAGAATTGCACTTTCTGACTGATGAAATGTTGAGATTAGCGCTTCAACCTCTTCGTGAATTTTAAAATTTCCAGATATTAACCGTGATCCTGTGGAATTGTTTTGCAGAAGTTGATGTTCTTCTAAAAAAACTAATGAACGCTGATAGATCTTTTGATTTTTAGAAAAACCTAAATAGTCGTTAGAATAAAAATCTACTCCATCTGAAGGTGGCGAAAGTGTTCGTAACGAATTGTTGTCTTTTCGTTGTTGAAGTTTTTGAAGTATTCTTCGAGGAGTTGCCGACACTTATAAAAGATCTCGTTCTTTAATTTTTTTCTTTCGCTTTTCGTCTTCATCTTCAAATTCTTCTCCGCTAGAAAGTCGATGTGAATTGGGTTGATATTTACCGTCTAACTCATCGGTAATCGATTTTTCCCACATTTTATTTCCGGAAAAATAAGAAGCTCTACCAATTAAATGCGCCCCAACCGGTGAAGTAAGAATTATAAACAATATAATCGCTAAAACCCGCGAAGTAACCGAAAGATCATCAAAATAAATTGCTGCACTTGCCAAAATTAAACCCACGCCCAGGGTTACCGCTTTTGTAGTTACAGAAATACGCAAATAAGCATCAGGCATACGCACAAAACCAATAGCCGCTAACAAAATAAAAATAGCGCCTAAACTCGATAATATGATGATTAAAATGTTAGTCATCTCTTCGTTGTTTTTCTCTTTTTTTACGGTTTCTTTTTTCTAAATAATAAGAGAAAGCGACCGTACTTAAAAAGGCAATTAAACCCAAGATCATCGCAATATCTAAAAATGTAGATTGATCGTAAACAATACTATAAATCGCAATTAATGTGATCCCGATCGTAATGAGCAAATCCAACGCCACTACGCGATCTGCAATACTTGGCCCTATTACAAAACGGCAAAATACCAACAATACAGAAATTGCTAATATGGGTAAAATCACATAATATAAATACTCTTCAATCGTCATCTTAAAATCTCTAATAAACGTTTTTCAAATCCGTTTTTTATATCGTCGATAAAAGCTTGTTTATCTTTTAAATACATCGCGTGAACGTACAATACTTTCCGGTCGTCTGAAACGTCTAAACTCAAAGTTCCCGGAGTTAATGTAATTAAATTAGCCAGCAAAGTGATTTCTAAATTCGTTTCTGCTTCCAACGGAACTCTCACAATACCGGGCGTCATATAAAACTTTGGCGTTACCACATCGTAAGCGACTTGCAGGTTTGCTTTTAATAATTCCCATAAAAAGAAAAAGACAAAAGCAATTAACTTCGGGATGATCTTGAAATACTTCGCGTCTCCTCTTCCTTTCGTAATTACATATAAAATGATAAAGCTTAAAATAAAGCCGAATACATAGTTAAGGAAGGCAAAATCTCCCGTAATCGCCACCCAAATAAAGGTTAGTAATATGTTAGATAAAAACCTGTTTTTCATCTTAATTATTTTGCGGTATTACCGCTTCAATGTACTGCGTATTATCTATTAATTCTGAAGCAATTCTATTAGATAGCTGCTGCATATGTTCTGCACCAAAACCGATGTATAACGAAACTCCTGCCAGCATTATAATGGGTACTAAAAACTGAATTTTCTTCGCTTTAGTCATCTTCTGAAAATACAAAAAGTGATCACGTTTGGTTAGCTCTTTTCCTTTTTTCCAGAAAACATTAGCCCATAATCGAGTGATAATGATCAAGGTTAATAAACTACCAAAAATGATCGCTCCCAGAATAATATAATTTTTCTCGTTTAAACTTGCAGTAATTAAGGAAACTTTAGGCCAAAATCCTGAAAATGGCGGAACTCCAATTAAGGACAACAAAGGAATAAACATAAGCAAACTCAACTTCGGGAATTTATCGTATAAATCTCCTAAAAACCTAACATTATTGGTTCCTTTAATTCTATAGATTAAACCACTCACCATAAAAAGATTGGTTTTCACCATAATATCATGGATAAGGTAAAAAACCATACCGGCAAAAGCAATTTCGGTTCCCATACCTAAACCGGCGATCATAAACCCGATATGACAAATAATAAGGTACGAGAAAATCTTACGTACATTTTTTTGAACTAATGACCCGATCGCGCCACTAAATAAAGTTAAAACGGCGATTACAATTAAAATCTGATCTAAAAAAACATCTTCTAAAAAGATGAGTGTAAAAACTCTGATCAATGCATAAACTCCAACTTTGGTGAGTAAACCACCAAAAATAGCAGCCACTGCCGATGGAGGCGTGTGATATGAAGCCGGCAACCAAAAGTATAACGGAAACACCGCCGACTTGATCCCGAAACCAACCAAAAATAAAATTGCAGCTACTTCTACCAGTTTTCTATTTTCTAACTGCGGAATGATCGTCGCTAAATCGGCCATATTTAAAGAACCTGCCAAACCATACAACACTGCAATTGCTGTTAAAAATATTATGGAAGCTAAAATATTTAAGGTGAAGTATTTTACCGCACCTTCAATTTGAGCTTTTTCTCCGCCCAGCGTAATTAGCACAAAAGACGAAATAATAATGATCTCGAACCAAACGTAAAGGTTAAAAATATCTCCTGTTAAAAATGCACCTGTTAAACCTAGCAGCAGAAAATGATAAATAGGAAAGTACCCAAAGCGTAATCGAGCAGGAATCACTGATGCTGAAGAGAAAAATGAAACTGCTAAACCTGCTATCGAAGTTAATAGAACCAATGTTGCAGAAAGTGTATCTGCCACAAAGGTAATCCCGTAAGGAGCTTCCCAACTTGCAGCTTGAACCGTTTGTATACCTGAATTCCAAACCGTGTAAAATAAAACTCCCGAAAGAAAAACGGCTATAAAGCCACCAACGATGCTAATTATTTTTTGTGCATCGATTTTCTTCCAAAAAAACATGAGGAAGATGCTCAAAAATAATTGAAACAATAAAGGATATAATAATAGTTGCTGCATCATTTATTTATAATCTTCTTCAATCGTGTTCATTTCATCTAAATCGTCGGTCTTCACTACTTGGTAAGCTCTTTTTATTAAAATAATGGCAAAAGATTGCAAACCAAAGCTAATTACAATAGCTGTTAAAATAAGTGCCTGCGGAACCGGATCTGCATATATTTCTGTAAATATTTTTGAATCGCCCGGTATAATTGGCGGATGACCTTTGGTAATTCTTCCTAATAAAAAAATTAAGAGGTTGGCGCCGTTACTAATAATAATTAAACCAATAATCAATTTCACCAAACTTCTGCGCAGCATCATATACAATCCTGCTGCATAAAGTAATCCTGTTATAATTGCTAATAGAAACTCCATATTAAGCCGATTCTGAAATTGTAAAAATGATGGTTAACGTTACTCCTTGCACAACAATATAAACCCCAATATCAAAAAATAGCGCTGTTCCTAATTTCCCTAAAACAGGAATGGCGTCGTGCATCCAAAGTCCTGTCATAAAAGGTTCATCAAAACCAATTACCGGTAAAACTCCGCTTAAAAATGAAACTGCTAAACCTACCGGCATCAAATAACCGGGATGAAACTTCAGCAGTCTTTTTGTATTTTTTAATCCGTTCGCAAATGCGTGTAATACAAATGCGATCGATGCGATTAAACCACCAACAAAACCACCACCCGGCAAATAATGTCCTCTTAGTAAAATAAAAATAGAGATCAAGAGCAATATGGGTAGCAAATAATTAGAGGCTGTTCGTAAAATAAGTGTCTTCATAACTCTACTTCATTATTTTTGATAACGTTCAACACTTTTCAACCTTAATTTTAGTAAGCCAAAAACTCCGATAGCTGAAATTGCTAGTACAGAAATTTCTACCATTGTATCTGCTCCTCTAAAATCTACCAAAATCACATTCACCACATTTTTACCGTGTGCTAATAAATAAGAGTTCTTCGCATAAAAATCGCTTATATCACTATTTACCGGTTGTGCTAATACTTCTAAAGCTAAAATGCTGATTAAACCTCCGAATGCTATGGAAAGAATTCCGTCGCGAATTCGCATTTTATAATCAGAGAGTTTTAAATACTTCGGAAGTTTATATAAGACCAACACAAATAAAATCACCGTTAAAGTATCGATCGCAAACTGCGTCATCGCTAGATCTGGCGCACTATAGAAAACAAAAAGCAAACAGATCGAATAGCCCATAATTCCTGTGGCAACAACAGCTGCCAATCGAGATTTTGCGAATACAATTAACCCGATCGCTAAGATCAAAATGGTTAAAATCACCACTTCGTAAACTGTTAATCTTGCAAAGGAAGCGTAATCGATCTTATAGGTTGTTCCGTCAATTAAAGTATATCCCATTAAGGCAATAAGAAATAAAATAATTACCGAAACGTAATTTCTTAAATAGCCATTTTGAAAAATACGCGTCCACAACAGTGAGAATTTATTGAAACCACGGTTAAAATTTTCAAGAATTGATTTTGGTGAAAGCGCTTCAAATTTGGTGATGAATGTTTCTTTTTTCGCTGAAGGTTTCAACACAAAATACAAAATAATTCCTGAAGCCATGGTGAGCAAACTCAACCCTAAAATTGGGGTGATCCCGTGCCATAATTTCAAATGAACTTCCGCAGCCTCTTCACCAATCGACCAAAGTATAGGTTTTACTAAAGATTTTTCAATTAAAACGGGAAACAAGCCGAAAACAAAACCTAAAGTCCCTAACAACACCGGCGGAAACCATAAGAAAAAAGATGGAAATTTCACCTTTTCAAACTTCTCCGGCAACTTTCCTATAAAAGGTTTAATTCCTGCTACGTAACCCGCGTAAGAAATAAACACATTGGTAAGTATTGCCAAAACAGTTAATAGTATTGCTGAATGTTTAAAATGAAAAGTGCCTTCATAAATTAAATCTTTCCCAATAAAACCAACACTTGGCGGAATACCTGCATTAGAGATTGCAGCTAAAAGTCCGGCAATCGCTACCGGCAACATTACTTTTCTTAACCCTGAAAGTTCGGTAACATTTCTGGTTTTTGTCTGATGATCAACAACACCCGTCATCATAAAGAAAGTTGCTTTGTATAAAGCGTGAACAATAATGAATACTGCTGCCGCCAAATAAGATTCGTGCGTGCCTAAACCAATTAAAAACACCAAAATACCTAAAGCTGAAATGGTCGTATAGGCCAAAATGCCTTTCATGTCTGTTCTAAAGATCGAATGAAAAGCTGAATAAACCATCGTGATCAAACCGACGATCAATAAGGTGTTGTTCCAAAAACTAGTTGAACCCATTAATGGACTCATTCTAAACAGCAGATAAACACCCGCTTTTACCATGGTTGCCGAGTGTAAATACGTTGAAACCGGCGTTGGCGCTTTCATCGCACCCGGTAACCAAAAATGAAAAGGAAATTGTGCAGATTTGGTAAACGCAGCTCCAAAAATTAGACAAGCTGCTAAAATATAATGTTCGTGACCTTGAATGAGGTCTTTTTGCGCTAACATTTCTGTAATGCTATACGTGCCGGAAATGTTTCCTAAAACGAGTCCGCCGCCTAACAATAATAATCCACCGATCCCGGTAATACCTAAAGCAGTTAATGCAGATTTTCTTGAGGCTTCACTGGTATTATTAAAACCAATTAAAAAGAAAGAACTTATACTGGTCAACTCCCAAAATACGAATAAAGAAATAAGGTTATCAGACAACACCAAGCCCAACATCGCTCCCATAAAAATACTCAGGTAACCATAGAAACGATCTAAATATTCGTGACCTTTTAAATAGCCGGATGTGTAAGCAAAAACCAAGGTTCCTATTCCTGTAATCAATAACGAAAACAGTAGAGACAAACCATCTAAGGTAAAACTGAGGTTGACGCCGAGTGAGGGAATCCATTCATAAGTTTTATGTATAAATTCTTTGTTCGAAACCTCACCGATAAAGCGAACAAAATAAATAAATAAACCTAGTGGAATTAATGTAGGAAGTAAAGCAAATTTGTGGTTCACCAGTTTTTTACCTCCAAAAAATAGGAGTATAGCGAACAAAAAACCTGTTAAAATGGCTATTAGCATATTTTTTTTACTAGAATCACAAATATACAGCTTAAAATTGATTTTACGATAGCAAAACACCCCTGTAAACAAGGGTTTAACAACATCATAACATTTTAAATGTCGAGGAAAATAATTGATTCCATTTCAACAAATACAATTTAAAATTATTGTTTTTCAATGATTTTTATAATTTTGTTATCGTTAAACAATAATTTATTATTTATGAAATCACTTCAACCTCTTAAAACTTTAATCAATTTTCTATTTATAATTATTTGTGTCGTTTTTACAAGCATAAGTATTGCGCTATTCTACGTAGCTCTTAGTGGAAATCTAGAATTTTTATCGATAGAAGCTAACTCACAAATAGAGATTTTCAGCAAAATAATTACGTTAATTCTTGTTTTTGCTTTGCAAGTGATGTCAATTTATTATTTAAGAGAATTTATTAAAGATGTTTCTCCGCAAAATTTGTTTACCATTCAACAAATTAAATGGCTCTCTAAAACCGGAAAACTAATGATTCTAGCAACGATCGTTTATACTGCTTTAAACTTTTTGATGAAAGTTATTTTTGAAAACAGAATCGAAATTTCAGTTTTAAATAATTCTGAAAATTTATTTTACAATGAGATTTTCTTACTGATTATCGGCTTATTTTTCCTCTGTTTAAGTCACGTATTTAATTCAGCAAGAATATTAAAAAAAGAAAACGAACTTACCATCTAAGATAGAAACTATGCCTATACTTATCAATTTAGATGAAGTTTTACAGCAACGTGAAATGAAGTCGAAAGATCTAGCTGAAAAAATAGGAATCACCACCGCAAACCTTTCCATCTTAAAAACAGGAAAAGCAAAAGCGATTCGGTTTTCTACTTTAGCCGCAATCTGTGAAACACTCGATTGCCAACCGGGAGATATTTTAAGCTACGAACCTGGTTAGAACCAAGCTTCCCAAGGGATCATTGCTAAAATTGCGATTAATGCTAATGGGTAGAAAATTGCTAAAACTTTAAACTTTGGAGCTGAAGAAAGTTTCTTCTTATGTTTAGAATACCCAATAGTAATTAACGCTACTGCAATGATCATCATTAATGGATGCTCAAGATTGTAAAGTCTTAAAGTACTGTCGCTCATAATATCTTTTACAGCAACACTTTCGGTAAACCAAACTATTTTACTCGAAACAAAAAACATTATGATCCCAATCAATAATTGGATATGAGTACATATAAGTGCAAAAAGAGAGATTCTAAAATCTTTTGGCGCATACGATCTTTTAGTAACCGCACCAATAATAGCATTAATTGTTGCTAAAAAAACGACTAATACTACTAAATATGCCCAATACGAATGAAGATAATAAATTGCTCTTTCCATAATTTTTATTTTGAATGGTAAAGGTAATTTTTTTACATAAAAAAACCGCTACAAATTGTAGCGGTTTTTTATTTATAATTAAATGTAATTATGGATTTTTTACCCATTCACCATTTGACTTAATTAACTTAAAGTCTTCAGTAGTATTTGTTCCATTATATACGGCAATAGTAATCTGATACTTTTGCCCTTCTTCTGCGGTTGGAGCTATTTCATTTAAAACTATTGCTAAAGCCTCATAAATCATATCATCAGACCAAAATGCAGAATTACTTTCTCTTCTATCAAAGTTTGAGTAATTTAACATACTCGAAACTGGACTACTATAAGTTGATTCTAGAGCATCACCTATTAGTTGATAATCATTAGCCGTTAAAGTATAATATATAGTATTATCCGGAATCCAAGTATCTCCATCGTGACCAAACTGAAGAGTTGTTTCTTGTGTAGTCTCGTGACCAATCCACATACCATTCATATAAGTATAAAGATCTCCTCTTGTTTGAGTTTCTCCTGCTGAACTTGAATAGTATTTATAAATTACGAACATTTGATCTTCTTCTTGTGCATAAGGGTACATTTGCTCTAATAAAGCAGGCACATAGTTATCAGCTGGAGCTGAGCTGCTAAAGTTATTATATTGCCCTGGAGCACCCATAGAGTCATAATCTGCACTACTTAAATAATAAGTATCTTCTGTCTGCTCCCAAGAAGTACCGTCGAAGGTAAAGTACGTTCCTTTGTCGTCATACTCTCCTGTAATACCAGTAGCTTTTACATATACATCATTAATTTCCCAAGAGGCAGCTTCTGATGTAGTAGATTGATATCTAAACGCAATATTGATAGTTTCTCCATCATAATCTGAAATATCATATTCTTCTGAAAGAACAAAATCCCAAGAATTTCCTGCAGGAATGGTTTGAAAATCTATTTCTTCCCAAGTAGAACCTGCTACAGTACCATCAAAATCTTTTGTAATATAAACCTCTAATAAAGAAAGATCTGATGCATAGTTTACTGCTTGATTAATTTGAATAGCAGCATTAATATTACCATCTAAATCTATCTCTGGAGAAATTAACCAATCTTCATTAGAAAATGCAGCACCGTCATACCCGCTTATTAAAGCATATTCTGCACCACCATAACTACCTTCTCCCCACACTTCATCTCCTGTGATACTTTCTGTAGTAAAGTCTGCAAGAAAACCAGCGCTAAATTCATATTGAGCTACAGTAGCTAAACCCACAGTAGGAACCTCTGTATAATGATCGTAAGTTGCTAAAATGACATCTCCTTCTTCAGCATTAGGAAAATTAGTAGCTAAAACATCTACTATTTCTTCATTAGCATCTACCTCTGGGTAGAATCCTGGAGCATCGCTACCTGTATTTAAATAATCTTCTGTGGTAAGATCATAAACAGTCGCATTTGTTAACTCATCTACTCCTTCTGCACTACCTACATATAGATTATAAGTTACTGTTACCGAAGACCCTTCACCCCAATAAGGGTACATCTCAGCAAGTAAGCTAGGTATTAATTCCTTGGCTTCATCATCTGAATTAAAGCTACCATAACCTAAATCCAAAGTTTCATAATCATCTTCTGTTAAAGTATACTCGCTTTTTCCCACTACAGGATTCGCTTGAGCGTCAATTTCTTCATTAATATCTTCCATAGGCTCACAAGCCATAAAAAGAGATAAAACTATAAAGCTTAAATAATATAATTTTTTCATTTTATTTTTTTTTAAAAGTTAAGTTTAGCACCAACTGAAAAAGTCCTTCCTACACCATACCAAACCAAAGCAGTTTCAGCATTAGAGTCTGATCCATCTAAAGCATCAGAAATATATTCTGTATCTAAAGCATTATTAATTCTTCCAAATAATGTAGCATCAAAACCTCCAAATTCAAATCCGTGTTTCAAAGTTAAATCAAAAAGACCATATGAAGGCATTTCCCAAGCTTGACTTGCGTCTGTTTCTAATATGCTTGGATCGTCTACACCTCTACCATTAGGATCGAAATCTGCGTAAATATTATCATAGTAATAATAATCAACATAAATAGTGGTATGATCTAATAAATCGTAAGAAACACCTAAAGCAGCTGTAGTTTGAGCAGCGTCTGCAACCTTTAAGCCCTTAATATGTAAATTATAGGGATCACCAACCGGATTTTGCTGCTCGTCTCTAACCTGAACATTTTTAACATTATCTTGCCAAGTCCAGTCACCTAATGATGCCATACCAGTTATATTTAACTTTGGAGTAGCATTGTAAACAAAATCTAACTCAACCCCCTGATGAAGTGCATTTACACCTTGTAAGTTAGCAAA
>JYMV01037641.1_pt1 | contig 18941 bp, 19 predicted proteins | sample 338911 | NCBI WGS metagenome assembly JYMV01 (sample SAMN03354496, study PRJNA234377) | hydrothermal vent metagenome | biome: Deep sea; feature: Hydrothermal plumes at the Eastern Lau Spreading Center, Western Pacific Ocean; material: Seawater | place: Tonga | collected 2009 | depth 2000 m m
GTTGGTTACCCATTCCTCTTGCTTGCATCAAGAATGGAAGTGGGGTAACGGTCCTCCTGATTTCAGGAACCCATGGAGATGAATATGAGGGGCAAGTCGCACTATCAAAGCTTATCAATCAATTGAAACCTGAAGAGATTCAGGGTAGAGTCATCATTGTTCCTATGGCAAATTTTCCTGCGGCTAAAGCAGGACTAAGGACTTCCCCGATTGATGAACAAAACCTGAACAGGATTTATCCAGGAGATCCAGATGGGTCACCTTCCTTCATGATCGCCCATTACATTGAATCACAGTTATTCAGTATTGCAGACTATAGTCTTGACCTGCACAGTGGTGGTTCCTCCCTACATTATGTGCCAAGCGTGGTTGCCGTCGTCGTAGAGAACGAAGAGCGAATGAGGAAGATGAAAGAATTGATGAAAGCTTTTGCAGCACCATATTCCTTCTTTTTCCACTCGGGACATGCAGATGGCACGACAAATCATGCAGCTTCGAGGAACAATGTTGTTTTGATTGGGACTGAATTGGGGGGCAGTGGGACAGTATCTCCGGAATGCTTGCAAATCTGTGAACGAGGTATTATTGGATTTCTCCAAGCCTGTGGAGTGATACAGGCCAAAACACAAATACCAGCAACCCAAACCCAAATGCTCCACGCACCTGATTTCAGTTACTACTGCTATGCAATGGAGGAAGGACTTTTTGAGCCAGTTAAAGGCTTAGGAGATGAAGTAATGAAGGGAGAAGTCGCAGGATATACACATTTCCCTGAGACTCCTGGAAAACCATCTGAACCAATTTATTTTGAGGCGGATGGTGTCGTGGTGTGCAAAAGGATTCCTGCCAGAGTCATACGTGGGGATTGTGTGTTTCAACTAGGCTGTGATTTTACAATCTAACTTCAACCTAAAGGCTGTGAAGGTCACTAGATTTTTTATCATTAACAATCAGGAAACATTGAACAAAGTACCGATTTCAGTTGAAACTGCGGCGCACGTGGTGACGAGAATTTGGTATAGAACATTCTTTGCTGAATAATCGAAATAAATTATTTTACTGAAGGAAATTTAATGTCAGATTTGGGGAAAACAATTGCCATAATTGGAGGAACAGGAGCATTGGGTTCCGCATTGGCATTCCGCTGGGGACAGTCTGGATACAAAATAATTTTAGGCTCTCGCAATGAAGATAAAGCAAAACTATCTGCGTCCAAACTCAACAATTTATTGGGCAAAGAATCTGCTAAAGGCTTGAGTAATAGAGATGCCGCAAATACTTCAGAAATCATTGTTTTGACGGTTCCATTTTCTAACCACAACGCGATTGTGGATGAAATTATGGAGGTCGCTCAAGGTAAAATTGTGGTGGATACGACTGTTCCTCTTGTTCCTCCTAAAGTGAGTCGGGTTCAACTTCCTGAAGGTGGCTCGGTCGCCAGACAGACACAAGAAAAGCTTGGTAAAAATGTACGTGTGGTTTCTGCTTTTCAAACTATTGCAGCTGCAGAATTGGCAACAGAAACATCCAGCGCCAGACTTTCTGGTGGTAACGGTCATTCCTCATTAGAGAACGAGGTTCTGGTTTGCGGCAACAATGTAGAAGCTAGATCCTGTGTTATTTCCCTTGTTGAGGCTGCAGGGTTAAAAGGCTGGCACGCAGGACCAATCGACAATTCAGTAGTCAGCGAATCACTTACACCTGTTCTAATTTTCCTCAACAAACGCTATCAAATGAACGGCTCTGGTATCCGTATTGTAGGGCATTAGCCAATGAATATCTTAAGCAGTCAGCCTCCAGCTTCTCTTACACTGACAGCTTTATCCGGAATTCCACTGTTAAATCCCGGAGACAATCTGGTTTTGATCATTCTCCAAAGTTTGAAACAATCTAACCTGAGTTTGGAAAATGGAGATATCCTTGTTATTGCTCAAAAAGTTGTTTCCAAAGCAGAAGGGCGTTATGCTCGATTAGCAGATATTATTCCATCGGAACGCGCCTTTAAATTAGCAGAGATCACCGGTAAAGACCCACGTTTGGTGGAACTGATTTTATCAGAATCACGTGAAATTGTTCGCCATTCTAAACGGACAATCCAGAGCTCCGGAGTTGTTGTGGCTGAAAATCGTCAGGGTATAGTGCTGGCCAATGCGGGCATTGACTCTTCAAATGTGGGATCAGAAAGTGAGGATGAAAAAGTACTGCTTTTACCGATAGACCCAGATAAATCAGCAGGAAATATCAACAAAGAACTACAACTTAAATTCAAAGTAAGGCTGGCTGTCATAATCAACGACAGTCTGGGACGGGCCTGGCGCAACGGCACCACTGGTACAGCACTTGGCGTTTCTGGAATCCCCGCACTTTTAAATTTACGGGGTCGACCTGATCTTTTCGGAAAACCTTTACGTGTGAGCGAGGAAGCAATTGCCGATGAACTATCATCTGCTGCCTCACTTTTGCAAGGACAGGCAGATGAAGGCCGTCCGATAGTTTTGATTCGCGGATTTAATTTTTTAAAATTTTCATCTTCGGATACCGGAATTTCTACATTGATTCGCCCGAAGGAAAAGGATTTGTTTCGATGACTAGTTCTGACTTCACAGATTCTTCCAAACATTTTCTTTCAGGGAGTCATGAGTCAACAATATTAGCACTTTCCGGAGGCATCGGAGGAGCCAAACTTGCTTTGGGTTTGACTCAAGCCATGCCTCCGGAAAAACTGATGATTGTTGGAAATATCGGAGATGATTTTGTACATTGTGGTCTGCATATTTCGCCAGATTTAGACACCCTAATGTACACACTTTCTGGAAAATCAGATCCAGAAAAAGGATGGGGCCTTGCCAGAGAATCATGGAACGTCATGCGAGCTATGGAGGAAATGGGGGGTGAAACATGGTTTCAATTGGGAGACAGGGATTTAGCAACACATCTTGAGCGGACTCGCAGGCTTTCGGAGGGTGATTCACTCTCAGCCATTACGACCTATTTTTGTCATAAATTTGGAATTGTCTCACGAATTATTCCAGCCAGCAATGATTCTGTACGCACAATTGTAGAAACCACGGAAGGCAATTTATCGTTTCAAAATTATTTTGTACAAAATCGCTGTCAGCCGATCGCTACTGGCCTCCGTTTTCAAGGAGCTGACAAAGCTTTGCCTCATCCAGAATTTATCAAAATACTCCAGAGCCCTTTTTTAAAAGCAGTTTTGATTTGTCCGTCCAATCCATTTCTCAGCATTGACCCGATTCTTGCCGTGCAAGGTGTTCGGGAAGCATTGCAGGGCTGTTCTGTACCAGTAATTGCTGTTTCTCCGATTATCAGCACTGATTCTGTAAAAGGACCGACTGCAAAAATTATGCGGGAACTCGGTCTCCCAGTTTCTGCAATTGCTGTTGCAAATTATTATCGTGATTTTCTCGATGGTTTTATCTTAGACACTCAAGATGAGAAAGAAGCTTCCGAAATCCGAAAAATGAGTATTTCTGTTAAAATTACAGAAATATTGATGAAAGATCTTGCTACCAAGACTAAGCTAGCAAACACAGTTTTGGATTTTTCAAATAATTGTAGCAAACGCAGTTTGAATTTACAAAAAAACGGTTTATCATGTGGGGCATAATTCCAATCAAAAGTCTAAACCAAGCCAAGCACCGCTTGAAACATGTTCTATATCCGGATGAACGACAAGAATTTTTTAAGGCCATGTTCGAGGATGTTTTATCTACAATGATGTCTGTTCCTGATTTTGAACAAGTTGCTGTAGCAACCGTTTGCCCAGCAGCCTGTATTATTGCAAAAAAATACGGTGCAATCGTTTTATCAACGAGTCAGGATGAAGGACAAACAGCTGCAGTTGAGAGGTCGGCCAAAATTTTGGACGCCAGAGGAATTACAAGTATGTTGGTGATTCCGGGAGATGTGCCCTTGGTAACTGTCGAAGAAATTAAGATAGTTCTTGATTTACATGAAAAAGCTCCCTCAATGACAATTGTACCTGCACAAGACGAACTGGGATCAAACTGTATTGCCCTTTCTCCAACAATCGCTGCCCCATTGCGTTTTGGCCCAAATAGTTACTTCCCCCATTTGGAAACTGCACGTAAACTGGGGCTTAGTTTGCAATCCCCAAAACTTACTGGGCTAGGTTTGGACATTGATACTCCTGAAGATTTACTGGTGCTATCTCGGCAAACAGTGTGTACACGGGCACAGGAATATTTACGAAAGAAAAAAATTATGGAACGGTTAAACAACGAATGAACGAAAAACCTATACAGTATTTACAACAATTCCTTGATCGCAGTCCCAGTGATACTGAGAGAGCGGGTGAAACTCTGATTTTTTTCTTGATCCTTTTACAATTCCCCTTTACTTTATCTAAGATTAAGATTAATTGCTCAAAGATAAGAACTTAAATATATAACTTTAGTAATGGATTCAGTGCCCTCAGCTATTAAGGATAAACCTACTTTTAAATTTCGCCAGTTCATTGAACAATACGGTGTATATTTAACTCTTGTTATACTGCTTATTATTTCGGCCCTGATCACTCCGAATATGTTTGAAAAAGAAACACTTGCCGTCATGTTCCGACAATGTGCTCAGCTTGGGATAATAGCTATTGGCCAAACTTTGGTTATGCTTGTTGCGGGGTTAGATCTTTCCGTAGGGGGAGTCATCGTCATGACTTCAATGGTGGTGGCTGAAGTGAGTAATGGTAGGAATGAAATGATTCCGGTTGCTATTCTGATAGCTTTAATTATCGGAATGCTTATTGGATTGGCTAACGGGCTGCTGATTACCAAACGCAAAGTCCCTCCGCTTGTGGCAACACTGGTAATGCTTTTCCTCGTTACGGGAGTCCAGCAAGCATTCACACGTGGAGTACCCAGCGGATTCGTCCCAGAAGCTCTAGGTTTGGTAAACAAATCCTGGGGATTTCTCTCCATTCCACTACTTCTATGGCTAATACTTAATGGTCTCTTTCTGATCATTTTGAGGCGAACATCTTATGGCCGTAGAATTTATGCAGTTGGAAGCAACCCTGAAGCAGCAAGACTTAATGGAATCCCGGTTAATTTTATTAAAATATCAGTTTATGTTTTAGGAAGTGGACTTGCAGTTATATCCGGTGTGATTCTGACTGGCTACGTGGGTTATGTGGATCGATTTATTGCAACTGGCCTGGATCTAGATTCCATTGCCGCAGCTGTAGTTGGTGGGACGTCATTTTTTGGTGGAAAGGGTCAACTCATGGGTACAATCGCAGGGGTTCTGATCATACAAATATTGAGCACCATGGTTGTCCTAATAGGCCTGGACATAGAAACCCAATTCATCATCAAAGGGCTTGTCATTCTGGCGGCTGTCTCCCTATACAGTCTGGCACACAAAGATAGATAAACTTTGCTAGTTTCAAATAAAACTCCTAATGACTATTAAATAAATTCTGTAGTTTCATGAGAGAATCACAAAACCCTTACATTCTTGAGATGCGAAACATCTTCAAATCATTTGGGGGAGTTAATGCACTTCGAGATGTATCATTTCAGTGTCGACCGGGAACCGTACATGCTCTGGTAGGAGAAAATGGTGCGGGCAAGTCAACCCTTATTAAAATTCTTGCGGGAGCGTTATTACCAGACAGTGGTGAAATTATTTTCAAGGGACAGAAGCATCAAAGCTTTTCAACCCGAAAGGCTCTGAACAGTGGAATCAGTGTGATTTACCAAGAACTGGCTTTGGTTTCCCAGATGACGGTAGCGGAGAACATTTTTTTAGGTCGCGAACCTAGGAAATATTTTGGCATTGTTGATAAAAAGCGTCTTAAGATTGAGGCAAAAAAGCTGTTAAAACAGCTAGGTTTTGAGGTTGATATGGATATGGAAGTGGGAGAAATGACGGTTGCTTACCAACAGATGGTTGAAATTGCCAAAGCCCTCTCCAAAAATGCGGACCTTATTATTATGGATGAACCATCTGCAATCTTAGCTGGACATGAACTGGACCAGCTTTTCCTTATCATCGAATCCCTAAAGAAACGTGGCGTTACAATCATATATATCTCCCATCGTCTTGAAGAGGTATTCCGAATCGCAAATGAAGTAACAATCCTGAAGGACGGGCAATTGGTGGGCACTAAGCCGATTAAAGATTTGAGCCGCGGAGAGCTTGTCAAGATGATGGTAGGCAGGACTTTAGAGGAAGTTTTTCCGGTGTCATTAAATCAACTTGGAAATCCTGTACTCCAGGTTGAGGAAATTTCAACCAAGACCATACTTAATCAGGTCAGCTTTAACCTAAGAGAAGGAGAGATTTTAGGGGTGGCAGGGATGGTGGGGTCAGGACGGACGGAGTTGGCACGCGCGATTTTTGGTGCAGACCCTTTGACTTCTGGCACCATAAAAATCAAAGGACAAGACGTGGTTTTCAAAAATCCTGCTGATGCGATAAGGAGTAAGATCTCACTTGTTCCTGAAGACAGAAAAAATCACGGCCTTTTTACAAAACTTTCTATACTAAATAATATTACACTCCCGATTCTCAGTAAGATTTCTCGCTGGGGTTTCACTGACAAGAAACAGGAAAATGAAATTGTTGAGCGGGAACGGCAAATACATTCTATTGACATGACATCAGGCAACCAAGAGGTACAATATCTCAGTGGGGGGAATCAGCAGAAAGTGGTACTTTCTAAATCGCTCCAGACCATTCCAGAAGTCATCATAATGGATGAACCAACCCGGGGTGTTGATGTTGGGGCAATAAGGATGGTATTGCCATATTGATGATTTCTTCTGAATTACCTGAGATCTTAGGTCTAAGTGATCGGATCCTGGTAATGAGGGAGGGAAAGATTGTAGCTGAGTTGACTCCTAATGAAACCAACGAGGAGATGATCATTGAATTCGCAACAACCAATACACAACAGTCTGTGCCATAAAAAATTTAAAAAAGTGTTGCTTTAAAAATTATAAAACTCAAAAGAAAGTATGAAACGATCGTTTTTTCAAAAGCACGCTATAATTCTTATTGTTTATGCATTAATTTTAGTGCTAGTAGTAATTGGTGCTTTCAATTCTGAACATTTCCTAACCCTTCGAAACCTGACTAACGTTATGCGTCAGGCAGCTTATCTTGGTACGGCAGCCTTAGGAGAAATGATGGTCATCTTGATTGCAGGCATTGATCTTTCCGTTGGTTCTTTAGTAAAACTATGTGTACTGGTTTCTGCGATTCTAATGGATGGTGACCCTGATAATGTATGGATGGCTGTTAGTTTGACGTTGGGATTGGGGCTTTCGGTTGGATTGATACACGCATTCTTGATCAATGAATTAAACATGTCTCCCTTTGTAGTTACATTTGCTTCACTCTTCATTCTTAAGGGTATTTCTCTATCAATCACTACCAAACCTATCGGTAGGGCAAGTAGGGATTTTCTAATGCTTTACAGCGAGAAAATTGCTGGAATCTACGTCATTATTTTTTTCTTTATTATACTTATCCTCATGATGATGTTCCTACTAAACAAGACAATATTTGGGAAACATATTTATGCCATTGGAGGAAATCTGTCTGTGGCACAGTTGTCAGGCATTTCAGTTAAGAGAGTAAGGTATGGTGTTTATTCACTTTGCAGCGTCCTAGCTGCTGCTACGGGATTACTTTGGCTGATGAGGATGGGAGTGGGAGACCCGGTGATTGGAAACGGACTAGAACTAAACGTAATCATCGCAGTAGTAATAGGAGGTACAAGCCTATTTGGGGGACGTGGCACGGTTATAGGTGTATTGGGAGGAGTATTATTACTTACATTTACTGACAACCTGTTAGTTATACTTGGTGTTAGCCAGTTTTATAGCGGATTAATTAAGGGGCTTATTTTTGTAGCCGCTGTTTCGCTTTATAAAATGGAGAACCGTTAGGGGGAAAGTTATTCGGTACACTAATGTTTTTAAATTCTATAATAAATTTTGGGGAACCCCAAGTTTTCGGAAAGCATCTCCTGCTTTCTGTACATGACTTTTCCCGTCAGACAAGGATATCTGTAAATGACCTGGAAGCAAGGCATCAAAATCTTTTTTTTCAATCTTGAAAATAGATTCGGCATAATCATTGATTTTGCAGTCATGAATGTTTTGCAGTAGTATTCGTCCTCCCCAGAAGACCATGTCTCCACCGAAGAGGTATTTCCTCTCTCCGCCACTCAGAAGAAAACTAAGGTGCCCTTCACAATGACCTGGAGTTTCAAATATTTCCATTGTCATGTTTCCAATTCTGACCAAATCTCCCTCTGACAATTCAACATCAACTTCGCAGGGTTTAAGATCAAAATCTTGAGGGTAGAAACCTACTGCTTTGCCTACATCCAGTGAAGCGGCTTTCTCGTCTCCCTCTCTTATATTGGGTGCCACAATTTTTGAGGCATACATTTCTGCATCAAGACATCCCCGGGCTTCTGCTGCTGCGCCAATATGGTCACAATGGTAATGGGTGACGAGGATCTTTCGAATTCTTTTTGGATCTAGACCGTCATCTCGGATGTTGGCAAGTATTGCTTTAAAATCACGATCTATTCCACAACCGGGGTCGACGATCGCAAGCTCTGTTCCACTGTTAATTACATAAACATGACAATCTAGTCTTCCAGATATGTTGAATCCGTAGTATCCACCACCCACAACATAAACGTCGCTAGTTAGCTTCATATTTTTTTAAATACTTTTCGGTATTGATTAAATATGTTATAACTACCCTGCCTCAAAATTTAGCATTACTCGAACAATCTTGTTTCACTGATAAAGTTATCTAAGGATAAGTATGATTGGTTTATTTTCTCAAATAACCGAGTTTCTTGAGCCTTTCTTTTGGAAATAGAATGGGGCCAAATACATCGTCACTCCATTCCTTGTTAAAATATTTACGTCCTTCTAAATCGGAAAAAGTTCCGGTATCTGGAATGTGATCGACAAAATCGATAAATCGAGGAACTAGTCGACCACGTAAAATATTTACGGGATACTGCCAAGCTCCATAATCTAGATCATTTTCAATAGCCTGTCTCAAAAAACCAGTTGCGAATTCGCCACCACCAATTGGAGGGATTTTCATACCCTTGTCTAGATATGCACTTACAATTCCCTGAGACATTTGAGCACCTCCAGACCAAATGGCGTCAATACTGTCACCGTACTTGACTAACCAAGTCTCCATGATACGTTTCGCCTCAGCCGTTGACCAGTTTCCTGGTTGCTCGGCAATCACTTCGATTCCAGGATACTTTTTAAAAACTGCCTTTCCTCCGGCCTCCATTACGTCTGATGTGCTTGTCCCAGGAATCCCAGTCATCATTAGGACTTTCCCATTTCCACCAAGCTTTTGAACCATATAATTTGCCAGTCCAGCACCACTTGCATAAAGATTAGTGCCTACTTCTGTTACAAAATTATCAGTTTCTACGGCACTAGCACAAAGGATGACTGGAACACCTTGAGCCATTGCACGTTCAACTGGAGCGGATAGAGCTGCTGCACCCATTGGTACAAGTATCAATGCATCAGGTTCCTGTGCGAGCAGGTCTTCGACCTGTGGAACCTGCTTATCTGCAGAAGCTTGTGCGTCTGCATACAAAAGTTCACTTATAACTTCTTTTCCTAATTCCTCAGTATACCAGTTGGCATGTTCATCAAAGAGTGCTGACCAAGAATTGCTAGTTCCTTGCGCCGCAATAGCAATTCTGTAAGGACCTGGTTTACGAAATTTGGATGTGTCATATTGTTCTCCTTTACGTTTTAGAACACTTTGTAGATAAGGTGATGAATTAATTTCCTCCTGAGTAAATTCTTCTGCTCCCTGAGCTGTGAATCCAATAGTTAGTATCATTAAAGCTAGATATACTTGCAAAGTGGATTTTAATTTATATTGAATATTCATAAAAACTCCTCTAGTTTATTTAAAGATTAATTATTGCATTATTGCAATAGCGTGTATAATATATTAAAAAAATTAATTGTCAATACAAATAATTTGTCAGAGTCTTCATTGAGATGGATTTATTTTATTATTTGTATTATTAGTTACAAATATAGCAAAATAAATTAAAGTTTAAGGAGTGATTTATGAAAGAAAAATACGCTAATGATGAACATAAGAAACCTGTAGGTAAGATGAGCAATGAAGAAATGGAAATTTTTCTACATAAGGGCTATACACTTAGGTTAGCGTGCTTGAAACCCAATGGTGGTCCATTCGTCGTGCCATGCTGGCATCAATGGGAAAAAAAAAGTAACTGCGAAAAAGGATCTGGTTGCGACTGTGTCAACGGGTGTTACTGGGTAATTCCAAGAGGCCGTTCAAAATGGGCTGAATACTTAAAAAATGATCCCCGTTGCAGTTGGGTAATTGACGATGACCAGACTATGGAAAAAATTTTGTGTGAAGGAGTTGCTGAACTAGTTGAAGAAAGCGTAGTTGAAGGGAAATGGGTAGAAATAGGTGAAAAAATGGCAGTGCGCTATCTTGGACCAGACGGACCTACTTACTTGGAACCTACATTAAATCAGCCTCGCTGGTTATTCAGATTACATCCAGAAAAATTAAAAAGCTGGCAAGGTGTAGGCTGGGCAAAAAACTATTGGTTTGAAAATACTGGAGGACCAACTTGGGAAGAGGTTCATAAAAATGAATAAATTACAAAATCATATTAGATGTGTCTTTTTTTAAAAATCAATGACGTAAAATTGGCATAATTATCAGATTTATAAAATAAAAGATTTGTGTAATCTGTTGGAGAGGCTGGCGCACCCGGCAGCAGTCGAACCCGCGTATTCATTAGTGAATTCAAGACCATGCAGAGTTTGGTGTCCATATAGGTGTCCATTAGTGCAAATCAAATGGGGGCACTCGTTCCTCAAATTCTGGCAGTTCTTATTCATGCTGTTTCACGTATAGTTCTGAATCCGTTTATCAAAAATATACAGACTTCCTGGGTAAAGATGGGGCCTTCGGGAGTTAAAGCCAGTCTGGATGCAGGTGCGAATGATTTAGGTGGGACGTTAATGAATGAAAGTATCACACGAGCAGCAGGTACAAGACACGGACAGGAAATGCTTCCCGAAACTATGGAACAATTGATTGTTCAATCAGGAAGAAAACCTAGACAGCGTGATACAGTATATAGAAATGCAGATCCACTCCAGAAATCAAAATCATTTGGTAATAAATTACTAGTAAATTAGTAATCCCCAAAGAAAGGATTGAATTTAATTTTTTTGCTGACTTTCTTTACAATGAAAGTGAGAACGTGTTTAATTTGGAACCAGCACCGCCCTGCCAAGTATCTTTCCGTCCCTGAGATCATGCAAGACCCTGTTAACCTCATTCAGTGGATATGTAGAGACTTTGCTGATCAAATCTCCCCTTACTGTAAGGTTTGTAACTTCGACAAGATCGGTGAAGTTTCCTACAAAACTTCCAATAATACTAATTTCTCTTGCAACAAGTTCAGCAGTTGAAACTCTAACTTCTCCTCCTGTACCTATTGCAAGGTAACGGCCTTGATTATTAAGCAAACCAACAGCTTGATTCGGTATGTCCGATTCTCCAAAGAAATCTAATACAGCACGAAATCCGTTCCCATTTAAAGCTTTGAAGTGATCCAGCTGATCAAGTGATTCATAACATTCAGTGATTCCTAAACTGTTAGCAAGGTTCCTAGCTTCCTCGCGAGGATCAACAGCAATAATTTCTCCTGGAGTAAGACGCAATAACAATTGGATTCCAAGATGACCAACTCCACCAATTCCTATGACAAGAACCCTGTCCTGGGGACGAATGAATCCCATAAGTTTTCTAACGGCCCCATATGCAGTTATTCCCGCGTCACCCAGCGGGGCTAACTCTGTAAGTGATGCCTTCTGATCAACTTTGATCAAAGATCTTTCAGAAAATTTTGTCAGTTCACAAAACCCTCCGTTTACATTAATTCCTGGTGTTTTCCTGTTAAGCGTATGTGAATCTATGCCATACCTTTCCTCGGTGCTAATTCCGGAAGTTAGGAATGGATAACATAGCACTTTGTCACCTTTTATGAAATTGTTAACACCTTCCCCAATACTATATACCTCACCAGCATTTTCATGACCAAGGACAAAAGGAAGCTTCGCAAGCGGAATACCAAGATCTCTCCCTGTGATGATATGTAAATCGGTTCGGCAAACTCCCGCCGCTTTAATTTTTACTATAACTTCTCCTATACCTGGTTCTGGAGGGGAGTCAATATCCTCATAAACCAGTAGTTCTTTTTTGCGTAGGTCCGAATCGTAATTATGGAGTACAGCTGCTTTCATTTATTTTAAACTTAAATCATCATATACCGTTTTCAGGCTGCCATCCAACCGCCATCAACGAACAATTCTGCTCCCGTTATATAACTGGATTCAGGTCCGGCTAAAAAATGAATTGCTGAAGCAACCTCTGAAGCATTACCCCAACGTCCCATCGGTGTACGAAAAATTATTTCCCGGGACATTTTGTCACCGGCATTTTCAATGGCTTTTTCTTCTCGTAGAACTTTTATAAAGCCTGGACTCACTGTGTTGATCCGAATGTTGTTTGCGGCATACCTTACAGCCGCATTTCTGGTCAAAGCACTGACGGCCCCCTTGCTGGCATGATATGAAGCAGACTTACCAAAACCTCCAGATGCACCAAAAATACTGGAAACATTGACTATAGAGCCCGACTTTTGTTCCTTCATAGATGGAAGAACAGACTTAATTCCGAGCCATATTGATTTTGAATTAACGGATAACATTGTTTCCCAACCCTTTTCATCCTCCTCTTCAAAATCTGATAGGGTACCTATTCCAGCATTATTGACTAAGATGTCTATCTTTCCAAATCTATTTAATACTTGACCAACAACTTCCTTCCATGATTTTTCTTCGGTCACATCATGAACCAGAAATTGATTCTTGAAATCTGACTGTGATTCTTCATATGTATCATTTCTATCCTGATCAGGGAGTATATCTGTTTCAATGACGGTGATTCCTTCTCTTTTAAATCTCGAAGATGTTGCCTTTCCTATTCCTCTGATAGCACCAGTGACAATTGCAATCTTACTTTCAACTTCATTCATTTCATTTAATTTTGACTTTTAAGCCCGATTTTTCTGCATCAATCGCTGCTTTGCAGATTTCCTGAACATGTAGTGCGTCAGCCAGAGAGTCCACTCCCGCATTAGGTTCTCCTCTCACAGTCTGAACAAAATCCCATAGCTCTTCCCTTAATGCCCCCATTGTCCGGCCGTCAATTTCAGGCCAGAAACCAAGATCAGGAAAATAACTGGCTGATTCGTCATTGATAGTCAGTGAGGATTCATATGTTTTAAGAAATGCGGAACCTTTGGTTCCAAGAACTTCAATCGAAGCGTCTACAACTCCATTACCGGTCTGCTTATCCTCTCCCCAACCCAATATGTTTGCTGGAGTACCATCCGGCACAAGCCACGCTGATTCAAGAGTGCATAAAGTCCCTCGTTCCATCTCCATTATCATCACAAAGGTATCTGGCTCCTCAAAACCAAGATGATACCCGCCCCAGGCAGTTATTGAACGGCAGCGCTGTTGACTGATCCACAAAACAAGATCGATATCATGAACCAGAGTCTCATAAACTGGATGTACACGATGTCCATATGCTTCAAACCAAGACCTGGATGCATCACGTTTTGCACGAATGTTAGCCAGTGTTCCTAGCCTGCCTGCTTGAACCTCCCTTTGAAGGATCCTGTGTCTTGGTTCATATCTAAGAATATAACCAAGACGAAGCAGCAGGTTCTTCTGTTTGGCTTGGGCAACCAAATCACGGGCCTCATCAAGTTTCGTAGAAAGTGGCTTTTCACAAAAGACATGAATGTCTTTATTAAGAGCATGCTTTACAAGCTCTGCATGAGTATCTTCAGGAGATACTATTGAGATAGCATCCACATCCACCTCTTCCATCATCCTGAATGGGTCCTTAAATATTGCAGTTTCTGGAAATTCCTTACTCGCCTGTTCAAATGCTAACTGATTGGGTTCCGCAATGGCTAAAAGTCGTGAAGACGGGTAGTTTGCAATCACGTTTGCATGATGCCTGCCGAATCTTCCAAATCCAGCCAGAGCAAAATTGGATACATCAGTTGTTTTTTTGGACATCAATCATTTCTATTGGACGTAATCCTTCTCTGATTAGAATAATTAAAGAGGTGCAGAGCCTCTGGTTTTAAATTAAATTGAAGATTTTCACCAGATTTGATTTTTTCTTCAGATGGAACCAGGATGGAAATGGTGTTTACTCCCAATTTCAAGTATACAAGTTTTTCAGTACCTAGAAACTCAACCACAGTAACGGTTCCAGATATTCCCCCTTGAGAAACAAGCTCAATCTCATTTGGTCTAAATCCCATAATAACAGCATTCTCGCCTAATTTTTTCATAGAATCAGGAACAGGAAGTTCTAAAGAATCATTCTTTAAGAATTTCTTTCCATTCTTTTCATTAATCTCCATATTGAGAAAATTCATAGGAGGGCTTCCAATGAATTCTGCAACAAATCGACTTGATGGCTGGTTGTAGATATTCTCTGGAGTATCCAACTGAACAACTTCACCTTCATTCATAACTGCTAATCTATGGCCCATAGTCATTGCTTCGACCTGATCATGAGTGACGTAGATCACCGTGCTTTTAAGTTCTCCTGTTAATTCGATTAGTTCCTTACGGGTTTGAAGCCGAAGTAAAGCATCAAGATTTGAGAGAGGCTCATCCATGAGAAAAACTTGAGGATTCCTGACAATGGCTCTTCCTAACGCAACCCTTTGTCTTTGTCCACCAGAAAGCTGACGTGGTTTCCGATCGAGCATCTCTTCCAGATCGAGCATTTTTGCAACACGAAGCACACGTTTTTTTATATCATCATCGTCAAATCTTCGTGCTTTAAGAGCAAATCCAATGTTCTTCCCTACTGTCATGTGAGAATACAAAGCATAATTCTGGAAAACCATCGCAACGTCTCGCGCTCCAGGTGGAAGGTGGTTCACGGTACGATCTCCGATTTGAATCTCCCCATCGCTTATCGATTCCAACCCTGCAACCATCCTGAGAGTAGTTGTTTTTCCACAACCAGAAGGCCCAACAAACACCAGGAATTCTCCATCAGCAATATCCACGCTTACATTATTAACAACAAGTGTATTGCCAAAAAATTTATTTAAATTTTTAAGTGAAACAGAAGCCATAATATCCTTCTTATTTTATTGCACCGGCTGAAATGCCGCGGATGAACCAACGTCCAACAAAGAGAAAAAGAATGAAAACCGGTAAAGCTGAACCCACAGCACCAGCAGCGGCAAATCCCCAATTGACCCGATATTGACCAAATACGATACCCGTTAGTCCAATGGGAAGAGTATGAAGGTCATTTGACAGGAGAAGGGTCATTGCAAAAAGGTATTCTGTCCAGGAAACAATAAAAGCAAACATTGCAATGGCAATGATTCCGGGAGCAACTTGTGGAATAATTATCTGGAACAGAGTCCGAATCTTGCTTATACCATCAACTGCAGCAACTTCCTCCAACTCTGGAGGCAAACTTCTTAAGAATGCCTGTAAAAGCCAAATCCCAAATGGCACAGCAAAAGCAGTGTTCATGAGTGCACAGCCCAAATGGCTGTCTATCAGTGATAAGCCATTAAATATTTTGAAAATTGGCACAACCAGCAGTGCAGTAGGAAAAATATAAACACTGAGAAGAAAGAAACTCAACACATGCCTCCCCCTGAATTGAGTACGATACACGCTGTAGGCGCCAGCAACGATCAAAGGAAGTGAAAGGATAACTGTGTATAAGGATACAATAAAACTATTGATTACCCATTTCCAATATGCTGATTTAGTAAAAAGTGAAACGTAATTTTCTAAAGTTATATTTTGAGGTATAAGAGTCTGATTTCTAACCAGTTCCATATTTGGCCGGAATGAAGCAATGAGAATCCAAAGAAAAGGAGCCAGAAAGATGAACATAATCAAAACTATGACCAGCAATCTTAATATCGAAATGGCTGAATAAGAAGAATTCATTTGTTACTTTGATAGATCCTTAAAGGTTTCGTTGGCAAGGATGAATTGTTTTCGATTTAAAAAGATGAAAACAATTGCGAAGATTATCAGAAGTAAAAGAAAAATGATTGCTCCTGCTGAAGCTTTTGAAATGTTGTATCCATAGAATGCGGTGTCGTACATGAGCACCGGTACAGTTGTAGTGGATACTCCTGGTCCACCACGTGTCATCATCCAGATTATGTCAAAGACATTTGAAGCCCAAAGTGTTCCCACAAGTCCAAGGACGGTAAGCGTAGGCAGCAGATTAGGGAATGTGATCGATTTGAACTGCAGCCACACTCCTGCTCCGTCTACTTTTGCAGCTTCAAGTTCTTCTTCTGGAACACTTGCCAGAGATGCAAGGAAAATTATGGTTAAAAAAGGTACGTATCTCCAGGAATTAACAAATGTAAGGCTGATGCCTGCAATTTCTGGATTGGCAAGAAAAAGCAGAGGTTTTTCTAACACACCCAGACCCATCATGGATGTGTTTATGATTCCTGAAGTAGCATCAAACATCCAGCGCCAGAGAATAGCAGTCACTGCTGCAGGTACTGCCCAGGGAAGTAAGATCCAAGTTCGCACAAAATTCTGTCCCCTGAAGGGCTGATTTATCAGCAATGCGATTAGAAGCGAGATGACAGTTTGGAATAATCCATTTGCAATGACCCAAACCGCACTTCGACCTAAAGAAGCGATGAAATTCTTGTCCCCAAAAAGGTCTAAATAATTTTTCAACCCCACCGTCTCAAACTCGCTCCCAATCACCCTTTGTGAAGTGAAGCTTATCTGAATTCCAGAAATAATAGGCAGTATCACCACCAAAATTACCAGAACTACAGCAGGAAGAATCAAGTACAGTCCAAGCCTTGCTTCACTATTACGGAAGTCATTTTGAGTCATAATCTAGAGCTGAATTAGTTCCAAAGAGAATGGCTTTGGATTCAGTAAAGGTAAGGTAGGAAGGCAGATTGATTTATATCAACCTGCCCATAAAGCCTAATTGACGTTGAGCATCAATTCTTCAAGATATTGCACTGCTTCCTTTGGTGAAATGTCTTCCACAACCATTTTCTCCATTGCTTTTGCAGTGAAATTTTGTCCCTCAAATTGACCAACAGCAGGACAATATTTATTCTGCATGAAACCATACATTCCAGTATATGGTGCTTCATCTAAGGACATTTGGTGTTGTTTTTTAAATTTACTCAAAACCGGAGCTGAGAACATGATACGATTCGTTTTTGCATTATCTGTTACTGGAAGAAAAAGTCCGGGCTCTGAAGTGCCAAGCCATTCGCCATAGATTTCAGGACTGAGCCAAAAAGCCATGAACTTGGATATCCCTTCCTGTTTTTCAGGATCATCAGTCATAACCATGAACGCATTTGAATAAGAAAGGGAAAAGCGTTCGCCACTTCCGTCTGAAGGAACAGGGATTGGAGCCGCACCCAAGTCGTTTGCTGTCAATCCTGAATCATTAATCCAAGAGTTCATAAAAGCGTTTTTGAAGGTAATCATTGACGCTTTACCTGAAACGAGAGCCCCTTCCACTTCAGCCCAGGCATAAGATCCAATATCTGGAGGGCTGTACTTGGCAAGCTCTTTTAGGAAGGTGTATGCACTTATATTTTGAGGATTGTTGACAATTGGTTTGCAGTTGTCGTCAAAGATTTTCTTTCCTCCAAAAGCTCCCATCCATGTATAGATGGATTGTGTCCCAGCCAGCGTGTCACTAGCTGGAAGAGCAAAACCATATTGCCCTTTGCTTGGTATAGTCAATTTCTTTGCTGCCGCAAGAACTTCTTCAGTGGTTTTTGGAGGATGAGGAATTCCAGCTTCTTCAAAATGCTTCTTGTTATACATCAGGAGTTCTAACATTCCAAAAGCTGGAATGGCCCAAATTTCTCCATCTGCACGATACTGGTCAACGTAAGCCCCTATAAATTTTACTTCTTTGGCAACCTTGTTGAAAATTCCTGTAGCAGGCTGCACCCCACCAGTCTGCCTAATGGCAGTAAAAAAAGCCGGTATTGCTTGCTGCAGGTCGACTCCAACCCCTGCTTCAACCTGTGCGGTAACACGTGAATAAGCTTCACCCCAACCTACTACATTCTGTTTCATTCTATATTGTGGATATTTTGCATTGAATTTATCCACTACAACTTGCATGGCTTCCACACGGCTGGGTGGCTGTTCCATGTGCTGCATGGTAAGTTGAATCGTTTTCGCTTGTAAGTTAATGCCTAACAGACCTGCAGCAAATGTTAAACTGAAGAGCTTCATCAAGCGAAATGATTTTCCATTAAAACTTCTATCCATTTATTCCTCTATGATTAAGGTTAATAAAAACTGACAAATCAATGATAAAACACGCATTCTAATTCTATATATTATCTTTGTCAAGAAAAAAAATTTCCTTTAGTTATGAATAAATTAATTATGTAACCAACTATTTCTAATTCCGCAACAAAACACCAAATCTTTTATATTTTATTCGAACTTTAGAAACGAAAAAGTCTTTCGGAATTACCTCCCTGAATTAGTTCCTGTTCCTCCTGACTAATGTCTGGAAGTAGTTTGCCAACAAGGTTTAATTGTTCCGCATATCCGGGTCGATGTTGGCATGTTTCCTACAATTATTTGGGGGTACTTTGATTTTATATTTTTATCATACCCCTAATAATACCCCCCTGGAATACCTTCCCGGAGGGGCCGCTCCGGCGCAGGCACTGGTGCGGCTCGACGGCAGCAGCGCAAGCATTCCATTCGAAAAGCTGCTCA
>JYMV01047168.1_pt1 | contig 18938 bp, 14 predicted proteins | sample 338911 | NCBI WGS metagenome assembly JYMV01 (sample SAMN03354496, study PRJNA234377) | hydrothermal vent metagenome | biome: Deep sea; feature: Hydrothermal plumes at the Eastern Lau Spreading Center, Western Pacific Ocean; material: Seawater | place: Tonga | collected 2009 | depth 2000 m m
TGGGAAAACCCGGTTTCAGGATAGCTTTGCCCCGCCAAACTCCATCGTTCGTGGGGGTAAAAGCTTTATCTGTCGTTTAAACAGGCAATTATACGTCGCAGAAAATTGATGTCAAATATTATCTCGTTGGGCTTGAGAGAGTAAAAATGTTATCATTTAACCCATCATGAAAACCCTGTTAATTTTCCCGGCACAGTGGTATCCCACTCAGCCGTATTTGAGCACACCCTATCTGACAGCCTATTTGCGGGCCAAAGGCTGGGATGTGGATCAAAGAGATTTTAACATAGCGTCTTACGACCATTTTTTGTCGGCGCCCCTTTTGCAAAAAGCTGAAAAGCTGATGGCTCAGCGCTTGCAATCGCTCAAAAGCCAGAATTCGCTGTCGATGAAGGAGAAGTCCCATCTGGATGTGCTGGCGACGGGATTGAAATTCTCCGACCGGATCATTGCCGGAGTCGATGAGGCCAAACGGGTCATGCGAACGCCGGAACGGTTCTTCGATTTCCCCAGCTACCAGCAGGCGGATATGCTGATCAAATCTGCCCTGAAACTGGTTTCCGATGCGCATGCCCCAGCGGTTTTCAGCCTGTCGACCTTCGAAAGTGGTACTGGCGCGGAAGAGTCTACCCACAGAGCGCATGAGGCCACTCGGGACAGGAAGACCAATCCCTTCATTCATTTATATGAAAGCCTTTTGATTCCAGGTGAAAACTGGCAGGACTACGATGTCGTGGGCATTTCTATTATCGGCATCTCGCAGATCATTCCCGGGCTGACCCTGGCTCGGCAACTCAAGGAAAAGTTTCCCCACCTGCATATCACCCTTGGCGGTCCCATTTTCAGCGTCAACGCGGGACAGTTGATCGGCCACCCGGAATTTTTTGATGATTTTTGCCACAGCATTGTGACCTTCGAGGGAGAAGAACCCCTGCACAGACTGCTCACCGCGCTCAAGGCCGGAGATGCGTTGGCGACTGTGCCCAACCTGATCCATCTGGATGGACGGGAAGTGGTGCAGAACAAGGAACGGGTGGAACTCAGGTTTGAGGAAATTCCTGGTCCGATCTTTGACGGTCTGCCCATGCAGAGCTACCTGTCCCCCTATCCGATCATCCCCGTTTTGCAGAGCCGGGGTTGCTATTGGGGCAAGTGTACATTCTGCACACACAGCTTTGTCTATGGGCACCGCTACGGCAAACAGAAAACGCATGCCATGGTCGATGAGCTGGAAGCCTTGATGAAAAAATACAATACGAAATATTTCACCTTTTCCGATGAGGCGGTTTCACCGCACGCCCTCAACGATGTGTCGGAATTGATGATCGAACGCGGGGTGGAAATCTGTTCCCTGGCATTGCTGAAATTTGAAAAGGTGATGGATGATAAATTGTTCACGCAAATGAAAAAAGCCGGATTTGCTTTCCTGATGTTTGGACTGGAAAGCGCCAACGATCGAGTGCTGGCGCTCATCGATAAGGGAACTTGCAAGGAAGTGGAACGGGATAGCCTGCAAAAAAGCCATAAGGCGGGTATCTGGAACCATACGTTCCTGTTTTTCGGGTTCCCCACCGAAACCCGGCCCGAAGCTCAGGAGACCATCGACTTTCTTCGGGACAACCTGGACTCCATCCATTCCTTTGGGCCGGGAGTATTTTTGCTGAACCGGGATTCCAGTTGCTACCAGTACCCGGAAAAGTTTTCCATCGAAAGCATCATCGAAGACCCGGACCGAAACCTTGCCATGAACCTGGATTTTGTTGCTAATGAAGGCATGTCCCGCAAAGAGGCCGTGGAAATGAACAGCCAATGCATCAAAATGGCGGAAGAGTTGTTCCCGTCGCTTGAAATGTGGGGAACTCTGCCGCGCGAACATTTTCTACTTTATCTCGACAAGTTTGGCAAACAAGCGCTGGGTGGCAAACAGCCGCCGGCAGAAGAAGAGAAAGTTCTTTGTCGAACATAAGTGAATAAAATGAAATCACTCTTAATATTTCCACCCGACTGGTTACCTTCCGAACCTTACCTGAGCCTACCGTCACTGGCTTCGGTCCTGCGCCCGGCGGGGCATGACGTCTCGCAATTGGATGTCAACGTCGAGATGTATGACCTGTTTTTCAGTAGGCGGTTTCTGCAACATGTTGCGCAACGCATTGCCAGCGAGCTGAGTCACCTTCAGCACGAGCAGAAAGAACGTGCATTGAATGAGGAAGAACAGGAGTTGATGAAACGGCTCCTTACCTGCACTCCGGAACTGTTTGAACAGTTTTCCAGGGATGTTGAAAAGGCCAAGGGAATTTTGCGCGGAAACACCTTTTACGATATCGACCAGTTAGAATGGGCGACAAATTGCCTGCACGAAACCATGGCGCTGGTTTCGCTCGGTTATTATCCGGCGCAAATCTGTTTTCCGCCCATCGAGACCGACATCGTTTACAAGCCGTTCATGTCCTCGGAAATTCTGGAATCTCTCGATGATGACCAGATCAATGTTTATCGGGATGTTTACCGGATGCTGATTCGTCCGGTGATGGAGCGCGAACGCCCGGAGATGGTCGGCATTTCGGTGGTGCAACAAAAGCAGCTCATCGCCACCTTCACCTTCTGCAAAATGATCAAGGAAGAGTTTCCCGCAACCCATATCACCTTGGGTGGGAACATCATCACCCGCATCCGCGATACTCTGCCCGAAATAGAAGGGCTGTGGGAATGGTTTGACACCGCCGTGGTTTATGAAGGCGAATCGGCCTATCTGCAATTGACCGAAGCGGTGGAGAGTGGCGGCGATTTTTCAAAACTCCCCAACCTCATATACAAGGACGAGTCCGGCATTCACGTCAACACGGAAGTCTGCGCCGAAACTTTATCCGAACTGCCGCCGCCGGATTTCGATGGACTGCCACTTGAAAAATATTTTGTGCCGCACCTCATCCTGCCCTATCTTGCGACGCGTGGGTGTTATTATGGGCGTTGCACATTCTGCGACCATTTTCAGGGCTACGTGGAAGGCTTCCGCACCAAACAGGTGGACCAGATCGTGGAGGAAATCAAGTTCCTTAAAGATAAACACGGCACCCGGTATTTCCATTTCACCGATGAGTCCTATCCCCCGGCGTTGTTCCAGAAACTTTCACGCAAGTTGATCGACGATAAACTCGATATCGCCTGGACCACGCATATGCGTTTTGAAGAATCGTTGCTGGAAGAAAAAGTCTGGCAAGATGTGGCGGAATCGGGATGCAAATATCTGCACTTTGGCTACGAGTCCGGCAACCAGCGCGTGCTTAAGCTCATGGACAAGTCGACAAAACTCGATGCCATAGAAACCAACCTGCGCATGTCATCCGAAGCCGGTATCTGGAATCACTTGATGGGATTCTTCGGCTTCCCCGGCGAGACTAATGAAGAGGCCGACGACAGCAAAGCCTTTGTCGAGAAAAACTCGGCGCATATTCACTCCCTCGGATTCATGACCTTCGTGCTGGGCAAATACAGTCCCGTTGCTTTTGAGCCGGAGAAATATGGCGTCAGCTACTACAAAAACCCGGAATGGGACCTGGCGCTCGACTACTATTTCACCACCAAAGACGGGCTCAGCATTCAGCAAGCGCTGGATGTGTTCGATGAGTTCGAGCTAAAGCACAACACGAAATGGGATTTAAGAACCTCCGTCCGCGAATACGTCTTCCTCTATATCGATAAATATGGATCCAATGACCTCCCCCAACTGGAAATGACCGAAGAACAACGCCAACATATGCAACACACCGCCATCGGCATGGTCTAGCCGGCCAGCGGCCGGGGGCAATGGGGCGGTAACGCCTCGCGACCGCCAAAGGCGTGGGGCTATGGCATTGCTCTTCAGAAGAGGCATTGCTCTTTTTCTGGGAATTCTTCTTTTACCAGGCCTTTGCGAATGGCATAAAACATCATTTCAGCGTTGTTTTGCCAGCCCATTTTTTTCATAACATTATTTCTATGGGTGCTTATGGTTTTGGGACTCAAGCAAAGTATCTCCGCCACAAAGGACAAGCCTTTCCCCGAAGCCATCAGGCACATTACCTCCAGCTCTCGATCAGATAAAACTTCATGGGCTAGTTCGATATGGGATTTATGTCCCATATTTTGCAGCGCCATTTTCCTTGACACCTCAGCGGGAAGAACTGTTTCACCTCTATGAACCTTATTGATAAGATCAATCAATTGCTCAATCGAACCGGTAATCAGGAAATAACCTTTAGCGCCTGCCTTAAAACATCGAATGATAAAGTCCATATCCGAATAACTGGTCGAGATCAATACTGAGACTTTGGGGAATTCGGATTTCAGGTTTTTGATGATATCCAGAGTGCTGGGGCCCGGCATAATGGCATCCAACAGAACAATATCGCATTTAATGCTGGCAACCAGTTTGAGTAAGTGCCAACCATCCAGCGCCTCTCCTATAACCTGGATGTTCGCGTTATGGTGGTTCATTAAATGAGAAATGCAAGTTCGGACAATGGTGCGGTTATCCGCAAGAATAATTTTTATCTTTTTGGCTTCCATTTGATTGATTTCCGTCTTCATGGTTTGAGTATTATTTTCCCTTATTACCTACTAAAACGCAGAAGAGGGCAAAAGGTTGACAAGAAAATCAAAATTTTGGCTAGGCCAATGCCCCATTTAACCGGGCCCAGGCAATTAAAGGCCTCAATGCAACCCTTGCAATTAGGAATTTGGCTGAAATATGCATGGGAAATTAGCTGAGATAGTCCCGCCTTATGCCTGAATCGATTTTTAGCAGACTAATAACACCTTCTAAAATAGCCTCCCGTCAGCCTGGAAGTTAAGCCCTTTATTGGTATAGCTTTCAGCCGAAGTCCCATTATTTATTCTTTCAATCTGTCGATCAGAACAATGAAAATTATTTTCGAAGTTTCAGGGGATTGGGGGACCCGAGACCTAAATTAAGACAGGAGGTTCAAATGATAGAGGGACTTGGTAGTTTTAATCCACAGAGCATTCAGCAAGCGCGAGAAAACCGATTTAACACTGTCGACACTGATAGCAGTGGTGGACTTAGTCAGGATGAATTGCAGAATTCGATCGATACAAATGGTCATGGGGTAAAGTTGTTAGAAAATTTTGACCAGATAGATTCGGATGGTGATGGACAATTAACCCAAGCTGAATTACAAACTGCCCACCAAAATGCTCGGGCGAATCGTTTTGAAAGGGCTGACCTGGACGGTAGTGGTGGGTTAGATGCTGACGAATTACAATCCGTGTATGACAAGACTGGACGTGGTAGCACCTTGATAGATAACTTTGGTGCCATCGATGAGAATGGAGATGGTGAACTTTCTGCGGATGAGATCAGTGCGTATAGAGATATCAACACTTTGCCGAGATAACTTTTTGCTTGCCAGATAAAACTATTTACCCCTTCTACCCCTGCTATCCCATTCGGGGCATGAAGGCAAAGGAAGAGGATATAACTGGGGCATGAATTTATGGAGGGGATTTAACATACCCCTTCGGGGCAAGAAGGCAACGGAAGGAACATCACTGGCTCACGAAGTCTAAGGAACAATATCACGGCTACCGGCCCCACGACTTTGGCAGTCGCGTAGCGTCTGCCGCCCATTCCCACTGGGCGTGGCCCGATTTTCGTTGGCCCTGCGCCTAGCAGCTATTTGCCGATGCAGAACTGGCCGAAGATTTTATCGAGCAGGTCTTCTTCGAAGGTTTTGCCTAGTATGATTCCCAGATGTTCCATTGCCAGGGTGACATCCACCGCCACCAGTTCTTCTGACAAGCCTTCTTTTAGGCTTTCTCCAGCTTTTTTCAATGCTTCGGCGGATTGCTGTAAATGATTGCGGTGCCGTTCGCGGGTGATGACGAGGGATTCCCCAACCCGTTCCCCGTGGGTTGCTTTTTTGTGCAGGGCTTCTTTTAGTGATTCGAATCCGTTCAGGGTTTTTGCGGACAGGATGAGAGGTTGGTCTCCGGCCAAAAATTTTTCGATTTTGTCCGGTTGCCAGGAGGAGGGGAGGTCGGACTTGTTGAGCACAACCAGTTTGGGTTTTTCGCCGACTTCTTGCATCAACAGTTTATCGTTGTCGTCAAGAGGTTGTGAGGAATCGAATATCACCACTGCCAGGTCGGCTTTTTCCAGTGCCGAACGGGTTCTTTGCATGCCTTGTTCTTCGATCAGTTCCGGGTTGTCGCGCAGGCCCGCCGAGTCGATGATGACGATATGAATATCTTTGATGCGTGCCCGTTCTTCCAAGGTGTCGCGGGTGGTTCCGGCGATGGGGGTTACGATAGCGCGGTCTTCCTGCAGGAGCGCGTTGAGCAGGCTGGACTTGCCGACATTGGGTTTGCCGACCAGAGCGACCCGCATTCCTTCGCGAACGATTCGTCCCTGGCGAAAAGAGTCAACCAGTTGGCTTAACTCGGTTTCGACCTGGTGAATATTTTTTTGTGTGGTTTCCCGCGACTGAAAGGTAAGGCCGTCTTCTGAAAAATCTATCGCGGCTTCCAACTGCGCCTGGGCGGCTAGCAGATTTTCGTGCAGGGTATTGAGCCGTTTGGAGAGTCCGCCTTTGAGTTGGGACAGGGCCGAGTTTAAAGCTTTGTCGGAGGCGGATTCGATCACATCGGCAACGGCTTCGGCCTGGGTCAGGTCGAGCCTGCCGTTGATGAACGCTCTGCGGGTGAACTCCCCCGGTTCTGCCAACCTGGCCCCTTCTGCCAAAACCAGCGCGAGAATTCTTGCGGTGATCCATGCCCCGCCGTGGGCGCTGATCTCGATGACATCTTCGGCGGTATAACTTCTCGGTCCTTTAAAAAAGGTGAGCAGGACTTCATCCACACATTGTCCTGTGGCCGGGTCGCGGATTTCGCCGAACAAAACTTTTTGAGGAGCAAGCTCCTGTTTTGATTTACTTGTGACGGGATGAAACAGGGCCAAGGCAATAGCTAAAGCGCCTTCGCCGCTTATGCGGATGATGCCGATTCCTCCTTCACCGGGAGGCGTGGCAATGGCTGTAATGGTATCGTTCATGGAAAGCTATCGTCCTTCTTTCGGATGTAAAAAGCAACCCCCGGCGAGCCGCCGGTGGCAAATTGCGGTGACTCTTTGAGCAGAGAAGAATTGTTGCTAGCCAGAGAAAGTTTTTGCAAGTTACCTGCGGAGGTACTCCGCTAGTCTTTGGCGACGTGATAGATGTAGTATTGCTGGGAGATGGTCAGGATATTATTGACGGTCCAGTAGATGACGAGTCCGGCCGGAAAGGTAAGGAACAGGAAGGTGAACACGATGGGGAGGAACATCATGATTTTCTGTTGCATGGGGTCGCCCATTGATGGGGTCATTTTTTGTTGCAGGAACATGGTGGCGCCCATGAGTACGGGAAAAACATAATAGGGATCGGCAACGGAAAGGTCGGTGACCCAGCCCATAAATGGGGCACCGCGAAGTTCGATGGAAAAGAACAGCGCGTGGTAAAGGGCGATGAATACGGGAATTTGCAACAGCATGGGTAAACACCCGCCGATCGGGTTCACCTTGTGTTTTTTATACAGTTCCATCATTTCTTCATTCATTTTCTGCCGGTTATCTTTATTTCTCTCCTGAATGATTTTTACATAAGGCTGAACCTTCTGCATTCCCTTCATCGACTTGAAGCTTTTATGGGTCAGCGGGAAAAACAGTATTTTAATGCAAAAGGTCATGAAGATGATCGACCAGCCATAGTTGCCGGTGAGATTATAGAAAAAGGCCAGAACCTTGAGAAGCGGTTTAACCAGAAACGCGAACTTGTTGCCGAACCAGCCGTAATCGATCATCCTTACCAGGTGATGGCCTTTGTCTTCCAGGATTTCCAGTTCCTTGGTACCGCCATAAAACAAAATTTGGGCGCTGGCGGCGGATTGAACGGATTCAAATTTCAGTCCGACAAAGACCTCGTCTTCTTCTTTGAATACCAGGCCGGATTTAGTGCCCTGCTGGGGAATGAGAGCCGAGCCGAAGTATTTATTCTGGAAGGCTACCCATTGTAAATCTCCCTTGAAATAGGACGTATTGTTGATATCTTCGGGGGGGTTTTCGATCCGCTCATTATTGGCAAATACTGTTGCACCGGAAAAGACGATGTAATCCGTTTGCGAGGAAATTTTTCCTCCCATGCCGGGTCCCAACAGCACCTGGTATTGCAGGTTCCTGGAAGCCATGGACGGGGCGGAGATCTGCGTATCCATTTCCACCATGTAATCGTTGAAGTGGAAGACATAAGTTCGAGTGACCTGCAATCCGGACGAGTGGTTCAAAGTCAGGGTCAGCCGTCCCTCAGGATTGAATTCGCTCAAAACGATGGAAGTTGTCGAAGGTTCATAGTGTGCGTTTTGCAAAATTGCCGTCACTTCAGGGTCGTTGGCCTGCAGGGCCAGTGCCGGTGTCAGGTGATCGGGGTTGTTAATCAAATCGATAATATTTCCGTCGTCATCGTAAAACCGCGGCAATTGCAGTTGTTTGATCACTCCGCCACGATTGCTGATCACAAAATGGGTTTTTCCGGTGGAAACCTGAATGAGAACTTCTTCCCCTGGAAATGGATCAATGGGAACCGGCATCGGGGTAGTGGGTTGGAATGATTCTGACTTGGGAAGACCCGAAGGTGCTGAACCTAAAGCCCTACTTTTAGGTGCAAGTGCCTGAGCATCTTCAGGGAATTCTTCCATGCCCGGTTCTTTGACCGGCAGGGGACCCTGAATTTGTGCCAGGAAGTAGCCCCAGCCTATAAACACCGCCAAAGACAGAACAAAGGCGAGTAATAATCTGTTTTCCAAGTCGAATCTCCAATTCCAGTCAAAAGCCGTTTTGTTGAGCCTTCAACCTATTTCAACGGGTCAGCCCCCCCGTTATGATAGGGGTGGCATTTTAAAAGTCTGCTAGTAATCAGTCCTACCGCTTTGACAAAGGAGTAACGGTGTAAAGCTTGGGCAGCATATTCTGAACAGCTGGGATAAAACCGGCAAGCGGGAAAAAACATGGGAGAAATCCAGCGTTGATATGCACGAATTAATTTAAGGAAAATCTGGTTTAACATGGAGACCTACGATGGATTGCTCTGGTGTTTGATCCGGGTTTGGGATTCACCTTTCGGTTAGAAGGGCGTTTGAAAGTTTTTTTTCAATCACCCTGTAGGGAAGCTTTGCCATGTCTTTGCCAGATATAACAACGATGTCCAGAGCAGGTTCCATGCGGTGTTTGATGTGGCGAAAAATTTCACGGATTCTTCGTTTCACCCGGTTTCGGGCCACCGCATTGCCTATCTTTTTTGAGGCGATGATGCCCAACCTCCTTCTGTCCAATTCATTAGGGAGAGAAAAGATGATACATAATCTCTCCACCCGTTTTTTTCCCCCTTCCGCCATGACATTTTCAAACTGGGGCCGTTTGGCCAGCCGTTCGGTTTTTTTGAAAGAGAAATTTTCCATCCACTCGGCGCCAGCGTGATACCCCATTCGGGGCATGAAGGCAAATGATAAACATAACTCGCTGGACTCAGTTTGCAATAACTTTTGCTGGCTTAACAAAGAGTTGGCTCGGCTGAAAAAGCTCTTGTCAGTTGCCCCTGCTGCTAGCAGCCATTCGGTGCGGGGCTGTGATATCTCCTTCATATAGATTCATGCCCCGGCGGGGTACAGAGAGCTCAGACCGTCAAGCGTTTTCTGCCTTTTCGCCTGCGGTTTGCCAATACACGTCTTCCCCCCACGGTAGAGCTTCTTTTACGGAATCCGTGCACACGTTTTCGTTTGATATTACTGGGTTGAAAAGTCCTTTTCATGAATCTGTCCTAAAAATAATCCTGCAAAATGCGAAAAATCCCGCCTTACTCCTACCAAATCAGATGGTTAGACAACTGGAGAAATTACGGGAAGGTTTGGGGGATTATTTCACCGGAGGGAGCCCATGTCAAGGGCTAATCCCTTTCTTTCAAGGCCGCCGGGCCAGATTCTGGTGATTATTAGTAAGGGCAACTCCCCCTAGCCATAAAGGCAGATAGCTATGACTCGTTAAGCCGAGAGAACATTTGCCGCATGTAATATCTCCTTCACTAACTTTATGCCCTGCAAGGGTAAAAGTTTAGGAAGAATATCACGTGTTCATTACTTACGGAGGTTTTCCGCAAAAATCCCGCAATATTGGCCAAAAATGTTGTAACATATTACTATTCAATTAGTAATAGATGGAGTTCTTTTATGAAGACGCTAATTTCATTGGGTTTCTTGTTCGTCTCGATTTTACATGCCGGCGCGTTTCGGGTTCTGCCCGCATGGGGAAATGATTTGAAGATAACTCTTGAAAATGAGGTGGCTGGGATCACTCCGGACATGGAGATTCTTCCCCCCGAAAAGGGCATGCTTTTGGAATATGGAAACCCGGGCATGATAGTAACTTCTGGTAGCTATTCCTATATAAAAGAAGGTTCCAAAGTAAAGAGCCCTTATTTTTCCCCAAAATCAAAATCTGCGGTAGAGAAAAAATACGCGCAAGCTGGATTTATTGTGTCGAGTTTGGTTCCAGTTGGCACCGTTGCTAAACTGTTTGAACAAAAGCTGGGAACAACTGGCCCCGATGAAGTTTTTGTGGATATTGGTAAGGATCAGGGAATAGAAAAAGGCGACCGGTTCACTGTCTACTCGCTGGACCGCTTTATCTATCATCCCGTTCTACCAGGGCGGGGAGAGGAGAAACTTAAGGAGTATGAACGAAGAATCGGCTATGTGAGCAAAACTTATATGTCCAAACTGGGAAAACCTGTTGGGCATCGGGTGCTTATTCATGGTGTGCTTGAGATCACCCAACCGGGTGACACGTTTTCTTATGCCCGTGTGTTGAAAGCGTATGAAAGTATTGACCCTGGGCATCTGCTCACGCCGTATAAAAAGTTTGAGGATCAGACGCCTGCTTTTTCGGAGACAGACAAATCCATCGAGGGTTATATTGTCGCGTCCAAGGGAGATAAGATAGGCATAATGTATGATGATTTTATTTACATCGATAAAGGTTGGGAAGACCAGGTGCGGCCCGGCGATCATTTCGAGGTTTACTCCATTCCCAATATTGAGGAAAATATCTGGTACAAATTGGAACCGAAAAAGACACCTCTCCTACCGTTTGTGCTGGGCGAAATAAAGGTCATTGACACGCAAAAGAAAACTGCGACCGCAATTGTTGTAAAAAGTAAATTTGATATGGAAATTGGCAATTCGATCCGGTTCAAACGCTCCCATCATCCCGGTTGAATTTTCAGGAACCGTTTTTTGCCGACTTTGATGAGATATTCCTGGTTCCCAGGTAGTTCCTGATTAACATCGGAAATTTTTTCTCCGTTTACCGTTACAGATCCTTGCTGAATCAGACGGCGGGCTGCGGAGGTGCTGTCGGTCATTTTGTGGTCTTTCAGAATATTACAGATTCCTCGTAAATCATCTCCCCAGCCTTTCGCAACCGGGATGTCTTCGGGCAGGTTCTTTTTCTTGAACACATTTTCGAATTCGGTCAGGGCGGTTTCCGCAAGTTCGGGAGAATGGTAACGTGCGACGATTTCTTTCGCTAAATCCATCTTGGCATTTTTGGGATTCAAGGTTCCCGACGCGGCCTGTTTTTTCAGGGCCTCCAATTCTTCAGCATTGACCTGGCTTAGCAACTCGTAGTAGCGCCACATCAACTCATCTGAGATGGACATGATTTTCCCAAACATGTCGTTCGGAGCATCGAAAACTCCAATGCTGTTGCCCAGGCTCTTGCTCATTTTTTGCACTCCATCGGTCCCTTCCAGCAGCGGCATGGTGAGAACGATCTGAGGCTTTTGCCCGTAGGCCCGTTGGAGGTCCCGGCCAACGAGGAGGTTGAATTTCTGGTCCGTGCCGCCCAACTCCACATCGGATTTCAAGGCCACTGAGTCGTACCCCTGGATCAAGGGGTACATCAACTCGTGAATGGAAACCGGCAGGTTTTGGGCAAGTCGTTTTTGAAAGTCATCCCGTTCCAACATGCGAGCGACGGTATAATGTGCTGCGAGCTCGATCATTTCCACCGAGGAGAACTTATTCATCCATTCGCTGTTATAGGCTATCGTGGTTTTGTCTTTATCCAGGATTTTATAAACTTGCGCGAGATAGGTTTTGGCGTTTTTCTTAACTTCCTGTGGTGTCAGATTTTTACGGGTCTCGGAACGGCCGGTGGGGTCGCCGATCATCCCGGTAAAGTCACCAATCAAAAAAATGACCTCATGGCCCAGCTCCTGGAACTGCCGCATCTTGTGCAGGAGAACCGTGTGTCCGAGATGTAAATCGGGAGCCGTTGGGTCAAACCCTGCTTTCACTCTTAAGGGTTTTCTGGAGGCCAGCAGTTCGGCAAGGTCTTTTTCATTGATAATTTCGGAGGTGCCCCGGCGAATGGTTTTAAGTTGTTCTTGGACAGAAATCATGTTTTTAGAGAAGGCAGCTGGCAAGGACTCGTCAAGCCGAGATAACTCCATGCTAGCCAGCAAAAGTTATTACCCCTCCGGGGCACGAAGGCTAAGGAAGAATATAACGTGCACATTGGCCCCACGCCTAGTGGTAGACTAGGTGCAGAAAGCTAACATACCGCAAATGAATCTGCAACAGCAGTGACGAATGCGTCAACACGAATTCATCTTACCTTAAAAAATGGAAAACGAAGATACTCAATCCACTCGCCGTAGGGGCAATGAGCAAGAACTCGTTAAGACGAGAGGAGCGGTTGCTAGTGGAAACTCTTGACCTTAGAACCCGGAAGTTCATTCATGCGGGTTATGGATTTCTTGGCTTGAATCTGGTTTATCTTGCTATCGCAATGTTTTTTATTCCCCCGTTCAACCTGGGGTTGTCGGCGGTACTTTCTCTTGTTGCTTTTGTGCTTCTTTTGGGTTTGCTGGCCTATTATCTGCTTAAGGGAAAGAAACTGCTGGCCCAGGTGCTGGCTGTTATTTATGGAGCTCGGTCGATATTTTCGGCTTATTCCTTGATGGACGTAAGCACCTTTCAGGCTGTGCCATATCTCCTTCCGTGCCTCCTGCTCACGTTTTATCTGCTCGGACGGGCAGGGTGGGATTGGCCCTGACCACTCGGCGCGTACCCCTTCGGGGCATGAAGGCAAAGGTGGAATATCACGGGGCCAATGAGCAACAAGGCTACGCCTTGAGGAAATGAGCAATAGCTTTTTTCCCCTGCTACCCCATTCGGGGCATGCGTGATGTCCTCTTCATTAATCTTCATGCCCTGCAAGGGTAAAGGCTGAGGATGAATATCACGGCCCCACGCCTCCAGTGGTCGTAGGTTCTCCGCGAATTGCTTAATCGGTTGAAACCCCTCTTTGCCCCTGCTATAAAGAAAACCTTTAGACTCAACCTGGAAAAGATTAAATGGAGCTTGCAAAAATTGCTCGTAGCCATGAGCGCGCTCTTTGCTACTTATAGGGCACGCGAGTTGCCAAAAGTAAGATTATCGAATAACCAGAGGCACACTTGACATGTCTTCCCCTTTTATAAAATCCACCGACCAGCTATCTCTAGTTACCGATGTAGGGCGAAGGTTCCTCGGTTTGGAGCATACCAAGTCTCCGGAACTGGCTGATAGGGTCCAATCCGTTTTCCGGTATTTGAACGGAAAGCTGGGGTTCCCGGACACCAAGTTGGGTCGGCAAAACCAGAAAATGTTTAACCTGCTTGTCCGTACGGTTTACCCTGAAATTTTGATCGATCTTGCAGACTTGTTATACGTTCAGCACGAGCGCCCGGCGGTTTTTTTGAACTTTGAACACATCCACATCAACCTTCGTAAGGACCGTACCGCTTTATCTCAAGAGCTGGAACAGGTGGATGAAAATTTTTCCATTTTGTTCCGTGAACTGGCCAGCCTGATTAAAAAAGACCCAATTCTTTATAATAACCCTGAGTGGGTCACCCTGCTTAGTGAAAGCTATAGTTTTTATCTATCCCAGACCGGAAACTTCCCCTGGGATAACCCAATGGAATTGGTACCGCATGACTTGGACGCTCCCCTGATGGATGTGGCGACGGGGCTTGCCGGATTCCGCTTGATCCATGATTGGCCCAACGACTTTCCCCGGTTGATTCTGGCGGACAATATGCCTTTTATCATTAAAGGGCTGATCCATTTTGTAAAACTTTCGGGGAAGGAGAACATCGAAGTCCTGAATGTAGATTTTCCGGACGGCCCGCTTGGCAAACCTTATGGGTGTATTCTTGTCAACAAGTTCCTGCATCATTTGCAAAGAACAGAGCGCCAGCAATTTCTGCGCTGGGCCGCAGAGGCGCTGGAGCCGGGTGGCTCCCTGTTGATTCTGGATACCGACCTGGAATGCCAGATTTTAAAACGCGCCCGCAACCCGGAGTACCGAAACAAACTGACGCACGGTTATGTTGACACACTGGTAGAGATTGAAGAGAAATTTTGCGAGACCCTGATTCAGGATGTCCGGAAAATCGGTTTTGATGTTTCGCATTTTGATTTCCACGAATATGAAGATGAAACCGATGCCTACAGCCAGTTTCCAGGAGAAAACCTGTCTATTAAATTTGTCGGCCTGGAGATCATTGCCACCCGGCGAGCTGCCCACTAGGCGGGTGGCGGTGATATTTTTCCTCAGCTTTCCTGCCCCGAAAGGGGTACAGCACTGCATTGCCCGTCAAGCAGGCCAAGCCGTCAAGCGCACGTGATATTTTTCCTGAGATCTTACCCTTGCAGGGCATGAGGACAAATGAAGAGGATATCACGCGTGCCCCGGAGGGGTAATACTTTAATAATTCCCCCTGATAAGGGGGATTGAGGGGGGTTGCATAAACCAGCAGTTTTGCTGGCGAGCAAAAGTTATTGCTCATTGCCCCCGGTGGCTCGCCGGAGGAGTTTTTGTAGGGTTTTCCATTCGGTTCGGGTGGCGCTGTCGGCTTTTTTCCCCATTTTCCGATAAAGCTGAATGACCTTTTCGCCCGTGGGGGTCAGCTTTGCCCCGCCTCCTCCCTTGCCTCCGGTGATGCTGACAACCAGGGGTTCCTTGAAGCACTGGTTCATGGTGTCCACCATGTTCCAGGCACGGCGGTAGCTAAGATGCCTTTCCCGCGCCGCTTGCGAGATAGATCCCTCCCTACCAATTGATTCCAGTAAATCGACTTTCCCCGGTCCCAGGGCGATCAAATCTCCGGAAAGGATCCGGAACCGGGACCGGCAGTGGACTGAACTTTTCTTTTTCTCGGTCAAGTTGAACCTTCCCTATTTTTCAAGACGAACCAAGCCCAGTACGTTCGGAATCGGGCGGGAATAGTTATTTTCGTCATGTTCCCTGGACCCGGTGGAATAACTCCCAATGAATTCGTGCTCTTCATTTCCCGTATTGATATATAACTGGGCATCCGCACCGCCTTCAACATACATGGCCTGTTTCAGGCCGACCGGAAGTTCAAGTAGCATATTGATAAAATCGTGAGTGGTGTAAGGCGACCGAACATGAATGAACAAGATTCGGTCCTGGTGGTCCAATCCAATGGCAGCGATGCTCGACATTTTCTTTTGTTGTTTCCACATATTTTTCCCATGACAGGAGACCATGCGAATACTTTGGACCAAAGTTCCGTACTGCTTTCTAAGCGTGTCAAAATCTTCGCAATCCCGATCAATGATCCGAACTGGAAGCAGGCTTTTATCATCGGGGTCGAAAGCGAGGATGGTTTTATCTTTGGAAACCCAAGTGTTGTTGGTATGTTTTCGGATTTTCATGTAAGAGACACTGGACATCATATCCTTTTGGTACATGCTTGCGTTGATGGCGGCAACCAGTCCATTCCTGTTTGCCCAATCTTTTACAGACCAGCGTTTTCCCTGGTCCTTGGACGAGGCGTTTAACAGCCGTAAGCCAAAAGAAGCGGTGTCGGCCCTTAAAATGTGGATTAACGAGTCGCCGAAACCAGATTTTTTCGGGGCCTGAAAAATGCCTAAATCCAAACCTTTTTCAAGGTTTCTCCAGGCAGAAGGCTCGTTGGCCATCCGGGCTCCCGGACTGATTGCCAGCGTTACGAAACATAGTAAAATGATTATTGAAATTGGCAGGTACGGAGAGCCTCCGCTGGAGTGGTATTCTTTTTTAGCTTTCATGCCCCAGTTATACCCTCTTCTTTTGCTCTCATGCCCCGAATGGGGTAGCAGGGGTACAAGTTGCAAGGGTTTTACTGTGTGTTCAATCCGTATTTGCGGCTCAACGGATTCTTGCTCGTCGCCCCCGTGATATTTCACCTTAACTTTTATGCCCCGCAGGGGTACAAAGCTAGTGGGATGGAAGCATTTCACGGTTTATGGCTCCTGCGCAAATAATATACAGAAAGGTTTAAGGCAATCTCTATTTATTCGGTATTTTTTTTCTAAGGCAACTCGCAGGCCCTTAAAAAATAAGTGCCGCTCATGGCAAAAAGCAATTTTTAGAGATGCCCTTACCGCAGACCCTCCTTCCTGGAAAAAACAGGGAAGGCCGACAGTAAACAGGCGGAAGGAATTATAGCCTGCATTATTCGGGTTGTCTTTGAAAATTTTTTTGTTTTTTTTGCTCTAAGATAGTATTAAACACCATTGAGTTTCACCACCAGTTTCTTGCGGGAGAGATATGGAAGATTTAGTTAAAACTCCAGTATTTGCAGATAACAACTTGATCAACCTGTACCATTTGAACGAGTTGTACCAGAACATCGCAGCGGAAGTTTCCCAGCGTATGCGGGAAACGCACCAGATTGATATTCCCATCACTTCCGGAATCTGGGGCGGCACATATCTTATTGCCCATCCCAACGGTTTGGCTAAAAGACGCATCTGGAGGTTTTATTGCATCGTAAATCTTCCACAAAATACTCCTTTGGACCAACATGCGAATCTGGAGAGGCTGGTCTCAATATATTGCGATGTGTTCAAGGAGGGGTTTTCGCCGCATTTGGAGTTAAAACTAGAGATGTGGGGCGGGCGCCTTCCTTTCAGCAACTCTGCCAAGCCCAGCCTGACCCTGCACATGGAAGACACCACCGAAACGGTAAGGTGGCTGAGGGTGTTTTTTGTTTGGAATCATGTTCCTTGGGAGGAGTCGATCATCAGCGATACTGTAAGGATCGTCAAGGAATATAAAGAATTTTTTGACCTGAAAAAAGGCCCGGTAGTAAAAGACGCAAAAGAAATTAAATACCTTCTCCAGGACATTATTATTATCTACCGTACTCTGAAAAATGCCTGCAGTGAAGATTTTCAGGAACATGCCAACTCGATCATTGAAAAAATGACGGAACGGTTTATGGCGGGTCTGCACGATCGGGATGAAATCATCGACCTGTATGAAATGGTGTTTAAAAACGCACTGATTTACGGTTTTGAGGAAAGTTTGGAAGCGCCCTTCGGGAAAGCCGGCCTCAATATCCAGGATGTGGAAAACTGGCCGGTAGAAAAAATCAACTGGGTGCCCGATGAGTTGAAGGAAAAGCTCATTCCCCCGATTCAGCAAGTGTTTGCCGGATTCAAGAAGGAGTTGGAAAAAGAGAAGTTATAAAAACGATACCCTGAGAAAACAGTCAGTCCTGCAACACGGAAACAAAATCTTCAAGGCTTTCAAAGATCAGTTCTGCGCCTGCAAAATTTATATTGCGATTCAGAGGGTTTCGCAAAATGATGCAGGGCATTCCCGCCTCCTTGGCCGCATGGAGTCCTTTCAGCGCGTCTTCAAGTACAAAGCATTCAAAAGGGGCACACCCCAGTTTTTCTGCGGCGTTTATAAAAATATCAGGGTGCGGTTTTTCTTTGACGGCAGACTCTTTACCAAGAATAACCGGGAACAGATTCAGTGCGCTGGCATTTTCTAGAATATAACGAATGTCCTTGGCCCAAGACCCCGAGGCAATGGCCAGTTTGTATTTGACCGACAGGGTCTCTGCCATGCTTTGGGCCAAGGGAAATAGTTTGATCTCTCCACTCTGGCAAAAGCGGGAATACACTTCGAACTTTTGTTTTCTCAGGTCAGCCGGATCTACATCCAGGTTAAGGTTATGGCGTTCGATCTCTCCCGCTATTCCTTTTCCTTTCGAGGTCCATTCCACCCAATATTCTTCCTGGTCCAAGGTGTGCCCGTATCTTTCAAAAACTTCGTTATAAGCCCGGTAGTGGAAGGGTTCCGAGTCGGCCAGCAATCCATCAAAGTCCAGAATGGCGGCCTTGCAGTGGGTGAGAAGGGAATGCAGTCTGTTTTTTAATGAGGAAGGATCCGTCATGCCAGGTTATTCCAGAATTTTTCCGAACCGTTCAAACCGAACCCAGTTATCAATGCGATCCCAGGACCAGTAAATCATAAGCGCTTTGCCGCGGATTTTTTTAATATTTAAAAATCCCCAATAGCGGCTGTCCTGGCTGTTTTCCCGGTTGTCGCCCATCACAAAGACATAACCTTCGGGAACCAAAACCGGGCCGAAGTCATCTCTGGGTACAAAGGAATCGTTTGAAGCCGGGTCTGTATGGCGGGCATGGGTATCTTCAAAAAGTTTTTTATTGATATAAATTTTTTGTCGCCGTACTTCCAGGAAATCCCCCGGCAGGCCGATCACGCGTTTAATAAAATCCCGCCTTTCATCCTTGGGAAATTTGAAAACGATGATGTCTCCTCTTTGCGGAACTTTAGAAAACAAAACGATATCGTCAAACAGTTTGATATCAAGAAAAGGGATTTCGTTGGGGATATGCGTGCCATAACTGAATTTGGAAACTAGAATGTGATCCCCGATAAGGAGTGTGTTTTCCATAGAGCCGGAGGGGATTTTAAATGCCTGGATTATAAAGGTGCGAATCAACAAGGCGAGAAGCAGGGCGATAAGAATGGCCTCGGT
>JYMV01022668.1_pt1 | contig 18922 bp, 21 predicted proteins | sample 338911 | NCBI WGS metagenome assembly JYMV01 (sample SAMN03354496, study PRJNA234377) | hydrothermal vent metagenome | biome: Deep sea; feature: Hydrothermal plumes at the Eastern Lau Spreading Center, Western Pacific Ocean; material: Seawater | place: Tonga | collected 2009 | depth 2000 m m
CGCCAGCACCGGAAACGATACAGATTCCAAACACAATTATGACTTATGAAAACTGAATCCTAAATCTGGGATAACTAGTGGGGTCTGGTCAAACTACAAGCCTACATCGACGATTTTTTAATACTAAGTAAACAAACCCCTGCTTTAAGCGAAAAATAAACTTTCTAAAAATTTTTCCCTGGAATTAGCCAGCATTTTTTTCCATTGAGGCAGATTTTGCCTGGTCATGAGGGCTGGATTCCCCCCGCTTTGAAACGTGTAAACCTATATGCATAAACCCCTTGGGAACTCATATTGGTTTTTGGCATCGGTTTTGCTCAAGAGATAGGTGGATGAACTTTATTTATAATTAATCGGACCTTTTTAAATGTCTGCTAACGCATTAGCCGTATTCGCCGTCAAAGCCCCGGTAGAACCCACTGCTCCTACCCAGGACCAGGCGAATGATAACGGCTTTAAAGACTTTATGGACACTGCCGTGCACAAGGTGGACACAGCTCAAAAACCATCCAAAGAAAATTCTCCACAAAACCAGAACGATACTCGTGCCGAAAAAACCCACCCCAAAGCCAAGACGCACACGGAGGACAACTCAAATAATCAGGAAGTATCTGCAACAAATGGAAACGAGCCCCAATCAGTTCCTGAAACCGTGACCAAAGATTCACCGATTGAAAATACTGTGACCAAAGATTTATTAATAGAAGATACCAAAATTCTGGCGGCTCAATTGCAAGAACTGGATATCAACCAAGCCCAGTTTGAAGCTTTGCTGGACCTGCTCGGTTTGAATGGCGATGCAGATATGGATGCCTTGCTCCAGTCGCTGGCCCAGGCTTTAAATTTAAACCCGAAGGACTCGGGTGTTGGAACCAATCCGTTGGACCTGATAGCAAGAATTCAGCAAAATCAAGGGGAGGCAATTAACCTTCTGAAACAAGCCGGGTTGTCGGACGCAGAAGCAAGAAACTTCTTGAATCATTTGCAGTCCCTTCAAAATGCTTCCGCCCAAAAAGGACTCGATAAAAACGCCAGCCTTCAGGTTAAATTAGATACCCGAACCAATCGGTCCGATGAAGCGAGCAAAAAAAATCCTGTCCTTGATAATAGCCAGGCTGAAACTGATACCGCAAAATTAAAGGGCACCGGAAAAGGAACGGAAAAAACCGATCGTTCCGCCTCAGTAAATAAACTCACCGAAACTGCAAAACCAAATGAAGCTCCAAGGATCACGACACAGGAGCCGGTGAACGAAAGGGGCGGCAAAACCTCCAGTCTCACGGAAAAAACCGATCGTTCCGCCTCAGTAAATAAACCCACCGAAACTGCAAAACCAAATGAAGCTCCAAGGATCACCACACAGGAACCGGTGAACGAAAAGGGCGGCAAAACCTCCAATCTCGGCGAATTGCTGAGCAGTAAAAACGCCCAAGCAAACATCCTCCAAACAGAAAGTTTTACCGATGGCAAAGGCTTTAAAGGTCTGGAAACTGCCAAGACAGGTCCCGACCGCCAACACCGCTGTAAAAGCAGCGGAGTCGAGCAAACCGATTTTACCTGAGAACCTCTTGGCCCGCGGAGCTACGGAAGCAAAAATTATCAACCAGATTGCCAACAAGATGACCGTTCGCACCAATGGGGCGCAGAATGAGGTCCAAATCAAACTGGATCCGCCCTCTCTGGGAACAGTAAGGATGAAAATCATCACTTCCGGAGATACGGTAAGAGCTGTGATTGTGGCAGAAAATCAAGCAGTAAAGCAGGTCATCGAAAATAACTTTAACCAGTTGCGTGATGCTATGGGCGAACAGGGTTTAAAGTTGGGCAGCTTCACCGTCACGGTTGGCGGGGAATCGGGCCATCAACACCCATCAGGAGAATCTTTGGATGAAGAAAACAATACCTCGTTGTTTGAGAAGACCGCTTCCAATGACACGGACGAAAACCCGGAAACGGGCATGGCTACCCTATTTTTTGGAGACAATCAATCCATCAGCGTCATTGCTTAGTGGATTATAAAATAATCACTCATCATTATTTTATCAGGACAATAATATTATGATTTTCAATCCGATTTCACCGACCACTACTACAGAAGGCATCACCGCGTCTGGAGGCAGTACTCTGGGAAAAGATGATTTCCTTAAAATTCTTGTGGCGCAATTGCAGGCCCAGGATCCACTTGCCCCCATGGAAGGCCAGGAATTTGCCTCTCAACTGGCACAGTTCAGCAGTCTTGAGCAGTTGACCAACGTGAACGATAACCTGGAAATCAGCCAGGCTTTCGACCTAGCCTTGAGCAATTCCTCGGCCCTTGCCCTGATTGGTAAAACCGTGGACGCACCCGGTAATACGATCGACTTTAAATCCGGCGAGGCAGAAACGTTGAGCTATTCGCTCAATAGCGACGCCACCGATGTGACCATCGACATTTTTGACAGCACCGGCATCAAAGTCTCCACCGTCAACCTTGGCGCTCAAAACTCAGGGTTACATGAATTTGTGTGGAGCGGCACGGATGCTTCCGGCGCATTGCTTCCTGCCAGTAACTATACTTTCAAAGTCACTGCTTCAGATTCTGCTGGCAATTTCGTGCCAGCGGAAACGTTCACCGCCGGTCTGGTAACCGATGTCGTCTTTGAAGATGGGCAGGCCTATGCCATTGTTAATGGACAAAGGCTCGCTATAAACGAAATATCAAAAGTAAGCCTTTAATTAAGCCATAACGGAAAAGGGAGATCACTCATGTCTTTAATCAGTTCATTATTCGCCGGGGTCACCGGGCTGACAGCAAATTCTCAGGCCATGGAAATCATTGGTGACAACATTTCCAATGTCAACACGATAGGCTTTAAATCTAGTAAAGCCGTATTCAGTGATATTTTCAGCACCATTCTAACCAACGGATCCACAACCAGCCAGTTGGGCCGCGGCTCGCAATTGCAGGGAACTATTAAACAATTCACCCAAGGTTCGTTTGAGTCTTCCTCAAATGCTTTGGATCTGGCTATTGACGGTTCCGGTTTCTTTGTGGTCAGCCCCACCAATACCACCGGGACCTTTTTTACTCGTGCCGGTCAATTCAGATTAAATCAAAACGGATTGGTTCAGGCCATCACCGGTGAAATTTTACAGGGCCAGCAGATCACCACTGGCACCACTTCCACTACTGTTTCAGACATTGACCTTGCCGGAGTGCAATCCGCCCCGCAGGCCACCAACACGTTTACGCTGGGAGCTAATCTCGATGCCTCCTCCACAGCCGCTACTACATTCAATTCACCCATCGCCATTTTCAACACGGTGGGCACCCAGCTTATCCTCGGCATCCAGTTCACCAAAGTCGCCGGTGCTAACCAATGGACTTATGCCGTCACCACTTCTGAAGGCACCATAACCTCCGGCGCATCCGGCTCCGTCACCTTTGACAACTCCGGGCAATTGAGCCTGGTCAGGGGAGCCGCGGTGGCAGACCAAAACATAGTTATCGATTATTCTTCTGCCAGCACCTCGGCCGCCACCCAGACCCTGACATGGGATCTGCTCAACGCCAATGGCACCGCCACTAACGGCAAGTTGACAGGATTCGCCGCAGAATCCAATAACAACTCACTGGTTCAGAACGGGTTCACAACAGGAACCCTTACTGGCTTGACAGTCAGTGACAAAGGTGTCATCGCGGGTTTGTTCAATAACGGACAAACGGACGATCTGTTCCAGGTGACTCTAGCGGACTTTCTCGCTCCTTCCGGGTTGACCCGGCAGGGTTCGAACCTGTTTGCATCGTCCCAGGAATCCGGGCAAGAGGTATTGGGACTCGCTCGGACAGGTCAGTTTGGGGCGATTGTCGGCCAGTCGCTGGAGCTTTCCAACGTGGACCTGGCAGAACAGTTCATCACCATGATTCAAACCCAGCAGGCCTTTCAAGCCAGCGCCAGAATCATCACCACTATCGATGACTTGCTTACGGAGTCCGTGAATCTGGTACGGTAATATTCACAATTGATTTGATCTCTTCAAGACCCGGGCTTTTGTCCGGGTCTTTTTTTTGCAGCGATTACTTGCCAGTAGAACCCTGAGTCAGACTTTGCTACATTAGGCCCATGAGTCGTGATGAACAAATCCGCGAAGTAAAATCAGCCACCCTTCTCCGATTCAACCAAGTTTGGCAACGGAATTTCCAAGCAAACCTTAATGCCATACAACGAAATCCCGGAGTTATTGCCCTTAAAAACAAATTTCGCGATCTGCCCTGCATCGTAGTAGGTGCCGGGCCATCCCTGGATAAAAATATCCGCTTTCTTCACCGCGCTCAAAATAAAGCCCTCATTATCGCCTGTGATGCCGCATTAAAACCGTTGATGGGACATGGGATCGTTCCCGACTTTGTAGTTTGTCTGGATCCTCAGGAAGAAATCTCTCGGTTTCTCATTAACGTTCCGCATAGAGGAATAACCCTTGTGGTTCCTTCTATCGTGCATCCCCATGTTCTTGAACTTTGGGAAAACAATGTGCTTTTTTTCAATAAATTCGCGCCGGATATCCCCGCTTTGGTTGAAATTCAAAAAAGGGTTCCCCACATTGGCATATTGACACCGGGCGGAACGGTTTTATCGGTGACTTATGACCTGGCCTTTCAAGCCGGGGGCAACCCGATTGTATTCGTCGGCCAGGATCTTTCTTACCCCAAAAAGAAATCCCACAGCCATGGAAGCGATGCCGCAGGCAAAGGCTTGAAGTTCATGATGGATAAACAGAAAGACCAATTGGTCCTGGAAACGGACATCAACGGTCAAAGTTTGCGAACATTAAAATCCATGGCGGTTTCCAAACAGTGGTTCCACTGGGCATTCACAAATTTGAAACGGGAGAATCCATTAATGGTTGTCAATTGCAGTGAGGCCGGGATATTGACCGACCACTGCTCCCTTCAGCCCTTGACCGAGGCCATTTTCAAACATTGCGCTCGCAAGTTGAATATTCCCTGGATTATGAAAAAAGCCCTGAAACGCCGGCGAGCTGCTGGCCGCTAGGCGCGGGGCCCACTAGCAATACTTTTTGCTTGCCATATAACGCCATTGCTAGTTGAGTCCAGCGCGTTATGCTAATCATTTGCCTTCATGCCCCGAAGGGATATCACGCTGGCAACGGAATCCTTGCCAGATATTGAATTGGTCGGGTCGTTCGTTAAAGCGGTAGGTCGTTCTCATATAGTAGGCCTTGTAATACCAATTGCCCCCCCGTAGAACCTTGCTGATTCCGGTTTCAGGTCCTTTAGGATCTTTTTGTTCACGGTCTCTATAGGTTCCTCCATCAAACCAATCGGCAACCCACTCCCAGACATTACCCGCCATATGATGGATGCCGTAAGGGGAAACACCCCGACCCATACTATAAACAGGCTCCATTACCTTGAAACCTATTTCGGAAAATTTACGCCGGTAAGTCACGCGGCTGTTGTCAGGGAATTCGTTTCCCCAGGGGAAAATTCTCTGGTCGGTTCCCCGTGCGGCTTTTTCCCACTCAGCTTCCGTGGGCAAGCGTTTGCCTTTCCATCGGCAATAGGCATCAGCTCCATACCAGGAGACTCGGTTGACAGGGTGGTTCTCCAGCTCAGGCCGGGAAAGATATTTTCCTTCCACGAATTCAACCGTAACGCTTGGGGTGATTTCTATAAACCGTCCGGCAGAGGCCTGATGGGAGTTGAGAAATTCAGCGAAGTCGTAACTCGTCACCTCATATTTATCCATCCAGTAAGCGCTAAGGGTAACTTCATGAACCGGCTCTTCATCCATATCTCCCCATTCGCTGTCATTCTCTATTTCAAAACCCATGGTAAAGGGTCCCTCGGGAATGAAGACCATATTTTCAGAAGTTTTTTTTTGCAAGGGGGCAGCACACGACGATAAAAAAAGAACCATCACCCAACCCGCCAGGGCATTAAAAACGTTTTTCATTCAATGACACTTGTACAAATTTGCTGATAAAATGAAGAGATGCCACGTATGGACAGGAGGCCGACAGCAAGGACTCATTGCGCCAAGATAGCACTTTGCTCGCCAGCAAAAGCTTTGCTAATTGCCCTCGGCGGCTCGCCGGTTATAGGTCAGTGTTTTTTTATTTTTTCGTGTGACCCATCGCAGAAAGGCCTGTTTTTCGTTCTGAAGCAACTACATAATAAATAGGTTTTATTTTTATCCAGCTTCAATATTTCCGGCCCGCTACCGCCGGTGGTATGATGCGTGGCATCACAAAACGGCCAGTGGTTGGACTGCATGCAGGTGCAAATAGCAATTTCCTCAGTATCGGTTATTTTTATAGGTCCCTCTCCTGGCATTGTCGGTATCCTTTTTGACTTTTTTATATTAATGAGAAGACACAGGAATAGATTTTACGTTGTCCTGATCCGGAAGGAAAACCGTGAATAAAGTTCCTTTGCCAACGGTGCTTTTAACATCCATAATCCCCCCGTTTCGGTTGACGATTTGGTAAACGGTCGCCAATCCTAAGCCTATTCCATTTTTTTTGCTGGAATAAAAAGGGTCATAAATATTATTGATCTGGTCGAGGGCAATACCGCAACCTTCATCCTGAACCTCAAGAACCATACCCCGATGATTTGCTTGAAATTCTCCGCTCCGGAAAGAAAAAACCTCCTTGAGCTTCAAGGTCAGGGTTCCCTGGGACATCGCCTCCAATGCATTGATACACAAATTCCATACAACCTGTTTAATTTGTTCCTCATCTCCATTCAGAATCAAATGGTCTGTCGTTCCTTTGAAAACAATCGGTTTTTTAGAGTTAATGTCCTCTTTGTTTTTTAACAGTATGATTACATCCTGAATAAGTTGGGTCAAATCTATAATGGTATTATTGTTCTTTTTGGGCTGGGAATAATTGAGAAAATCGGAAAGAATGGCGTTAAGGCGATCTGTTTCCTTAATAACTATTTGCATCAATTTTTTATATGAGTCTCCAAGTTTAAGACCCTTTGCCAGAACCTGAATGGAACCGCTCAGTGAAGTCAGCGGGTTTCTGATTTCATGGGCCAAACCTGCCGAAAACCTTCCCACCGCCGCTAACTGCTCTGTCCTCGAAACCTTTTCCTGCATTTCTTTTACTTCAGTGAGATCTTCAAATACCAGAATGTATCCCGGCACATCAAGATCGGCAAGCCGGCTAATTTTAATCCGGATAAAAATGACCTTTCCGTCTTTTCTTTGGTATTCCCCTTCAATTTGTTTTGGAAGAATACGTTTATTATCTTCGGAAAAAAGGTTTTTCAATTCGGCCAAAGGTATCAAACGCTCAATGGGTTTCTCCAGGCTCTCTTCAATGGAATAACCTGTCAAGGTTCTTGCGGCAGGATTGATCAATGTGATCATTCCCCCCGGGTTGGTGGTGATCAAGCCATTTCCCATGTTCTGTACAATATTCCGGTTGAAAGCCCTTTGCTCTTCCAGATTGACGCTTGCACGAACCAGTTCCTCTTTAACCATTCGCAATCGATGCGAGAGAAAACTGCTTAAATAAGCCACCGTGTAATAGGAAACTATATTTAGAAAAATAACATAAAAAACATAACCGCTTTCAAAAGATACCTTCGATTCCGGAAACAAATAAACCGGAGTAATGATGCCAAAATATTCCAAGTCTACCAATACCCCATAAATGATAATAGCGCCTGACGCTGCCAGATAGGCTGCGGCCCTGGGTAGCATGACACTGGAGGCAATAATTACAAATAAGAAAAGGAAGGAAATGGGGCTGTCAATACCCCCTGTGGTGAAGAGAATACCTCCTACCAGAAGCAAATCTCCAGAGACCTGAAGGGAAGCATTTTCCGTCAAGGTCAAAAATCTGAAAAGAACAGCATAAACAAGGGACATGAAAAAGCCTGCCCCGATAGCCATGCAGAGGGGTTCTATGGGTGCAGTGATTCCCAGCCTCTCTTGAAAAGTAAGCAGGAGGCCCACAAAACCGGTCAAAAAGAATACCCTCAAGAGCATGATTCTTCTGACTCGTTGCTCTAATTCTTGATCCTTATTGTGGATTTCGCGTGTCATAGCGCGGCCGGATCCGCCAACGAAGTCAATCTTCGTTTAAACAGCGTCTCCCATTTTAAATATAGGTAAGTACATGGCAACTACAATGAATCCGACTATACACCCCAGGAAGACCATGAGCATGGGTTCCATCAGGGCCGTTAGACCATCAACCGCAGCATCAACTTCTTCATCGTAGAAGTCTGCGATTTTGGACAGCATTTTATCCAAAGAGCCCGAGGCCTCTCCAACATCAATCATTTGAATGACCATGGGAGGAAAAACAGCTTCTCGCGAAAGGGGAGCGGCAATGGTTTCACCCTCTTTGATGGCCTGAATGGTCTTGAACACGGCAATTTCCACGATTTTATTTCCCGACGTCCGCGCGCAAATATCCAAAGCTTCGATCAAAGGTACTCCGCTTGAAAGCAGGGTTCCCAGTGTCCGCGAAAATTTTGCTACCGAAACCTTTTGAATTAAAACTCCAAACACAGGGAGCTTTAAAGCAATCCGATCTATTTCAATATTTCCCCGTTCGGTGGCGTAAACTTTTTTAAAGGTAAAGATAAAACCGACCGCGCCACCTATCATGACCCACCACTGGTCCCTGAAGAAGTCGCTGACACCCATAACGATCTTTGTGGGTCCCGGTAGTTCCTGGCCTCCCCCTGCAAACACTGCGGCAAACGATGGGATAACAAAGACCATTAAAAACGCTACGACAACAAAAGCTACCGTCATAATGGCTCCCGGATAAACCATCGCAGCTTTTACTTTCTTCTTTAACGCTTCCGCTTTTTCAATATACGCTGCCAGACGCCTGAGGATGATGTCCAGGATTCCGCCCACTTCTCCCGCTTCGACCAAGTTGCAGTAAAGCGAGTCCCAGACCTTTGGAAATTTTTTCATGGATTCCGACAGGTTGCTTCCGGTTTCGATATTTCTCTTAACCTTTAAAATAGTTGCCCCAAATGTTGGATTGTCCGACTGTTTCCCAAGAATATCCAAGCATTGGACCAGAGGAAGCCCCGCATCGACCATGGTGGAAAACTGACGGGTAAAAATGACCACATCGCGGGTGGTGATTTTATGGACTTTAGGTCCAAATAAAGCACTTTCACCCGCTTTTTTCTTAATGGTGGTAACGCGGATGTTCTGCGATTTCAGTTTAGAGACTGCAGCTTTTTCGTCTTCCGCTTCCACTTGCCCGGTTTTTATTTTGCCCCGGACCCGAGATTTGTAGGTAAAAGTAGGCATAATTGACCTCGGTTATTCCTGTTGTTTTAAAGTATAGGAATTAATTTGAGTTTTTGTGTTTTCAAGCTCCAGTCCAATGCGTGTCAGTAAATGGGTAGTTCGCCGCAATCGTTCCACCAATGCCAGGATAATAGGTTTCATACCATCCGGAAATTCATTCATAGCTTTATCAAAAAGTTCTTTATCTATCACACCAACTGTCACATCGCCTATGGCGGTTATGTTAGCGCTCCGCACGGTTTCTGAGATCAGGCCCATCTCTCCGAAAACTTCTCCCTCCTTGAGAGTCCCTACGGATATGATTTTTTATCAATTTTCTTGGTAATACGAACCTTGCCTTTGAGAATCACGTAGGCATTATTGCTCATAATCCCTTCGGTGATAATGGTATTGCCATCGGCAAAGTGTTGGTGAATTGGGGTGTCTTGCAGGCTCATGCTTTCCCCATAGATTGAAGAGTTTCTTTGAATACCTTGTAAAAAATCTCAATTTCTGAAATGGATTTCTTTAACACATCTTCCAGCTTATTTATGTCTTTTTCGTTGATCACGACATTAACGCTTTTTTGGAAGGCCTGCATGTTTTTCAGGGTCTTAAAATTCTTGCCTATCAACGCGACAAAAATGTTCCTGCGGGTCACCATGGGCAATTCAATCAGGGTTTTATATACAGTGTTGTTATCCAGGTCCTTATTTCCGTAATTTTCATGCAGAGCAATAAAATGGAAGTGTGTAAACTTCATTTTATGGACCGCGTGTTCCGGCGATTTTGCGTATTGAATTTTATAATCCCTGCTTTCCAGCGCTTGAGTCCAGGCAGATTGATTAGTTTCGTCTAATATCAGCGCCAACTGGTCGTTTTCATCATAAATAACCAATTCATCATCTTCAAATTCTTCCTGGTCCACGACCATGCCCGCCGTATCCAAGGCCTCTTCTTGTTGGGGTGGTGTGGGTGGGTCTGGGGTTTTCAGGTGCTGATCTACCTTGATTTTATTTTTGCAACCCGGGCAGGTGATAGAGAAAGCCTGGTCCTTCGGCAGTTTCTCATCCAGAATATTCATCGACCGCTGGCACGCATTACACGTAACTTGCATCTTGGTTTACCCTTTCTTATTTCTTAACTTGGGCTTCATACTCATCGTCCATGTTTAGCTCATCAATATCTGTAGTCTTTTCCCCTTTAGCCGCTTTGAGGGTATCAAGACCCCGGCCTACCACAGCCTTGCGGGAAGCATATGCGAGAGCATTTTCTTCTGTGATGAGACCTTCCTGATACAGTTTCATTATATGCTGGTCGAAGGTCCACATGCCGTATGCATCGCCGTTGGTGATGATTTCGTAAAAAGTTTTATCTTCCGTCTCACCATTAATGATGGTGTCTTTTACCCGCAGATTAGAAGTCATGATCTCAAGCAAGGCCACCCGGCCCCCGCCTACTTTGGGAAGCAAACGTTGGCAAATAATCCAGCGAACAGTGTCTGCAAGACGTCTGCGTATCTGGTGCTCTTCTTCCTGGGAAAACATGCCCACGATGCGATTGATGGTTTGCCCCGCATCGACCGTATGCAGAGTGCTCAGAACCAGATGACCCGTTTCCGCCGCGCTAAGGCCAATCTCAACCGTTTCCCGGTCACGCATTTCCCCAACCAGAATAACCTTGGGTCTTTGGCGAAGGGCCGCCCGAAGCCCGCTGGAAAACGCGTCAAAATCGCTTCCCAATTCCCTTTGGTTGAAGGTGGATTTTTTATGGGGGTGCACAAATTCCACAGGATCTTCCAAGGTGATGATGTGGATGGATTTTTCTTCATTCATTTTATTCAACAAAGCTGCAAGTGTGGTGGATTTACCACTTCCGGTCGCCCCCGTGACCAGGATAAGGCCATTTTTTTCTTCGGCAGCTTTGGCAAACTGGGGCGGAAGCTTTAAGTCGTCAATGGATGGTATTGTTTCCAGTTTTATCAATACGACAGTATAATTTCCGCGCTGTGAAAATATATTCACGCGAAACCGGGCTTTACCCACTAGAAAATAGGAACAGTCGCAGGAACCTTGCGAGATTAAAATTTCTGTCAGCCTTCTATCCGAGTTGACCAGGTTCAGAGCAAGTATTTCTGCCTGGAACGGCGTGAGCTTCTCGATAGGGGGGTCAATGGGAACCGCCATCAATTGCCCGGACGACTCCACCTGGCAAGCTTTGCCAACCGTGATATTGAGATCGGAAATATTTCCGAACGCTTCTAACATGGTGGTTAAAATATGATCGATTTCAGCTTTTCTCATAGGTCACTCATAAAAATTCTGGGGGTGTACTTAGGAACTGAACAAACCGCTCTTTAACAATCGCCTTATCGTATGCATCTTCCGGACTGATTTTTTTCGCTTCCAAAGCTATGAGAATGGCATCGTCCAATGACTGCATACCATATTTTTTCCCCGTCTGGATTGCCGAAGGAATTTGAAAAGTTTTACCCTCACGAATCAGGTTGGCAACCGCTGGGGTCACTACCAGGACTTCCAACACTGCCATTCTGCCTTTTTTATCGATACGTTTGAACAGGTTCTGAGCTACTACTCCTTTCAAGGATTCAGAAAGGGTGGTGCGAATTTGCGACTGCTGGTGCGCCGGGAACACATCGATTATCCGGTCAACGGTTTTTGCCGCGCTCTGGGTATGAAGGGTGCCAAAAACCAAATGGCCCGTGGAAGCGGCTTCCAAAGCCAGCTCAATGGTTTCCAGATCCCGCATTTCACCAACGAGTATGATATCCGGGTCTTCCCGCAAAGCACCGCGCAAGGCAGATTTGAACCCTTTTGTGTGCACTCCCACTTCCCGGTGATTCACAATACAGCTTTGGCTTTTATGAACAAATTCAACTGGGTCTTCAACGGTAATAATATGGCATTTCTTGTTTCTGTTGACGTAGTCCATCATGGCGGCAAGTGTGGTCGATTTGCCGCTTCCCGTGGGGCCGGTGACCAGAATCATTCCCTGATGCAACATGGAAAGTTTGGTGATGACTTTGGGAAGACCCAGTTGCTCAGCAGTTAGAATTGTGCTCGGAATTTCCCTGAAAACCGCTCCCACACCCCATTTCTGCTGAAAATAATTCGCCCGATAACGAGCCAGATTGGGAATTTCATAGGCAAAATCCACATCACCGGTTTCCTCAAAAACCTTGATTTTATTTTCCGGGGCAATTTCATACAGCATGGCTTTCAGTTCATCATTTTCCAGCGCTTTGTATTTGACCCGTTCCATGTCTCCATGGACCCTGAGTATAGGCTGGGAACCTGAGATCAGATGCAGGTCTGAAGCTCCCTGGTCATGCATAAGCTTGAAGAAGGCGTCAATTTTAGCCACGGTTCACTCTACCAGTTTAGAATTAATAAAAAAGTCTTTAACTACCGTGTCTTTACTCTCCGGCAAAACCAAGGCCTTGCCGTTTAAAAATAATTCCACTCCTGTTTTATTGCCTACCGTCAACCGAATCGTTTCATTGCCCCAGAAAGTCTTCGCGGTTCCAGCTGGGAGAATAAAATCCTCCTCCCTGAAATTATCGATGGTCATATTAAACCAGGAAATTTCTTTTACCCGAATCGAAAGCTTTAAAAGTTTTTCCATGCCTGCGGGATTTTGGGGATCCAAATCAGGCAGTAAGCCACTTGGGGCCTGTGTAGTCAGTGCGGCTGATTCTTGAGGAGATGAGGCTTTTTTCTCATCCACGTCTTCTTTTCTGGCAGGTTGTGCGGAAGGATTGATTGGAATCGAAAGTTCTTGTGCAGGAATCCCCAGGCGGGCAGAGTCTGCTTCCTGAGTATTAATATTTTCTTCCATCAGCTGTTTTCCGGATAAATTGGAACTGGAACTTATTGAAGGTTGCTGATTAGCACCCTTAGCCTGCATTTTAAGCAATGGGCCTTTTTTTTCCTCCGATTTGCCTGAAGAATCCCCCATCCCATTTTTTATCAGGAATCCCACACCAAACAAAAGGCAGGTGACTACCAAAATTAACAGGCCATATGCCAAGAGAGTTTTGGGTTGTGTGTTAAATGAAGGTTTTTCTTGGGGTAAATTTTCCTGATTTTTGAGTCCCACAGATTCTTCATAGATATTGAGTATTTCCTCAACATCCGAGCCAATGATGTTTGCATAGGAGCGAATATATCCCTTAATAAATACCTCGCCCGGGAGCTGGTCAAAGGAGTTCTCTTCAAGAGCCTTAAGAAAACGAATATGAATTTTGGTGGCCCCGGAAATTTCTTCCAGAGGCACCCCTCTTGATTCGCGTTCACGCTTTAAATAAGAGCCAAAATTTTCAACCATTATTTTTATTTAATTTGGACGAACCAATTGTATATATTCCTTGGATTTTTTGGCCAATTCCCCTCTGGGGGAATAAAGAATTATTTTTTGAAAATGATCCAAAGCCTGTTCTTTTTTTTCTTCCCTTAAATATAATTGTGCCAACTCAAAATGGGCTCGAGAAAAACGCGGTTTGAGAGACAGAGCCTTTTGCAAAGATTCCATAGCTCGATCGAAACGCTCCTGATTAATATAAGCCAGCGCCAGATTAAGCCTAATCCTTGCATTATCTTTTATCTCAAGGGCTTTTTTCCACTCGATTTCCGCTTCATTCTTTTTCCCCAGTTTATAGAAACACAGCGCGACCCAATTATAAACCTGTTGGGGTTGTCGGGTTCCAGGTCGTGCCAGGTCTTCCCGAAAATACTGGATAGCCTTTTCCCAGTGCCCCTGTTGCATGTAGAGCAAACCTAACTGCCGGTAAGAGTCCTTTAAGTTATTGTTTAATTTAAGGCTTATTAAATACTCCTGTTCTGCTCTTTCCAGATTCCTCTTAGAAAAATACGCCCCTCCCAGAAAAAAATGGAAATTCGGATTGGCAGGATCCAGCTCAATAGCTTCTTTTAACAAGGCCACCATTTTATCCTGCTGGCTCAATGAGCCTGCCTGCAAAGCTTCCTTGAATTTTTTTTGGGCTAGGGATATTTTATCATCCGGCTTGTCCTGCAGGTCAGTAGCAGCACAACCTGTGGAAAAAACAAATGCAAGCGAACAAATTACAACCTCACACCACTTTTTTGACATCGAGGCTCTGGCCCACAAAAAGCTCATAAGTTTTTAAATTTTATAAAGTTATTTAAATTAGCGAATAAAAATTATACCAAATGGCTAAAACTTTCTCAACTGGCTAAACGACAAAGAATCAATGAGCAAAACTTGAAGTGTTAAAAATTTTGAAAAATTCTAAAGATTAGGTCCCGTCAAGCCGATAGGAGCTATGATGAATATTGCCCAAAAACCAGGGATTTAACAGAAAAACTTTCTCAACGATTGTAAATAAAAAGGTTTTTTGGGTTTTTCAACATATAAAGCCTAAAACACCGGGTTTCAGGAGGCACCTGAAATCGATGTGCTAGCATTATTTAGTTGAATTTTATATACTATTAAGCGTTCAAGGGGCTGTGGCTTTTATCCAGTTCCTTTAAAATAGACGATTTTAAACTCAAAAAACCTCGTGAACCTAGAGGTTTGAAAGGAGGTGCCTGGAAAAATTTGTTTTGAGCTGTTCCTAAATAAGATATCAATTTCAATTTGAAGTATATATATAGGAGAGAAGTATAATGAAAACCAAGCTGACAAAGCGATTTTCACAATTTATCGCGGTTTTAGCTTTTCTGGCCGTTTTGGCAGGAAACGCTTTTGCATTAAGTAATAGTAGTGGAGTTGTATCTCCTTATTGGCAGTCGGATTCAGGCTCTTATACCTTCATTGCAGTGACTCACACCTCACTTTCTGGTATGGCCTCACAGATTGGTTTAACGATAAACGCCATCAATAATGACAAAAGTTTATTTAGTGGTTCTGCGTTGACTTTCACGGTTACTTCAGGAACGACAACGCGGGTGTTTATTGTGAGAACAAATCAATCTGCCATTAATTCGACTAGCATTTCGTCGGCAAAATTCATTGTTGGAACCACCGATTTTGAGCATGGACATCTTCGTATCGAACCGGTCGCAACAAATCCTCTTGCGCGAGCTGGGAAACACGACAACACGGCGACACTCAACAATACTGGTCTTCAATCCTTAATTGGAGACGGGTACCGCGATGTTACGATGCTGTCCTTCTGGGGTGCGGTAGTTATAGAATCGAACACCACGGGATTCGCCATGGAGTTTATTGGCGATATGGCGGATTCACAGGCAGCACCAGTTATGGACAACGCACAGGTAGTTGGCCCCGCAGCCCCATAGGGGGGTTTATGCTCTAAATTTCAACTTTGAACTGAAAAAATTAATTTAAGGAGAAAGATCCATGAAGAATATAAAGCAATTAACCCTGGTTGCGCTTTTTGGGGTATTGTATTTTGCCCAAGTTGCAGGGGCAGCAATCGAAAAGGAGGATACGACCCGAGAAAGTACACGTGTAGCCGTTTCGCCTTATGCTCAGGCTGTTCCCAATGACAGCTACACCTTCATCGGTGTCAGCCATCCTTCGCTCGATACCGCTTTGACCCAGATCGGTTTGGTGCTAGAAGCTGTTGGTATGAGCACCTCTGCTGGTACTCAATCAAGTCGATCTGCGGTTTTTACGGTAGACGCAGGTGAAACTCACCGCATATTTATTGTGAACGCGAGTCATTCCAGCATAAATGACCAAAACTCGTCTTTTACAGGTTCCCGGACTCATCTGATCACAACCTCTAACTCTGCTCAGTTCGGTGGAGTTAGGATTACTACTGTGACCAAGTTCCCCACCACCTCAACAGTGTGGCTCAATTGAGTATGTGGGGAATCGTTTTTGTTGAAGCCAGCAGCGTCGGTTTTGCCATGGAGTTTATTGGCGATATGGCAGATTCCACCGTTGGGGGTAACATTCAATATTTGAAACACCTTTTAGATCCGTTTAGTTCTCCGGGTAGTCCGGTAAGTATTCAACCGCCTGGCCGAGGTATTAACTAAGCAGGTCGGTTAGGATTAAGTTTTCATCTCAGGGGCCGGCCATTTGATGGCTGGCCTCTTTTTCTTCACCTTATTGTTCAAAGGATCTGAACTATGGGACGCTTATTTTTCTCCGTTTTACTTTCTTCCCTGTTATTCTCCTGTACTTCCCAGGATATTAAAATTGACACGAAACAATCCCAATCTCATTATAAATTGGGACTGGAATTTGCTCAATTGAGCTTGTTCAAAAATGCGTTGGAAGAGTTTGACCTGGCTATCAAATTCAATCCTGAAGATGCAAAAATTTACCGCAAAAAAGGCATCCTGCTTTTTGGAATAAAAAACTATGAAGAGGCTAAAAATAATTTTCAAAAAACCATAGCATTAGACGCTAAAGACGTGCAGGCCCATATCAACCTGGGAATGGTCCATTACACCTTAGGAAACAAAACGGAAGCCCTGAAAAACTGGGAACATGCTATAGGGCTAAATCCTGATGATAACGATTCCAAGGCGTTGAATAATATCGGAAATATTTATAAAGCGAACAATGATCTCCCAAAAGCCATCGAGTATTATCAAAAGGCTATTACCTATGAACCCACAAACTCTAATTACTTGAATAATTTAGGGGATAGTTACCGTTTAAAAGGAGATCTGGATAAAGCCAAAGAAACCCTTTTGCGGTCCCTGGAAGTCGATACCAATGGAATGCTCACTCATTTCAACCTGGGAGTCCTTTACCGGACAGAGGGGAAGTTCAACAAGGCTATTGACTCATTTCAAAAATCATTGAAAATCAATCCGTTTTATACAGAAGCGTATTACCAACTTGCCACCACCCATCTTAAGACGAATAACAAAGAATCCGCTAAGCAGTCCCTGAAAAAAGGACTTCAGGCCGAACCTAATAATTTAAGGTTCCAGGAACTTTATAATAAAGTATTGGCCTCTTAGTTATTTCCTCAAAATGGGGCGGGAGAATTTCCCCGCTTCATTATTTTTCATCAGTATAACTTGCAGCAGTAAATTCTCCGGATGTACAATACCGGAATGAGTAATCTTGGTTCCAGACCTTCCAAAGATAATAACCTCTCCGTCTCAGAATTGAAGACGATCCTTTTCAAGCACAAAACCTGGCTGGAAACAAATGGCCGGAATGGAGAACAGGCAAATCTGAAAGATTGCCAATTAAAAGGGGCTGTGCTGTTGGGCGCTGATCTTAGAAACGCTAACCTTGAAGGGGCATACCTGTATGGGGCTTATTTGAAAAATGCCAACCTTGAGAACTCCAATTTACGGGGAGCCAATTTGCGGGGAGCCAACTTGCGGTGGACCAACTTAAAAAATGCCGATATGAAAAGCGCCAACCTTGTCCGTGCCGATTTCATGCAGGCTGAAATAAAAAATACCCGACTCGAAGGAGCCAACCTGAAAATGGCCACAGGGCTCACGTCGGAACAACTGGCGTCAGCCCATTTAGACGAAAAAACCATCCTTCCGGCGTAGCCAGCGTACCGCTGGACCCAACTGGCAATAGCGTTCTCTGGCCGGCAAAAATTTCTCCTCGGCTCAATTAAGCCCTTGCTATCCTAGTGGAGGTTTATTGGAAAACCATTTTAGCGGAATCAAACATCCCTTTTAAGCTGGATGTTGCATCCTCAACCGCAGTGGGTTCATAACCACAATGAGCCGTACAATCCGCGCATTTCCGGTTATTTTGATGGCCATAGTTCTCCCACTCCGTGGTTTCCATCAGTTCCTTAAAAGTCTCCGCATAACCTTCGTCCAAAAGGTAGCAGGGCTTCTGCCAACCCAGCACGGAATAACTCGGGTTCCCCCAGGGAGTGCAGGAATAATCCCGTTTTCCACGCAAAAACTCCAAATAAAGCGGGGAGTGACTGAAATCCCAACGGCCCTTTTTGTTTTTCGCAAGCAGTTTGTCAAAAAATTCAAACGTTCGCCGACGTCCAAAAAAATGATCCTGATCCGGAGCATCCTGGTAGCGAAATGCAGAAGCCATCGTTATGCCGTCCAACCCAAAGGGAGTTAAAAAATCCAAAAATTCCTCTGCCTTTTCTACAGTCGTATCTTCAAAAAAGGTGGTGGCACTGGTAACTCGGAACCCTCTTTTCTTCGCTTCTTGAATCGCCGCGATGGCCAGCTTAAATGTTCCTTTCTGATCAACAATGCGGTCATGGTCCTCTTCCATTCCGTCTAAATGAATGGATAAAGTCAAATAAGGGGTTACTGGCAGTTGATCAAAATGATCTTGGAGCAGAATCGCGTTGGTGCACAAATAAATAAAACGTTTCATGGCCACCAGGCCTTTAACGATTTCCACAATTTGCGGATGCATTAAGGGCTCGCCTCCCGCTATGGAAATGACAGGAGCGCCACATTCTCTTGCGGCTTTAAAGCACTGCTCCGGAGTCAGGTTCTGCTTCAATATTTCATTGGGCTTTTGAATTTTTCCACAACCAATACATTCTAAATTACAACGAAATAAAGGCTCCAACATCATCACCAGGGGATAACGCTTATTGCCTTTTAATTTTTGCCGGAATAAATAAGACCCTATTTTCAACGCTTGCATCAGCGGGACTGACATGGAATCGAATACCCTCAATAATTAAATTGTTTCAGAAA
>JYMV01037839.1_pt1 | contig 18921 bp, 18 predicted proteins | sample 338911 | NCBI WGS metagenome assembly JYMV01 (sample SAMN03354496, study PRJNA234377) | hydrothermal vent metagenome | biome: Deep sea; feature: Hydrothermal plumes at the Eastern Lau Spreading Center, Western Pacific Ocean; material: Seawater | place: Tonga | collected 2009 | depth 2000 m m
GTTTCTTGCCAAGAATTTTTTAAAATAGAGGGTTGCCATTTTTCTGTAAAATTTTTTACATACTAGTCGGTGTATTAATTTTTATGATTTTTAGGGCCGTTGCCGGCCGACATCCATATAATAGGGAGTTTTGTAGAATGGATCTATTGACAGTTTGACATTAGAAAGGAGAATGCGCCGCTTAAGATTTTCAAACTAACACTAATCTATATTTGCGAGTAATGCGTTGAAATATCCATTTGTTCCTTTACCCCAGAGAGGCAAACTTGTCTTGCCTGGTGGAAATCGACTGGCAGTGATCCCGACAATCAATTTAGAGTTTTGGGATCTCATAAAGGACACGAAGCAAGCATACTATGCTGGAGGCCCCCCCATTCTCCCTGATGCATTGCCTGGCGACGTCCCTGACTTTCCAAATTTCAGTTGGCGCGAATATGGTCAACGTGTTGGGGTTTGGCGCATGTTTCGAGAGTTTGATCGAGCTGAAGTTGCGCCAAGCTGCACTGTCAACGCAAAATTGATTGAAGAACGTTGGCCCATTGTTGAAGCTGTCGTTGAACGGGATTGGGAACTCGTTGCCCATAATTATGAGCAAGGCGACTTGCTGACTAACTACGCTCATAACCCGGCGGAAGAACGTGAGCTTATTGAAAGATCTTTGAGCATTTATGAGAAGGCGATAGGAAGGAAAGCTAAAGGTTGGTTATCCTGCTCTCTACGCGGGACCCTGAATACATGTGAAATACTTGCGGATAACGGTCTGATATTCTTCTGCGACCTCATGAATGACGATCAGCCTTACCTTATCAATACTCCAAAGGGTAATATCGTAGCGACACCCTATTCGATAGAAGTTAATGACTTTACATTTTTTACCCGGCGGGGTTTGGATACTGACGGTGCTGTTAAGCTACTGATTGAGCAATTTGATGTATTGTATGAGGAGGCTGCCGAAACCGGACTGGTCATGAATATTGGTCTTCACCCTCACGTTGCCGGAGTGCCTCATCGCATTCGCGCCCTGAGAGAATTTCTTTCCTATGCGAAGGGATTTGATGATGTCTGGTGGCCCACCCGTCAGGAGTTAGCGGAGTGGTATCTCTCTTGCCACGAGAAACATATTCCACAATCCGGGACTTAGAGTGTCTGTGTGACGCTACTCCTTCAACAAATTACAACTGGATTTATGCTGGGCTCAATCTATGTGACAGTAGCTGTTGCATTCACCTTGACTATTGGCGTCCTTAATTTTTTGAATTTCACAATTCCGGCTATCTTTATGATTACAGGTATGATTGCCTGGGCCGCCGCCGCCTATGGATTTCCCTTTGGTGTGGATGGAGGAATTTCCTGGCCGTTGGCACTTTTCATGGGGGTGACAGCCGCGGTATTTGCTTCGCTCATTGTCGAACGTTTTACGTTTCGTTACCTCCGCATTCGGCATGGAGATGCAACCGAACACGCTATTCCGTTGGTTTCTTCACTCGGTTTCCTGATTATTTTTGAAAACCTGGTCTTGATCGCCTTCGGTTCAGAAGCCCATTCTTTTCCTGAGAAATTCAAGTCCGATTTTTATATTGGCGAGATTATTATTGGACTGCCACAGTTAGCTAGTTTAGCTATTTCCCTAGTCGTTGTCGCATTTTTGTCTTGGGTATTAAAGACGACAAGTATTGGTAGGGCACTCAGAGCAATCGCAGAAAATCCGGATACAGCAAGTTTACTTGGCATCGACGTTCAGAGGATAGTCCCTCTGGTATTTCTCTTTTCAGGGCTCCTCTGTGGCGTGGCGGGGGTTCTTTTCGTCGTTAACTACTCCGATGTGAGTGCTTTTATGGGAGACGAAGTCGGAACTAAGGCCATCGCCGCTATGGTATTAGGCGGCCTCGGGTCGATTTGGGGGGCTATCGCAGGAGGCTTAATTGTTGGTTTACTTGAGGCGCTCTCTATTCATTTTTTTGGAGCCGATACGGTTAATGTGGCGGTATGGGGTACGTTGCTGATCGTAATTATTATCAAACCGAGTGGCCTCTTTGGTGCTTCCAGGATCGGTAAGGGAAAGTTGTGATGGGGGGGTACGTTGAAGGGATTATCGCCATACTATGCATAAACTTGATATTTGCGTATGGGGTATTTTTGACGGCTGCATCCGGTCAGTTGAACCTCGGAGGTGGGGGGTTTCAGGCGATTGGGGCATATGTGGCTGGTGTTTGTTCTAACTCTCTGGGATTTCCTATTTTTTTCTCGGTAATAGGTGCGGTATTAGGTGCTGGTTTAATTGGATTTCTTATATCGTTTCCTATCCTTCGGACCCGAGGCGTCTACATGGTGTTGGCGACTTTTGCCTTTGCCCTCGTGGTGTCTGGGATAATCCTCAACACCGACTTCCTCGGAGGTGCGACAGGTATGGTAGTCACCGCGTACACTCCTGTTGAGGTGCTAATATTGGCAACACTTCTGACAATTTTACTGGTATTTTGGCTTATGGCGTCGCGGATTGGGTTGGTTATGCGGGCGGTCCATGACGACGATGTCGTTTCCGAAATAATGGGCGTAAATGTCCGAGGTGTCCAGGTGTTTGCATTTACCCTTGGGGGAGCTTTGGCGGGTCTTTCTGGTGCTTTATATGCTCACCATTATAGTTTTATTGAGGCCCAATATTTTAGCGCACTTTTGTCAATTTTTGTTCTCTTATTTGTTCTTATCGGCGGTACACAGACGGCGTGGGGGCCGTTATTTGGCGCCAGTTTCTTTACGCTGGTTCCGGAAGTTCTTCGCCTCGGTGATACTGAGTGGCGATATGTGATATTTGGTATTTTGATTGTTCTTATGATGATTTTTCGGCCAGAGGGCATTATTACTCGAACACTTGTCCATCGGGTCATCACGGTTTTTAGCCGTTCCGGGGGGCATTAGCGTGAACGATCCAATTCTACAAATCAGCAATGTCAGCAAATCTTTCGGCGGCTTAAAGGTTCTCGAGGGTGTCTCGTTTAATTTAACACCCGGCCAGCGGTTCGGTCTCATCGGACCTAATGGAGCAGGTAAGACCACAGTGTTCAACCTTCTGAGCGGTGTCTATACGGTTGATCAAGGCTCTGTCGTTCTTGCTGGGAAAGATATTACAAATCTACCGATCCGGGAGCGAATTGGATTAGGTCTATCCCGAAGTTTTCAGAATATCAGACTAATGCCTCATCTTTCAGTTATTGAAAACGTTTTAATTGGCCAGCACTGTCAATCTAGCCAAATTACTGAAATGCTAAAACCGATCAACTGGATGAAAGGCAATAAGTGGAAGCAGCGTGCTATGGAGACCATAGAAAGCGCCGGATTGAAGGTGGATCCAGGGTCAACGGTCGGGGAATTACCCTACGGGGTCCGTAAGAAAATCGAAGTGGTTCGGGCTTTGATGAGCAAACCAAGTGTTTTGATGCTGGATGAACCTGCCGCCGGTCTTAATGCTCGGGAAACATCTGAGTTAGCAGATTTTTTGCACGAAATCTCCACTCGGAATGTGACGCTTTTGTTAGTAGAGCATGATATGAATTTTATCCACGCCCTGTGTGAGCGTGTTGCGGTCTTGAACTTTGGTTCAAAGATATTTGAAGGAACACCAAAAGAGGTTAACCGAGACAAGGCTGTACTGGAGGCGTATCTCGGAACCAGCACATTGGAGGCATCTGATGCTGCTTGAGGTTAAAGATCTCGATGTACGATACGGTCGCAATCATGCCGTAAAAGAAATGAACCTAAGCGTTGACGAAAAAGAAATTGTAACGGTTCTCGGTGCAAATGGTGCCGGTAAATCCTCTCTTTTGAAGGCCTTGCATGGTCTGGTTTCTATTCAAGGGGGGACAGTTTCCTTTGATGGGAATGACATTACCAGGGCTAGCAGTGCCGAACGCGTTCAAAATAATTTAGCCTTGGTACCGGAAGGGCGACAGATCCTTGTTTCCATGACTGTCCATGAAAACTTATTATTGGGTGGTTATCGACGTCAAGGCAAAGACCTTCTAAGCGATATTGATTTAATTTATGAGAGGTTTCCAAATTTGGGTGCCAGGAGTGGTGCTCAGGCTTCAGTATTGTCAGGAGGCGAACAACAGATGTTAGCTATCAGCCGTGCATTGGTTGCTAAGCCTCGACTAATCATGTTGGATGAGCCCTCCCTGGGCCTTTCTCCAATATTGGTGGATCAACTCTTCGAGCTTATAAAAACTTTGAACAAAGAGGGCATCGCTATCTTGCTGGTGGAACAAAATACAAAAAAAGCTCTTGAAGTTGCCACACGAGGTTATGTAATGGAGTTGGGGTCAGTCGTGTTGAAGGGGTTATCGGGCGCGCTGGCAAAAGATGAAGGTCTGGTTCACGCTTATCTCGGGGCGCAGAGCTGAAAATGATTTATCCGGGTATGTAACTAACTTATAGGGAGACGTTCTATGTTTAAAATATTTATGTCGACGGCGTTGGCTGCTGTAATCAGCTTATCAGTTGGATTTGCCAAGGCCGCTGATCAAGTTGTGATAGGTCTGTCAATGGTCAAAACCGGGTTTCTTAAAACACCTGGGGAAGCGACAGAAACGGCCGTTGATATTGCTGTAAGTGAGATCAACGCCAGTGGCGGAATTAACGGAAAACAAATCAAGCTGGTTAAATATGATACCGGAAGTCAAGCTAAACAGGCGGTTGTTGCAACCCAGAAATTTGCGAGGGATGACGGTGCCCTTGCTATTATTGGCCCTTTTTCGTCGGGTGAAGCTAAAGCCGCCTTCCCCGTTGGAGAGAGGTTGGGTATCGTGCAGATCCCAAATGCATCATCTGGACCGGGCCTAACCAAGGGGTATACCTACGCGTGGCGTTTGACGGAATCAGAAGGTGTGCAGTTTGCGCGGGTTTTGAAAACACTCAAGAAAAAAAATATTGATTTTTCGAAGGCGGAGATCGTATACATCTCCGACGAATATGTCTCTTCTCTGGTCGGTAAATTTGTATATCCCGGTCTCTTTAAAGCTTTTAAAGTTAAGCACGGAAAGGCAGTTACGCTTCAATACAAGTCCTTCGACGTTGCCCCTCAAGTAGCAAAAATTATTGAGAGAAAACCCAACGTCGTTGCCCTGGCCGCGACGCCGGACAGTGCTTCCAAAGTGATGAAGGAGCTTCGTCGGCAAGGTTTCAAGGGACGCGTCATTGGGGCTCAAATCTTTGCTGACCCAAATGCCTTGGGTAAATATGGTTCTGAAGCAAACGGCCTCATTTTTGTAGCTGGTTTCTGGTGGGATAAAAATGAGAAGACACGTGCCTTCACCAAGAAGTTTGCCGCCGAAAATGCAAAACGTGGTCTCTCAGATAAAAAAATACCCCATCACACCGACGCACAGGGGTATGACATTGTTTATCTATTGAAACAGGCCATGGAAAAAGCAAATGTTACCGGTGATAAAGGCAAGCTTAAGGCTGAACGGACAGCAATTCGCGATGCCTTGAAGGGCATCCGTTTTAGCGGCGTTACGGGTGATAATGTCTGTTTTGATGCCATAAATGATGCTCAGCTGCCCGGCTACATTATCGAGATAAATGATCAAAAGTGGAGCAAAATTGACGAATGGCCGCCGGAGAAATGCTAAAATAATTTAAAATCAATCACACGAGAATCAGAAACCCCGGGCGGTTTAATTGTCGCCCGGGGTCTTGATTAATATTGGATTGTTGGTGTTTGTGGCGTTATTTTTTTTCAGGGACGGGTGTAGCTTGTCGCCTCAAAAAATAAATAAAGATTAGTGCCGTAACAAACATCGTCAGGCTATATGTTCCCGCCGGAATTACAACTGCACCTCCACCGAAGAGAAGAGTTGCCACGGCAATCGCCAAAGTTCCATTCTGAAGACCACATTCAATCGAGATTGCAATTCGTTGCTGTAATCCGGAACCAAATAACCTAGCAATGAGCCACGCAAGCGCCAGCATGATTACATTTAAGGATAACGTAATTAATCCTGCCTCCGCGTAATAGGCTGTAATGTTATTTAAATTCTGTAAAATAGCCCCCAATAGGACGACGACAAAAAGGACCGCGGAAATCTTTCCGGCCATTGACTGGAAACGCATTGCAAAACTCTCTGCATAGTGGCGTACAATCAGACCAATAAGGACAGGGACCGTCACAATAAGGAATACGCTGACGGCGGTGCGAGCAACCGATACGTTATCTTTCATCGCTTCTTCAAATAGGTAATCGTAGGCAAATACGACGATGAGTGGGATAGTAATTACGCATATAAGGCTGATTACTGCCGTAAGCGAAATAGACAGCGCCACGTCTCCCCGACCAAATGCCGTCAGGAGGTTAGATGTAACTCCACCCGGTGCTGCAGCAATAATCATAACACCAAGCGCAATTTCGGGGTGTGGTTTCCAAATTGAAATAAGTGCCAATCCTACCAGAGGCAGTAAAACCACTTGACTAATGAGCCCAATGCAAAAATCTCTGGGTTGACGTGCGACCCGCAAAAAGTCTTCGAGTGTCAATGCTAGTCCCAATGAAAACATAATAAAGGCGAGTGCAAGCGGTAAGAAAATGGTGGCAACGGTTCCCATGGTGAAGCCCTAACGTTTATCCAATGAAGGTGTTGGGTATCCTTATCGTTTGGTTATTATCTCGGCCACTTCGCTAATACAATAGAGGCAGAGATTTACATGGGGAAAAACAAAGGTCAAATTTAGTAAAATCTATCCATAAGATTTTGCAAGGAAACTTGACATTTTTACGTCTCGCCGTTCAGTTTGAATAAATCTAAAGGACGCTTTTCTGAAGGGCACCGCAACTTATTGCTAACAATGGCGATGGATTTACCAGCGAAGAGGGGAATGGAATTGGAGTTACCAATAGACCCGGCAGAATTGATGGCTGGTTTTGAAGCCTGAAATGCTGTCTTTAAATACATCAAACTTCGGTGATTAACTCAGAATAGTCTGCTTGATCCGATACTTTAAACCGATCACATTTACTATATTCGCAATTAATGACATTTTAGGGAGAACGGAAATAATGACCAAGGTTCCTAGACCCCCATATAGATTTGATCATGTTGGTTCGCTTCTGCGTCCGGAGGCCCTCCTTAAATACCGGGAGGAATGGAAGAAGGGCGAGTTGAGTTTGGAACAACTGCGTGTTCACGAGGACGACTGTATAAGGCATGCGGTCAGGCTGCAGGAGGAAGTTGGTCTCGAGTCAATTACGGATGGCGAATACAGGCGCGAGAGCTTCCACGTGGATTTTATAACTCAAATCGAAAACGTCACATCGAACTGGGATTTTGACGAAGCGATTAAAGTGGGTAAGGAGGATAAAGCCGGTCAAAACAAAAAGACGCCACCCTTCATTCCTTTCATTACTGGTAAAATTGGGCGCCCGACCGGCGGCATAGAAGTTGAAAACTTTAAGTATACCAGCTCACTGACCGATAGGACTGTGAAAGTAACCATGCCATCGCCAACTATGACCCATTTTAGGGGTGGTCGTGAGGCAATTGATAAAGTCGCCTACCCGGAGATGGAAGATTTCTTTTCATCTCTCGCAAAATTATACCAGGATGAGGTGGCCGACTTGGCGGCTGCCGGCTGCCGTTATATTCAACTGGATGACACTAACCTCGCGTACCTTTGTGACGAGGGAATGCGAGAGAATTCCCGCCAATTGGGCGAAAACCCGGATGAATTACCTGCAACGTATGCGGCGTTGATTAATGAGTCGATTAAAGGCCGTCCAGAAGACATGGCGGTTTGTGTTCACCTTTGCCGCGGTAATGCAAAGAGCCAGTGGTTTGCCACGGGCGGGTACGAACCGGTAGCTGACAATTTGTTCAATCTCACCGATGTAGATGGGTTTTTTCTGGAATATGACGATGACCGTTCTGGTGGATTTGAGCCACTACGTTTTGTGCCTAAAGGGGACAAGAAGATCGTATTGGGTCTTGTCACGACAAAACGAAGTGTTGTGGAAAGCAAGGATGAACTGAAACGTCGCATTGATGAGGCATCCAAGTATGTGGATATTGATCAAATCTGTCTCTCTCCGCAATGCGGATTTTCCAGTAATGCAATTGGTAACCTCGTGACTGAAGAAGATGAAAAATTAAAACTGCGTCTTGTTATCGAAACCGCTGAAGAAGTTTGGGGCAGCTAATATAGGAATTAGAAAATGACAATACCTAATGAAATGAAGGCCATTGATATCAAAGAGCCTGGCGGACCGGAGATGCTTGTGCCGGTAACCGTCCCCATACCCGAGCTTACGTCGGATCAGGTGCTTATCAAAAATGAGGCCGTCGGTGTAAATCGACCGGATGTCGCACAGCGAACCGGTAATTATCCCGTACCGCCTGACGCTAACCCTCTCCCTGGATTGGAAGTGGCTGGTGAGGTCGTGGCTATGGGCTCGGAAGCCGGAAATTGGGAAGTCGGTGAAAAGGTGACGGCGTTGACCCATGGGGGTGGATATGCTGAATATACGGCTGTTCACCACGGACATTGTTTACCATGGCCCGAGGGATTTGATGCCCTTTTATCTGCCGCTATTCCTGAGACTTATTTTACTGTTTACTATAATGTTTTTACGCGCGCTGGTTTGCAGGCAGGAGAAACTATATTGGTTCATGGTGGCAGTAGTGGTATTGGCCATGCGGCTATTCAATTGGCACATGCCTTTGGTGCTAAAGTGATAGCGACTGCGGGAAGCTCTGAGAAATGCGGGTTCTGCGAAGACGCCGGTGCGGATAAGGCTATTAACTACAAAGTGGAGGATTGGGAGGCCGTCGCCAAAGATTATACAGATGGCAACGGTGTCAACGTGGTTTTGGATATTGTTGCCGGGGACTATGTTCAAAAAAACCTGAACCTTCTTGCGCGCGATGGCCGCTATGCCGCGTTAGCGCTTCTGGGCGGAGCGAAGGCAGAGATAAATATGGGTCGAATTCTACGGCAAAGGATTACGCTTTCAGGGTCGACCCTTCGACCTCAGACTACGGCTGAAAAGGCTAATATCGCGGCAAATCTCAAGAGCGAGGTGTGGCCTCTGTTTGAAGGAGGGAAGGTGAGGCCACACGTTCATGAGACGTTTTTTCTGGAAGAAGCTCCAAAGGCTCATATGCTAATGGAAAGTTCCGCTCACATGGGTAAAATTATTCTGAAAATTGCTGGTTAAAAAAAAGAAATGGATTTCCCAACCGAAGGATTAGTTGGCAATGGGGGCGCCCTTAATAAGGTAGGAAGGTTGTAGTCCATCTAATAGTAAAGAAAATTGTTTTACAAAACCCATGGAAGTAAAGCGGTCGGAAAGCTCATTCATGGGCCACTGTAAAATAATATGTCTGGGAGATAACCTTTTACATGGAACCAACCCCTGCATTTATTGAAAAACATGAACTCTGGTCTGACGATCAGGTGCGATTATCGGCACAAATACAACGGCGTGTTGAGGTAGAAAACCTAAAACTCATTCGCCTTGCATGGTCAGACACTCATGGCGCATCTCGGGCGAAAGCTCTCTCGGTGCCCGCGTTTTTTGATGCTTTGAGACATGGTTACAATATTAATGTTGCAACATTTACGCTTGACGCGGCGGGTGGGCGCGTATTTGCGTCTTTTACAAAAGGCGGTGGTATGGAGCTCGATGAAATGACGGGATCTCCAAATCTCACAATCGTTCCGGACCCCGCAACCTTTCGCATCTTGCCTTGGGCACCGGATATAGGTTGGATTTTGTGTGACGAGTACTTTGATGATGGGTGCCAATTTCACTTCTCATCCCGACAATTGCTTCGGCGTCAACTGGAACGTCTTGAAGAGAACGGGAAATCGTTAATTGTGGGACTTGAAGTCGAGTGGTACCTCGCCCGTCTGGAGGACGGTATTATCGGAAACGAAAATATTGGAGAGCCTGGCACCCGTGGACAGGCGTTAAAGACTTTACCTCTAGAACCTGGTTATTCATATCATTCGGAAACCAATCTCGATGTTATGCAGCCGATTTTAAGCAAACTGGCTGAAACTTACGAAAAGCTGGAGTTGCCGCTACGTTCAATGGAAAATGAGTGGGGACCAGGTCAGGTCGAATGCACTTTCTCTCCAAGTGAGGCCATGCGTGCCGCAGACGACTATTTCTTGTTCCGAACGGCGACCCGACAGGTGTGCCGGAGGCTAGGCCATTTTGCAACTTTTATGTGTCGCCCAGCTCTCAAAGGCTACTACTCAAGTGGCTGGCACCTACATCAGTCGATTATTGAAAAGGTGAGCGGTCAGAACTTGTTTATGCCAGATCAAAGTGATCTGCACCTCTCTTCTTTTGGCAATTCGTTTTTGGCTGGTCTTCTTAACAATGCAATACCATCGGCCATTTTTTCTGTGCCAACTATCAATGGGTACCGGCGTTTCCAACCTAATTCCCTGGCACCTAACCGGGCAACTTGGGGGTTTGATCACCGGGGTGCAATGATTAGGGTTCTCGGTGGTGTCGGTGATCCAAGCACAAGAATTGAAAATCGGATTGGAGAACCGGCGGCAAATCCTTACCTTTATATAGCTTCCCAGATTGTGGCTGGATTGGAAGGTGTGGAGAGTAACCTCACACCATGGCAATCTGACGACGAACCTTATACGGCAGAGCGGCCCCTACTGCCTGGTAGTTTGGGACAGGCGCTCTCTGCACTCCAAAACGACACCCTATATTCTAGACATTTCGGAGAATTATTTTGCGATTATTTTATTAAGCTCAAACAGGCAGAAATTGAACGCTTTGGGGAGAAACACGGAGAGTTTGATGCTACTGAAACTGGCGTCGTGACTGAATGGGAACAGAATGAATATTTTGATTTTTTCTAAGGGCAAAACTTCGTGTGGCAGGGGGAGAGAGATGTGACTAAGCCTGAGAACACTTCGCCAGCCGTAGAGGCTGCGGATCCCATTTTCGACTATGAAATGATGATACAGGAGGATAAGGTTCATCAGCGCCTTTATACAGAGCCAGGTATTTTCAGAGAGGAATTGACGCGGATTTTTGGAGCTGTCTGGGTATATCTTGCTCATGAAAGTCAGGTTCCAGAAAAAGACAACTTCGTTACCTCGCGCATGGGTCTCAGGCCGCTAATTATCGTTCGGGATTCTCAAGGGGATATCCGGGCACTCTACAATCGGTGTACCCACCGAGGATCTACCATATGCCGGCAAAGCTCAGGATCGGCAAAGTCTTTCCAATGTCCGTACCATGGATGGAGTTATTTCAATTCAGGTAAATTGAGTGGCGTACCTTGGCCGGAAGGCTATGCGTGCGATTTCAGTGACGCTAAATATAATCTTGCTCAAGTGCCAAGGGTTGCGTCTTTCCGCGGATTTATTTTTGGCACCCTAAATTTGGATGCGCCGTCGCTAGGGGACTATTTGGGACCGGTCAGAGAACCCATTAACGATTGGCTAGACCGGCATCCCGGAGGCAAGGTAAAATTTTCCAGTGCAAACCGCCTCAAATATATGGGTAATTGGAAACTCGCATATGATAACTCTGCCGATGGATACCACGTGCTTTTTTCCCACCGTTCTTTACTGGCGATGGAAAACCGCCACCACGAAGATGAACGGAAGGGTATGTCTTTTTATAAAGGTTCCCCCGACGGGGCCCCCATGTATGTCAAGTACTATCCCAATGGCCACCATTTCAAAGATAAGCGTCCCAACATCGAGAACCGTCCAGGTGCCCTATGGGAGATCGAAGGCACATTCCCCGGGATGGAACATTATGAAGCACTATTTCGAGAAAGGTATGGCGTGAAGGCGGATAGAGCCTTGGATCTTGCTTCGTCTGAACCCGTCAATATCAACGTCTTTCCAAATCTTCATATACTTGGGAACCACGTACAGGTAACTCAACCGATTTCCTATAACGAAACCGATACCACTTGGTATGGAACAGCTGTTGTTGATGACGACGGTGAATTGAGTGGTGCAGTCGACGACATAAATACCATTCGCATGCGGACACAGGAGGCATTTCCTAACTTCGGAGAAGTAGATGATCTGGCTAATTTTGAGCAAATACAGGCAGGTTTGGCGGCAGAGGAGGACGAATGGGTCTACATGCATAGAGGTTTGGGTATTAAGGACCGGATAACGGAAGAAGACGGTGTTTTCACGGCACCCGCTACTGACGAAGTATTTATGCGGGAATACATGAAGGTTTATAAAAACTTGATGACTTCAACCCCCAATATTGCAATTACCCGGGAAGTCTGAGGTTACCATGCAAACAGTTGATGGAAGCATCCATACACCCCACTACATCGACGACGAATATTATCAAAAATTGGTCAGTGACTTTTCCGGGTGGAGGCGGGCGGATCGAGAAGTCACGGATCCTGTTTTTCGAGATTCATGCCGGCGTTTTTTAGACCTCGAGGCTCGCTTTCTTGATGAAATCCGTTTGGAAGATTGGCTTAAATTATATGCACCCAATTGTGTGTACTGGGTGCCCAGTTCGGCAGAAGGCGGTGATCCCCGTAAGGAAGTGTCGATTTCCTTTGATGATCGGCGACGTCTTGAAGATCGGATTTTTAGGCTGTCGACCGGCGCTGCCTGGTCGCAGAGACCAACTTCCAGAACGGTAAGGCTGATTTCCAATATAGAAGTTTATGCGACGGATCAGTTGGAGATCGTTATGGTAAGATCGAATTTTCAAACTACGGAATTTCGCGCCGGTGAGACACGGCTTTGGTCGGGTCGGTACAGCCACAGGCTGCGGGATGTTGGCAACGAATTTGAAATTCTTGTTAAACAGGTGAACCTGATAAATTATGACCAGAACTTGCGGAATCCGAGTATCATTCTTTAGAACAAAATCTTTACTGAATAGTTGGATATTCTCTCGAGAACGCAATTTATGATCGCAGATGCGACCGGAAAGAAATCCCAGGATCAAAATTTATATTTAATGACGGAAAAAAGTTCTTATTAGGTTCAAAACCATGTTGTTTTTTTCGGCTCCTTGAGGAAGCAAATGTTTTTTTGAGAAAGCAAGTTTAACCAACATATCGTAGGAGGTATTTACTGGCCTGCTATTTTTTTGCAAACATAGAGGCTGACGTTTGAATTTTCTAATGGAGATACTGTCTTGAAAATTGCTATTCCTGACTTGATATCCAATTCATATTTTCCTGTCGCCGCCGCCGTGGAGCTTGGGTTCTTCAAGGAGGAGGGACTGCAGATGGAATTGGAGCTTATATTCCCAGTTGATCGTACCTTGGAGGTTCTCCGGGATGGCGATATTCAATTTGTCGGAGGTTCCGCCCATTCGACACCTCATGCCTTTCCTGAATGGAATGGCGGTAAGCTGCTAGCTTCACTTGCCCAGGGCATGTACTGGTTTTTAATACTAAGGACGGATTTGAATGCCAAGCGTGGCGATGTAGAAGCTGTCAAGGGTCTGAATATAGGGGCGGCACCTTTAGTCGATTTAGGGCTTAAACGTCTCCTGATTGAAGCCGGTATCGATCTTGAAAAAGATGAGGTCAATATTGCCCCTGTGCCGGGTGCCTTCCAAGGAAATAACGTGAACTTTGGGGTCGCCGCGGCAAAGGCTCTGGAGGAGGGTAAAATTGACGGTTTCTGGGCTAATGGTATGGGAGCTGAAGTTGCGGTTCGCCGTGGCGTCGGTACTATGGTGTTGGATGCCCGCCGGGGGGATGGTCCGTCAGCCGCATTCAACTATACCATGCCGGCATTAATTACCTCTCAGAAGATGATTGATGATGCACCCGACAGTTGTGAGGCAGCCATCCGGGCATTGGTAAAAACACAAAAGGCATTGAAAAAAAATGTTGGTCTTGCAACCGAAGTAGGAAAAAAGCTTTTTCCGAATGAAGAGGCGAGTTTAATTGCTGACGTGGTTGAGCGGGACTTGCCTTTTTATACGGCAGCTATCAGTGAAGACTTCGTAAAAGGTATGAACAAGTTTCAAAAAGATGTCGGATTGGTGAAAGGTGACTTCTCCTTTGAACAGGTTGTTGCCACCCAGTTTATAAAATTTTGGGACTGAACTCATGATGAATGAAGTGGATATTTATGAGCGCCAGGGGTTTGGAAATCAAAGCGGTTTTGGGAAGCAGCCGGCCTTACTTATCGTCGATTTTGTCAATGCCTTTGCCAATCCAGATGAATTCGGCGGCGGTAATATTGGAGAGGCAATCGCAAAAACTAAAGTCCTTTTGACAAAATCCCGATTAGCCAAAATTCCTATTGCTTTTACGAGGGTTATCTATGCTGAAGACGGCTCCGATGCTGGCGTATTTTGCCTCAAAGCTCCTGGTCTGTTGAAGTTGACAGAGGTATCCCAGGGTAGCCAGGTGGTCGATGACTTGGCACCAGGGGTTGGCGAATACATAGTTCGTAAAACTCAACCTTCGGCCTTTTTTGGCACGAGCTTGGCAAGTTGGCTTCATGCCAGATTAGTGGATACGTTATTAGTTACGGGGTGTACTACATCAGGTTGTATTCGAGCTTCAGTGGTCGATGCGATGAGCTACAACTTTCGGACCGTCGTCGTGACAGACTGTGTCGGCGACCGTGCTATTGCACCGCACGACGCTAATCTCTTCGACATGGAACAAAAATACGCTGATTTAATGACTTCAGAGGAGGTGATAGAGAAGCTCTCCGCGCCGATGACAACGTAAAATAAAGGGCGCCTTATGTAAGCAACATTAACTAGTGGTTGCGCAGCAAAATTCCGTAATTTTCAAATTGGTCATTAATACCTGCAGCCCTTAAAACAGCCCAGAAAGTAGCCTGATTACTGGTGATTACCGGCTTACCGAGACGATTTTCCAAATCATTGATCATATTTAAGACGGGAAAATCGGTGCAGGAGATCACCATAGCTTCCGCATCAGTTCGGTCGGCGGTAATAACGTGATCGAATATCTTCGTCGCTGGCGTTTGAGCAATTTCAATATATTCATGTGGTCCATTGGCACCGATGCCCAATCCCTGTTCATGTGTAACGATTACACCGACTTTTCCAAGGAATGCCACCTCATGTTTATTGAGTGCGTCGTGGTAGGGTGTGGCTAGAGCCACTTTGGTAATGTTAAGCGTTCTAAGGGCGTTAACGATTGAGGATGCCGTAGTTACACACGGCAGTTTAGCGTGTCCTTCCATAAAATCGCTAAGTTCCGTCAGCGGCAATACCATTGAACCCGCCGTGCAACCATAGGCAATGGCGTTCAGTCGGGCAGATGTCAAGTAGAGGGTCGCTTGCTGAACATCTTTATAAAGGGCCTGCTTACCCTCTTTTGAGGAGGTGTCTGCATGCAGCGGCATGCGGGTGGAGTGAACCGATACGCCATCGGGGGCCATTATGTTCCACTCCGCCTCGTTTACCGTATTAGTTGGCGGGACAATTACGCCGATTTTGGCACGCTGACCGTAGGAATAGGAAGTATTTCTAAATGATGCCGTCATTGGAGAGTTCGTCGAGTTCACTGTCACTAATACCCAGGAGGGAGCCATAGACTTCTTTATTATGGCTGCCCAATTCCTGAGGTCCTAGCCACGCTATATCGCCTTCAGTTTCCGTTAACCGAGGAACTATCCCGGGAACGGCAATTTTCCCCAGGGCGTCATCATTCATATATCGGATCATTTTACGTTCCCGATAGTGAGGGTCCTTTGCAATATCGGCAATGGAATAGATCGGCCCCGTAACGACGCCATGCTTTTCAAGGTGGTTATCTAATTCCTTAACAGTCATGGTGGAAGTCCACTCTGCAATAATTCCGTCCAACATCTCGACGTGATTACCCCGGGCATTGTGATTGACGAAGCGTTTGTCCTTTGCCAATTCCGGTTGACCCATAGCTTCACACAACCTTTTAAACATGGGGTCTATGTTGGCGGCGATGACGACGTATTTTTTATCTTTTGTAGGATAAATATTGGAAGGGGCAATATTAGCGAGGCCGGTACCACTCGGTTCCCGGATGACACCAAGTTTATCATACTCCATGAGAGAACTTTCCATCATGGTGAAACAGGATTCCATAATCGAGGCATCGACCACCTGGCCTTTCCCCCCTCCCATGGCATCCCGCCAATAAAGTGCCATTAAAATCCCCTGGGCTGCAAATATGCCGGTAAGGGTATCCCCTAAAGAGATGCCAGAACGAGGCGGAGGCTGGTCCGGAAATCCGTTGATATAACGAAGCCCACCCATGGCTTCGCCTACGCTGGCAAAGCCTGGCCTATCGGCATACGGACCGGTCTGGCCAAAGCCAGATACCCTGGCAATAATCAATGCTGGATTGATTTTATGTAACTCCTCTGGTCCCATTCCCCACTTTTCTATTGTACCTGGCTTAAAGTTTTCTACGAGGACATCTGCCTCCGCGGCAAGGCGCTTCACTAAGTCTTGGCCCCTAACCTCCCGGAGGTTAGCCGTCACGGATTTTTTGTTGCGCGCCAGAACTGGCCACCAGAGACATTTACCTTCGTAGCGATGGTGTCCCCACTCACGCATCGGGTCGCCCTTTCCAGGATTTTCAATTTTAATCACTTCCGCGCCAAAATCTGCAAGGCGGGATGTCGTAAATGGCCCCGCTAACAACTGCCCTAACTCTAAAACACGTACACCCTTTAGGGGGCCTTTAAGCCTTGGGTCTCGTTCGCTTTCCGGAATTGGCATGTAAACAGCTCCTATTAGCTCCTAATTGAGTATTTCTCTTTTGACAAACTCTTCGAAGGTTCTGGGTGTTCGTCCTAAAATCCAACTAAGGACGTTTGGGTTTCCAACCAGACCGTGCACATCGTAATGCCGGTTCATAGCTACCATCGTTTCTATGCGGGCTGCGGGTATCTCGTTAATTTCTGCCCATGCTTTGAATTCTTTCATCGGTTTAGCCCTCGCACGGATATTTTCTCCTGTAAGGTCAGACAAAATCCGAGCCATATCAATCTGGCTGAGCTTCTCAGGCCCCGCTAACTCGTAAGTAGCACCGTCATGCCCGTTATCGATAGCAATAGTAGCTGCAGCTTCTGCTAAATCCTCAAGATCCACTAGGCTAAACTTCGTTTCTATACTAAATGGCATGCTGTGGACGCCAGTTTCAATTATCTTATTCCAGATGGGGATCAAGTGCTGCATGTAACGTGATGGCTGCAGAATTGTAAAATTCTGACCTGAGTTGACTAAGTGTCGTTCCGCTGCAAGCTTATTTTGATGATGTGGGACGTCCTGAAGTAGGGGATGCAGAACAGAATATAGGATCATGCGTTCAGTTTTGTTGGCCAGGCAATGATCAGTAATGCGTTTCGAAATTTCGGTTTCTTTGGGGTTCATCGGCGGGCAGATATGTATGATACGTGAGCAGCCTTCAATAGCAAAGCGGACACTCTTGTCATCAAAAAAATCCCCACACGCTACTTCTGTCGCCCCGAGAGCCTTTGCTTGATTTACAGCGTCTTCCCTACGGATGAAAGCCCGAACCTTGATATTGCGATTTGCTAGGGCAGATATGACCCGGGAGCCGGTTTTGCCTAATGCGCCCGTTACCAGAATTGGCTTATTTGGGTCCAAGATATTAATCGCTTTAGAATTGTCTACAAGTTTTCAGTCTATATACTGCTAGTCATAACTACCTAGAAAATGAGGTAAATACCATAAAATTGAGGCTCAAATATTTAAAACATAGGAGACAGGGATGAATTTCACTAAAACCACGACAGTGGCTGCTGCCGTTGTGCTACTAGCAGGACCTGTTGCCGCTCAAACAGTAGGTATAGGTACCACGGCCAAGGGAGCAACTAGTCAAGTTACCGCGGCAATTGCCAGTGTTGTCTCAAAATTCGGTGGCATGCAAATGCGGCCGTCGCCGATGGCAGGTACCCAAAAGTATATCCCAGCGGTTAACTCTGGTTCGCTTGAATTTGGTGCTGCCAATATTATGCAGACAACCTGGGCTATCAAAGGCCAAGTCTTATCGAAGGGTCTGCCTAACCCAAACATCAAACTTGTTTCAACTTTGATGAAGTTTAGAGTGGGGCCTCTTGTCGGAAAAAAAACAAGTTTTCAAAGCGTTTCAGATTTAAAAGGACTGAGGGCTCCAACCGGTTTTAAGGCGGCTCCATTATTTAACGAACTAATCAGTGCAGCGTTAGCCACTAAGAATTTAACTATTGCTGATACTAAGAACGTCCCGATCTCTGCCTTGGTACCTAGTTGGAAGGCGTTGATGGAACGTAAAGTAGACTTTGCTATCGGTGCCTACGGTTCCGGGTTTATGAAACTAATCGCCAAAAAACTTGGAGGCATACGCTTTATTTCATTGGATGATTCTCCTGCGGTGTTGGCTAAAGTTAGTAAAATGTTGCCGGGCGCGGATATTAGAACCGTTAAGCCAAATCCCAAAATCCCTGGCGTCGAGGTACCTACCAAACTATTTCATTTTGATTATATCTTGTTTGCAGGTAAACACGTTTCGGATGATGTCGTCTACAGGGTTGCTAAGGCCATGCACCAAAATAAAAAGGCTTTAGTTGCTTCTTCACCAATGTGGCGAGGTTTTTCGGCTAAGGGTATGTCAAAGGATCAAAATGGTCTTGAATATCATTCTGGTGCCATAAAGTTATTTAAGGAAAAAGGTATTTGGAAGCGGTAAATAAAACCGCAGACCAATCTGACGAAGCGCCCGCGCCACTCTCACCAGTGGCGCGGGCGTTAACACCTTGGCTCAGTGCTGCTTTAGCGCTGATCGGAATTTTTTGGGCAAGCGGGGTCGCTGTTGATATTGGCCTAGCTCTAATAACCGAACAGGTAATTTGCGGGGTTCTGGGCCTGACCTTTGCAATCATTTATTTGAATGTCCCCGTAAGTCGTAAGGTTCA